>OCTA010002059.1_pt1 | contig 18446 bp, 14 predicted proteins | sample 1538991 | NCBI WGS metagenome assembly OCTA01 (sample SAMEA3539302, study PRJEB22396) | soil metagenome | biome: tundra; feature: field; material: soil | place: USA | collected 2010-05 | depth 0.15 m | reverse complement strand
GGGCGCCGCCCGCCGCCGGCCTGCAGGGGCACGAGGCCGCTCGGGCGTAGCGCATCGGCCAGCTCCGCCACCGTGCGCGGCGTGAAGCCCGACACCGAGAGCGGCACCGACGCGCGCAGCAGATGCGGCTCACCCAGCGTCGCCGTCGGGCCGAGCGGCGGCAACCCGAGCCCGCGCGCCAGCGCGTCCGGCGTCCCCGAGCTCCCGCGCAGGCGTTCGACGGTAGTCTCCTTCTCGGCGCGTCGCGGGCGCCGGCGCTCCGCCAGCATCGATTCGATCGGCGTGACGCCGCCCAGCGGCTCCTTGGCGAAGCTCCAGGCGTAGGCGATCGCGCCGACCAGCTTGCCGTCGATGTAGACCGGGCTGCCGCTCATGCCAGCGACGATGCCGCTGAACTCGACCCGCGGATCCTCGGCGCGGATCAGGATGACGTCCTGCTTGGGCAGGAAATTCCGCATCACCGAGACCACCCGCACCTTGAACGGCTCGGGTTTGGTCCCCTGGAACACCGTCAGGGCCTGCCCGACCATCCCCGGGCGAACGTCGGCGAGCGGCATGATCGCGGGCGGCGGCGTCGACGGAACGATGGCGTGGAGGCGGACCGCCGCCTGCGACGCGCCAGCCCAACCGGCCAAGGGTAGGACGGCAAGCGTCGCGATCAGCGTCGCTGCCGGGGTACGGAGGGGGCCCAGAGCTGCGCGGCGCACGGACTTTCAGGGTAGGAGGCCGCCCGGGTGGAGTCAAACCGCGTCAGGCCGGCTTGACACCCGCCGCCGCCCGCGATCATCATTCGGGGATGAAGTCGCTTTGGAAGTCGCTCTGGATGGGCTGCGCGCTCTTTGGCGTCTTAGCCGGTGCGGCCGGCTGCGGTCCCCAGCAGGCGTTTTGTCCCAACACCGGCAACTCGCAGGGCGTCTGCCCCATCCTGGGCGACGACGGCGGGGGGATCATGCAGGACGCCGACAATACGCTGGTCTGTCCCGACGGGAGCATGCCGGGCTTCAACTCCGCGCTCATGTACGTGTGCATCCCGAACTCAAATTGAGTTTCCGGTTCGCCGCGGCTTTGCCGATTCCCGCGGCCCATACTCGTAAACGATGAAGCGCTTCAAGGCCGTCGTCGTCGGCGGCACCGGCTACGGCGGCGCCGAGATGATCCGGCGCCTCCTGATCCATCCCGACGTCGAGCTGGTGCGGGTGGTCGCCGTCGATCACGTGGGCGAGCCGCTGGGCGCGGTTCACCCGCCGCTCAGCGGCCGCAGCGATCTGCGCTTCGAGAACCTGCCGCCCGCCGAGGCCGCGCGCGGGTGTGACGTCGCGCTGCTCGGGCTGCCGCACCGGGTGAGCGCGCTGCACGCAACGGGCATCCTGCGGGCCGGCGTGAAAGTCGTCGACATGTCGGGCGACTTCCGCCTGCGCGACGCCGCCGCCTACGCCCGCTACTACGGCGCGGCTCACCCGCATCCGGAAGCCCTGGGCACGTTCGTCTACGGGTTGCCGGAGCTGAACCGCGCGGCGATCCAGACGGCCACCGCCGTGGCGTCGCCCGGCTGCTTCGCGACGACGATCGTGCTCGGCCTGTTGCCGCTGGCGCGCGCCGGCCAGCTGGAGGCCGGCGGCGTCGTCCACGTGGTCGGCATGACCGGCTCCTCGGGCAGCGGAGTGGCGCCGTCGGCGGGGACGCATCACCCGGTGCGGTCGGTGAACCTCAAGACCTACAAGGTCCTCGAGCACCAGCACACGCCGGAAATTCTGGAGACCCTGACCACCGCCGGTGCGCCGAACGTCGAGCTGCGCTTCGTGCCGGTCTCGGCGCCGCTGTCGCGGGGGATTCTGGTGACCAGCTTCGTCGAGCTGCCGGCGGAGACCGAGGCCGGTGAGATCGCTGAGCTGTTCGCCGACGCCTACGACGGCGAGCCGTTCGTGCGCTTCGTGCGCGATCGCCTCCCCGAGGTGGCGGCGGTGGCCGGCGGCAACTTCGCGGAGGTCGGGTTCACGCTGGGGCCGCCGGCCGGCGCGACCCGGACGTTGGCGGTCGTGAGCGCGCTCGACAACCTCATCAAGGGGGGGGCCGGTCAGGCGATCCAGAACATGAACCTGATGCTCGGCCTGCCGGAGACGGCCTCGCTCGAGGATCCCGGTCCGTGGCCGTAGTCGACGCGGTCGTCAAGCTGGGGGGCGACGTGCTGGCCGGGCCCGCGCTCGACGTCGCGGCGGCGCAGATCGCGCGGGCGCTCGCGGCCGGGCGGCGGCTGGTCGTCGTTCACGGTGGCGGACCGCAGGCGACCGAGCTGGGGCGGCGGCTGGGGATCCAGCCGCGTCTGGTCGGCGGCCGGCGCATCACCGATCGGGCCACTCTCGACGTCGTCAAGATGGTCGTCGCGGGACAGCTCAACGTCGATCTGGTGTCGGCGCTGCGCGCGGCCGGGGCGCCGGCGGTCGGCCTCTCCGGATCGAGCGGCATCGTCCAGGCCCACCGGCGCCCACCGCGCGCCGTCTCCGGATCGGACGGCGCCCCGATCGACTTCGGGCTGGTGGGGGACGTCGACAGCTTCGATCTGGCGCTCCTGGAGGCCCTCGACAGCGTCGGGCGCCTGCCGGTCGTCGCTTGCCTGGGCGCGAGCCCCGGCGGCGAGGTGCTCAACATCAACGCCGACGTCGTCGCCAGCCAGCTCGCGGCGGCCGTCGGTGCCACCGCCCTCATCGCCTGCACCGCCGTCGGTGGCGTCCGGCGAGACAAGGACGATCCGTCGACGCGCATCTCGCGGCTCACCGTCGCCGAGGCGCGCGAGGCGATCCGCGGCGGCACGGTTCAGGGCGGGATGATCCCCAAGCTCGAAGAGGCGTTCGTCCCCCTGGCGGCCGGCGTCGGCGCGGTCCACATCGTGGCCCCGGCGGAGATCGCCGCGGCCCTGGCGGCGCCCGGGAGCGTGGGAACGCTGCTGGTTCCCTGAGCCGGGCCGGGCGCGGTTTTGGCGCCCGTTCGGTTATGGGCGTCTAATACCGGCAGATGGGCCGTCTTCAGGCGCACGTTCGCAACAAGCTGGTGGCCGGCGTGCTGGCGGCGGTGCCGGTCGCCGTCACGCTCTTCGTCCTGTGGTACGTGGACAGCAAGGCGCGCGCGCTCCTGCACCTCCAGTGGCCCCTGGTGGGGATCGCCGTCGCGGTCGGCGCGATCTATCTCCTCGGGCTGTTCGTCACCAGCGTGCTGGGTCGCGGCCTGCTGGGCGCGACCGACTGGGTGCTGCGGCACGTGCCGGGCCTGAGCGATCTCTATCGAACCTGGAAGCAGGTGGCGATCTCCGATCCACACGATGGGAAGTTCGGGATCTTCGCGCGCGTGGTCCTGGTGCCGGACGAAGCAGGCCGCGGCTGCGTCCTCGGCTTCACCAGCGGCCACCCGATCGACGGGGACCCCCGGATTTCCTGCGTGTTCGTGCCGGCGTCGCCCAACCCGACCAGCGGCCGGCTGCAGTTCGTGCCCAGCCACCGCTGCATAGAGCTCGATCTGAAGCCGCAGGAGGCGCTCAAGCTCCTCATCTCGGGGGGCAACTACATGCCCCCCGCGATCGGCGCCGCCACCGCCGCCGGCTATCGCTTCTAGCTCTAGCGCCAATTCAAGACGACGATCTCCGTCGCCGGGCGCGCCTTGACCGACGTCAATACGACGGTAGGGCCCGCCTCCCGACGCACGTTGGCTTTGCGCTCCAGGAAAGGATCGAGCGGCGCCAGATCCTTGGAGGTGTTCGCGTCGGTCTGGTAGTGCATAGGCACGACCATCAGGCGCGGATGGAGCTGGTCGATGACCCGCGTCGCCTGGTAGGCGTCGAGGGTGGTGCCGCCGCCGACGGGGACCAGCAGCACGTCGACCGAGCCGATGGCCTCCAGCTGGTCGTCGTCCAGCGTGTGGCCGAGATCGCCCAGGTGCGCGATGCGCAGGCCGCCCACCTCGAAGATGAACACGGTGTCGAGGCCGCGCTGCGCGCCGCGCCGATCGTCGTGGTAGACGCCCACCGAGCGGACGGAGACGTCCCGGAACCGTTCGTCGATGTGGGCCCAGCCCTTCTTGTCGGCGGTGAGGCCGTGAATGACGTGCGGCTTGTTGGTCACCATCGCCAGGTTGTCGTGGTCGGCGTGCTCGTGGCTGATGGTCACCAGATCGGCCCGCAGCCCGGCGGGCAGCGGATAGCCGATGTTCTTGGGGATCGGGTCGATGAGCACCCGGGTCCCGGCCGCCGTCTCCAGCAGGAAGCAGGACTGCCCGAACCAGGTCAGGCGGCCGACCACCGGCGCCGCCGCCGCGCGCGCGGGCGACGGCGGCCCGCCCGCCACCCCCAAAACGGCGGTGAGGGCGGCGAGAAGGATCGCGCGGGGCGAGCGACGCATGCGGCGCGAATATAGCGCCAGCGGTATCTTTAAGCGCGATGTCCGAGGATCCCGAAGGCGGTACGGCGGCGGAGCGGCCCGCGTTGCGCGAGGCCGAGGTCTCGCCGCCGGCCAAGACGCTGGCCGAGATCCTCGAGGGGCTACCGGCGTCGCCCGGCGTCTACATCATGAAAGACGCGCGCGGCAAGCCGATCTACATCGGCAAGGCCGCCGTGCTCCGCAACCGGGTCCGGCAGTATTTCCAGCCCGCCTCGGGGGACATCCGGGACTTCGTGCCGCTGCTGGAAGGGATCGTGGTCGACATCGAGACCGTCATCACCTCCAACGAGAAGGAGGCGCTGCTCCTCGAGAACACCCTGATCAAACGCCACCAGCCCCGCTTCAACGTCAACCTCAAGGACGACAAGAATTTTCTGGTGCTGCGCCTCGACCCCGACGGGGAATGGCCGCGCCTGGAGGTGGTTCGCCGCCTGGGCGACGACGGCGCCTACTACTTCGGTCCCTACCACTCGGCCAGCTCCTGCCGGGAGGCACTGCGGGCGGTGAACCGCCACTTCCAGCTCCGCACCTGCACCGACCACGTGCTGCACAACCGCCGCCGCCCCTGCCTGCAGTACCAGATCAAGCGCTGTCCGGCCCCCTGCGTGCTGCCGGTCGCGCGCGAGGCCTATGGCGAGCAGGTGCGCGACGTGCGCCTGTTCCTGACCGGCAAGAGCGACGAGCTCCTCGACAGGCTGCGCGGGCGCATGAAGGACGCGGCGGGGCGCACCGAGTTCGAGGTGGCCGCCGAGATCCGCGATTCGATCCGGGCGCTCGAGACCTCGCTGGAAGAGCAGAGGGTGGTCTCCGACGACTTCGCCGACCAGGATCTGATCGGCTACCACCGGGAAGGGATCGCGCTCGAGATCGTGGTCATGTCGATCCGGGGCGGCACGCTGAACGGCAGCCGGGCGTTCTCGTTCACGGGGCAGGAGTTCCCCGACGCCGAGCTGATCTCGTCGTTCGTGGGCCTCTACTACGACCTCGGCGCGCTGCCGCCCGATGAGGTGCTGCTGCCGATCGAGATCGACGACGCCGGCCTCAAGGGCGAGTGGCTCACCGAGCGGCGCGCCGAAACGACCGGACGCAAGAAGAAGGTCGAGGTCTGCACGCCGCAGCGGGGCGATCGGCGCAAGCTGGTGGACCTCGCCAACAAGAATGCGGCCTCGAGCTTCGCCACCCGGCGCAACGCGCGCGCCGACGTCGAGCTGGCGCTGGGGAAGCTGCAGAAGCGGCTCAAGCTGCCCCAGCTGCCCCGGGTGATCGAATGCTACGACGTCTCTCACCTGCAGGGTTTCGCGACGGTGGCGTCGATGGTCGTCTTCGTCGATGGGCGCCCCGAGAAGGCCCGCTACCGCACCTACAAGGTCCGAGCGCCTGCTGCCGCCCGCGGCGGCCGACACAACGACGACTTCGCGTCGATGTACGAGGTGCTGTCGCGGCGATTTCGGCGGGCGCGCGAGGCGGCCAAGGAGAGCGAAACCTCGTCGTGGAAGCTCCCCGATCTCATCGTCGTCGATGGCGGCAAGGGGCAGCTGGCGATGGCCTTGGCGGCGGCGCGCGACGTCGGCATCGCGGTGGGCCCCGGCGCCGAGCTGTCGATCGTCGGGCTGGCCAAGGAGCGCGACGACTTCGCGTCGCCGCTGTCGCCCGATTCTCCGGCCGCCACCGGCGAGACCGAAGAGCAGAAGCCGCCCCCGCACGTCGCGCCACCACCAGATTCCCCCTCCAGATCGGAGGCGGGACCGAAGAGCGGCAAACGAGAGGGCCAGCAAGACAAACGGCGGCCCGACCGGGTCTTCCTGCCGCACGCCAAGGATCCGATCCCGATTCGACCGGGCAGCGCCGAAATGTTCATTCTCCAGCAGCTCCGCGACGAGGCGCACCGCTTCGCGATCGGTTTCCACCGGGCACAGCGGCGGCGGCTGACCCTCCGCTCGGCGCTGGCGGACGTTCCGGGGATCGGGCCGGGGCGCCAGCGGCAGCTGCTGCGGCACTTCGGGAGCTTGAAGAAGGTCCGGGAGGCCTCGGTCGACGAGCTGGCGGCCGCCCCAGGCATGACCCGCCCGGTCGCGGAGGCAGTTCAGGGGCACTGGGCGCGGCAGCCGGTGGAGCTGCCTGTGGCGGAGGCCAGCGCGACCGCCGAGGAGCTGGCGATCGACGACGCTTTCAGCGGTGAGGACGGGCAAGTGGTCGAGATGACGCAGGAGTACAAAAAGCAAGAAATTTGACGGCATGTCGGTCTGGGTAGTCTGATGTAGGCGTACGCCCCACCTCAGACACCGAGGAACCATGTCGTCCAAGACATCCGCCAAGACATCCCCCCAGACCTCCGCCGAGCCGAACCCGACCGGCAACCGCCAAAACCGTCGTCGCGAGATCAGCGGCATCCTGCTTCTTTCCGGCGGTCTCTTCGCCGGTCTGTCGCTGGTGTCGATGCAGGCCGGCGGCGACCCGCTCATGGGCCCAGGCGGCGGCGCGATCGCCAGCGGCCTCTACACGCTGGTCGGCCTGGGCGCCTATCTTCTGATTGCCGCCATGTTGGTCGCGGCGGTTCGCTGCTTCCGGGCCCGACCGCTCGTGGACGGTGTTCGCGAGGGCGCCGGCGCGTTCCTGCTGCTGGGCTCGGTCGCCGTCCTCTTGCACCTGCCGTTTGCGGATAGCGTCGTCAGCCACCATGGTCCTGGTGGGCTCTGGGGCCAGTGGCTGGGCGAGGTGGCGGCCAGCTTCATCGGCGCCGTCGGCGCGGCGCTGGTGGCCACCACGATGCTGGTGGTCGGGATCCTCCTCGTGACCGAGATCAGCATGCGCGAGGTGGCGATCGTTCTCGGCTGGGCGGCGCGCCACACCCGCCGCGCCCTGGTCACGGGCTCGATCGCGGCCTGGCGCGTCGCGCGCGCGGCCTTTCCCGAGAAGGACGATGCCGGCGAAGTGCGCCGCGAACGCGACGACGGAGATCTGGCAGAGAAAGAGATCGCGATCGTCGAGCCGGTGCGCGCGGCCGCCATCGAAGTGGACGCCATCCCGGTACCCCTCGAGCCACAGGAGAGCGACGCCGTTCGGGTAGGCGCCGCGCGCACCGTCGTCGACGAGATCGACGAGGAGCGCGCCGCCATGGCCGCCATCGTCGCCGAAGTGGCGGCCGTCGAGCGGTTCGCGCCCGAAGAGCTTCAGGTCCCCGACGGCGAGGCCGAGCCAGTTGCCGCGGCGGCACCGCTGCCCGATGCGCCGATCATCGTGGAACCCGCCTCCATCACCCGCCTGCGGCTGGTCGCCCAGGAAGCCAACGACGCCAAGGAGGCTCGGGACGAGGAGGCGCAGAACGCCCAGAACGCGGAGGACGCCGCGGATTCCGAGGCCGCGGCGGGCGCCGAGAAGCCCACGTTCATCAAGCTCGGCGAGGGGGCCTTCCAGCTGCCGACGGCCGATCTGCTGGAGTACCTCCCGCCGCCGGCCCACGACATGGACAAGCAGGCGCTCTACGAGATGGCCGAGCGTCTCGAGCTGGCGATGTCGAACTACGGCGTGCGCGGCAAGGTGAAGGAAATCCACATGGGCCCGGTGGTCACCATGTACGAGTTCGCGCCGGCGCCCGGCACCCGCACCGGCAAGATCGCCAACCTCGAGAAGGACCTGGCCATGGCGCTCGAGGCCCAGGCGGTGCGTATCGTCGCGCCGATCCCGGGCAAGGCGGTGGTCGGGGTCGAGGTGCCGAACCCGACCCGCGAGATGGTCTATCTCAAGGAGATCCTGCAGGACAGCTGCTTCACGGGCGCGGCGTCGAAGCTGCAGATCGCGCTCGGCAAGGACATCAAGGGTGCGCCCGTGAGCGTGAACCTCTCCAAGATGCCCCACCTGCTGGTGGCCGGCACGACCGGCTCGGGCAAGTCGGTGGCCGTCAACGGCATGATCACGAGCCTGCTGTACAACGCCTCGCCCGACGAGGTCCGCTTCATCATGGTCGACCCCAAGATGCTGGAGCTCTCGATCTACGAGGGGATTCCGCACCTGCTGCTGCCGGTGGTGACCGATCCCAAGAAGGCGAACCTGGCCTTGCGCTGGGCGGTCGACGAGATGGAGCGCCGCTACGAGCTCCTCGCCAAGACCGGCGTCCGCGACATTTCCAGCTACAACGCCAAGATCGACGTCGCCAACGCGGGCGGCAAGACGGGCGTGCCGGAGGCGCCGCCCAAGCGTGAGAAGAAGATCCGGGTGGTGGTGGCCGGTCCGGACGGCAGCGAGCAGGAGGTCGATCTGGATGCCGCCTCCGAGATCACGGTGGCCGAGGCCGGCACCGGCGAGGGCGACAGCGGCGGGATCATCGACTACGAGGCGCCCAGCGACGAGGATCTGTCGGACATCGCCGCCGCCGCTCAGGCGACGCGCGAGCGCCTAGCCGCCCAGCCGAAGCCGGTCAAGCTGCCCTACATCGTGATCGTCATCGACGAGTTCGCCGACCTCATGATGGTGGCGCCGAAAGACGTGGAGACCAGCGTGGCGCGTCTGGCCCAGAAGGCGCGCGCGGCGGGGCTGCACCTGATCCTGGCGACGCAGCGGCCCTCGGTCGACGTCATCACCGGTCTCATCAAGGCCAACTTCCCCAGCCGGATCGCGCTGCAGGTCGCCTCGAAGATCGACTCGCGCACCATCCTCGACACCTCGGGTGCCGAGACGCTGCTCGGCAACGGCGACATGCTGTTCTCCGACCGGGGCACCAAGCTCCGACGTGTCCACGGCGCTTTTCTGTCCGACGACGAGGTTCACCGGGTGGTCGACTTTCTCAAGAAACAGGCCAAGCCGGTCTACGACATGGACATCCTCAAGCCCCGCGACGAGGACGCCGAGGAGGGCGGCGCGCCGGCCGACAGCTTCCACGACGATCTCTACGACCAGGCGGTGGCCATCGTCTGCGACACGCGGCAGGCCTCGGTCTCGTACATCCAGCGCCGGCTTCAGATCGGCTACAACCGCGCCGCGCGGATGGTCGAGCATATGGAACGCGACGGCATCGTGGGCCCGACCAACGGCGCCAAGCCCCGCGACGTGCTCGCCCCCGCCGGCGAGTATCTACAAAATGTGGGACCCTGAGAGGGTTCCCACGCCCCCCGCGACGAGCTTCGGCGGGCGGGCCCGCCTACGCTCACGCGAAGCAGGGCGTGTGACCCCGCAAGTGGGTTAGGGTTAGGATCGGCGGATGCTAGCCTCCTTCATCTCGGCGCTGGTCGTGGCCGCCACGACCCCGCCCGCGCCGGCGGCGCGGCTCGACCTCGAGGCGGTCGTCGATCGGGTCCAGCGGCGCTACGACGCCACGGCGGATTTTCGGGCCCGCTTCACGCAGACGCTGACCAGCGCGGCCATGGGCCGAAAGACCAATTCGTCGGGAACGGTGATGTTCAAGAAGCCCGGCCGCATGCGCTGGGACTACGAGAAGCCGGAGCATTCGGCCTACGTCAGCGACGGGGCCGTGCTGTGGCTCTACGAGCCGGACGATCGACAGGCGTTCAAGCAGGCGCTCAAGGCCTCGCAGCTCCCGGCGGCGCTGGCGTTTCTGACCGGCAAGGGCAAGCTCGCCGCCGAGTTCGACATCGCGACGGCGGGCAAGACCCCCTACGGTCAACCGGGCGACTACCTGCTGACGCTGGCGCCCAAGGTGGCCGAGCCACAGGTCAAGGCCATCCTCTTCGTGGTCGATCCGCACACGTTCGACGTCCGCGAGAGCGTCATCACCGACGGGCAGGGCAACACCAACGATCTCACCTTCGCCGACATCCGCATGGGGACGCACATCCCGGACACGGAGTTCCACTTCACGCCGCCCGCCGGCGTACGCGTCATCGATACCGCCAAGCTCGGCAAGTAACCGGGCGGGCCTTCAGATCAGAAGCGGAAGAACAGCGTGCCGCCGGTGGTGCCGCCGCCCACGATCGGGGCAATGCCCAGCGTGCTGGTGGTGGTCGGCGCCGGCTTCTCGCTGCTGCTGTTGCTCGGCCCGAGAATCAGGGGTAGGGCGCAGATTCCCGCGCCGATCGCGCCGACGGCCGCGATGACGTACCCGATGTCGGCCAGCGTGGCATCCCGCTGGCCCGAGGTCTGCAGGCTGTCCAGCCGCGCCTGCATGTTCGAGGGCGTGCTCTCGTAGTCGCTCTCGGCCTTGACCTCGAGGATGCCGAAGGTCACGCCAAAGACCAACGCCGCGGCGCCGCCGATCAGGAGCCCTTTCATCAAAAGCGTCCGATTCGGCGTCATCTCGCCGCTGCCGAAGAAGCTGCCCCCGCCGCCGCCGGCCGTGGCGGCCTTGGCGCCGCCGATGTCGATGGCGGTCTCTTCGTTTTCAGAGACGGTGACCGGCTTGTTACCCTGTTTGCCGTCTGGATAGGTGTACTCGAGGATGTAATCGCCCTTGGGCACGCTGAAGATCGTGACCGGCGCGGTGCCGAAGAAGCGGCCCTCCAGGAAGACCTTGACCTTGGCGGTGGCCGGAGCGTTCACGACGACCCGGCCCAGACCCTCGCCGTTCGGCGACGAGAAGTGCACGTGCCCGAGACTGTCGGTCTTGGGCGCCTCCTGGTTGGTGTCGAGGATGGTCTTGGGTTTCTCGACGTCGTTGGCCTGCGAGGCGGGCTTGGCGTCCGGGTCGGCGGGCTTCTCGTCGTCCGCCGCCGCGGGCTTGGCGTCCTCGCTGGCGGCCGGCGGCTTCTTTTTGGCTGAGGCCGGCGAAGCGGCGAGCAGCATCAATCCTCCCGCCAGCACGGCGAAAAGGGTTCCTCGCGAAGAGCCCGAACGGAGATGTGAACGCATCATGGCAAAGTCCTGTTGGAGGTTGGCAGTAACGCTCCCGCTAGCGGTCCGGCAGCATACGCCGATTTTGCGAAAAGTGCGTCGACCACAATCGCCGGTCGCCGCCTCCGCCCGTCGGAGTACGAATCGGTGGTCCGCGCGCAAGATGGGTGCGCACCAACTGAACCTCTGAACAGCATGTGGTCGGCGAAAAGGATCGGTCCTAGGTCAGCGCAGGCGAAGTGCCACGCCGCTCACCATCAACACGACCGACTCCGCGCGCTCCGAGAGGATCTGATTCGCCATCCCGGCCACGTCGATGAGGCGGCGGTCGGGGACGTTGGCGGGCAAGAAACCGAGCCCAATTTCGGTCGTCACCACCACGGCCGGCGTGGTCGATCGGTAGAGACGATCGGCCAGCACTTCGACCTCGCCCAAAAGCGCCTTGTCCGTGCTCCGGTCGGTGACCGCCAACCGATTGGACAGCCAGACCGTGAGCCGATCGATGACCAGCGCGCCCGATCCACCCAGCGTCTCCGGATCCAGCACCATCGACAGCGTGTCCGGGGCGCCGATCAGCTTCCAGCTCGCGTCCTGATCTTTGCGATGACCGACCAAGCGCGCTTTCAGCTCATCGTCGCCTTCGAGGTAGGCCGCGACCCAGAGCCAGGGCGGCGGTCCCATCTCGGAGGCGCGGCGGATCGCGTATTCCGATTTGCCCGAGCGGAGCCCACCGGTGACGAACGTGAACATCCTTCAAAACTACCTTCACCCGCGCAAGAACGCGAGCGCCGTCGGCGCGAAGAAGTCGCGCCCGTCGGAAGACCGAAGCTCATGTCGTGGTGGCTGTCCTTGAACCCCTGGCCGATCCACCTGGGATCGGTTGGACCGGTCCTAGTCGACGATCGAATCCGCGGTGAGCAGCAGGTAGGGCTCGGCGATCGGCTCGCCCTGGTCGTTGGCCGCGCCCAGGCGCCGCAGCCGGAGCCCGCGCGTGTCGCCATAGATGAGGACCGACGTCCCGGCACCCGAATCGTCGACCGGCGCGGCCCGCGCCGACTCGCCGCCGGCCGCCACGACTTCGAATTCTCCGGCCGGTCCGACCAGCGGCTCGTAGTGAATCTGGCGCACGACCTGCGTCTCGCCCACCGCGTGAAAACGCATCTCGCACCCCTCGGGAATCTCCGGGTGCTCTTCCACGACGACATCGATGTAGCGGCCAGGCATGGGGCGAGCTTAAACAAGGTCAAAAAAAAAGGAGGGCCGAAGCCCTCCCTCTTCCGTGCGCGGCTTTAGTCGACTACGAGCAGCCGCTCGTCGTGCCGCAGTTCACACACTTGTGGCAGCTGCCGTTGGGGATCATGATCGATCCACATTCGGGGCAGGTGGGCGCGTCGGTACGGGCGATGAAGCTGTAGTTGCCGTTGCCGGTGTGCCCGTTTCCGTGGCCATTCTGGCCGTTGGTCTTGGTGCTGGTCATGTCGATGACCTCGACCTTGGCCGCCGCGGCGACGACCTCGCCCACGCGCGCCAGCTCGTCGCTGGCGGCGGGCGAGACCGGCTCTTCGACGGGCGCCGCCTGCTTGACGAACTTTCCGCCGAGCCAGCGGAAGAGGTAGTCCATGATCGAGCTGACCCGCGGGATGTCGGGGTTCTCCGTGAACCCGTAAGGTTCGAAGCGGGTCCGTGCGAACTTGTCGCAGAGCAGCCGCATCGGCACCCCGTGCTGCAGCGCCAGCGAGATGGCCGTCGCGAAGCTGTCCATGAGGCCCGAGATGGTCGAGCCCTCCTTGGCCATCTTGACGAAGATCTCTCCCGGCTCGCCGGTCTCGTAGAGGCCGACGTGGATGTAGCCCTCGTGACCGGCGATCGAGAACTTGTGCGTGAACGACTGCCGCTCGTCGGGCAGCTTCTTGCGCACCGCCGCGGGCGGGCCGTTTCTCACCGGCTCGGCCGTCGTCGTGCTGGCGTTGGCGCCGGCGCCCGCTCCGCCTTTGACCAGCCCCGGATCGGTCTTGCTGGTCGACAGCGGCTGGGTCCGCTTGCAACCATCGCGGTAGATCGCGACCGCCTTGAGCCCCTGCTTCCAGGACTCGAGGTAGGCCTCCTGCACGTCTTCGACGGTGGCGTCGGGCGGCAGGTTCACCGTCTTCGAGATCGCGCCCGAGATGAACGGCTGCGCGGCCGCCATCATGCGGATGTGTCCCTGGTAGTGGATCGACCGCGTGCCGTTGGAGGCGCGGAAGGCGCAGTCGAACACCGGCAGGTGCTCCGCCTTGAGACCGGGCGCCCCCTCGATGGTCTCTTCGGTGTCGACGTATTCGACGATGGCCTTCACCTGGGCCTCGTCGTAGTCGAGGTTGTTCAGCGCCTCGGTCAGCGTGTTGTTGACGATCTTGATCATGCCGCCGCCGACCAGCCGCTTGTACTTGATGAGCGCGATGTCGGGCTCGATGCCGGTGGTGTCACAGTCCATCATGAAGCCGATGGTCCCCGTGGGGGCCAGCACCGTGGCCTGTCCGTTGCGATAGCCGTGGTCTTTGCCGATCGCGAGGGTCTGGTCCCAGGCGTCGCGCGCGGCGTCCAGCAGCTCAACCGGCACGAAGGCCGCGTCGAGCTTGTCGACCGCACGCCGGTGCTTCTTCATGACGCCCACGAAGGGCTCGCGGTTCTCGGCATAGCCGGCGAACGGCCCGGTCACGTCGCGCGCGATGACGGCGCTGGTCCGGTACCCCCAGCCGGTCATGAGCGCCGTGATGGCGCCCGCGTAGGCCCGCGCCGGCGCGCTGTCGTAGGGCAGGCCCCGCGACATCAGCAGCGCGCCCAGGTTCGCGTAGCCCAGGCCGAGCGGCCGGAACTTGAGCGAGTTGTCGCGGATCCTCTCGGTCGGGTACTTGGCGTTGCCGACGATGATCTCCTGTCCGAGCGTGGTGATCTCGACGGCGCGCCGGAACGCCTCGACGTCCATCTCGCGACCGTTGGCGGTGACGTCCCCGCCTCTGCCCACGAACTTGCGCAGGTTCAGCGAGGCCAGGTTGCAGGCCGAATCGTCGAGGTACATGTACTCGCTGCAGGGGTTGGAGGCGTTGATGCGCGCCGTCCCCGACGAGGTGTGCCAGTCGTTGATGGTGGTGTCGAACTGCAGCCCCGGATCGCCGCACATCCAGGCCGCCTCGGCGATCTCGCGCCAGAGCTTGCGCGCCTTGATCGTGTCGACCGGGCTTCCGTCGCGCACCGCGCGGGTCGTCCAGTCGCGATCCTTCTGGACCGCCTCCATGAAGTCGTCGGTGACGCGCACCGAGTTGTTCGAGTTCTGGAAGAAGATCGACTTGTAGGCCTCGCCGTCGAACGAGCCATCGTAGCCGGCGTCGATCAGCGTCCAGGCCTTCTTCTCTTCCTTCCCCTTGCACCAGATGAACTCTTCGATGTCGGGGTGGGCGATGTCGAGCATGACCATCTTGGCGGCGCGGCGGGTCTTGCCGCCCGACTTGATGACGCCGGCGAAGGCGTCGAAGCCGCGCATGAAGCTGACCGGACCGCTGGCGGTGCCGCCGCCCTGGAGCAATTCGCGCGACGATCGAATGGGCGACAGGTTGGTGCCGGTGCCCGAGCCGTACTTGAACAGCATCCCTTCCGTCTTGGCGAGGCCCAGGATCGACTCCATCGTGTCGTCGACGCTGTTGATGAAGCAGGCCGAGCACTGCGGCTCCGCCTCGACGCCCACGTTGAACCAGACTGGCGAGTTGAAGGCCATCTTCTGCTCGACCAGCAGGTGTTTGAGCTCGGCGTTGAACACGCGCGCCGATTCCTCGTCGGCGAAGTAGCCGTCCTTCTTGCCCCAGGCGGTCAGGGTGTCGGCGACGCGCGAGATGAGCTGGCGGACGGAGCGCTCACGCTCCGGCGTGCCGACGGTGCCGCGGAAGTACTTCTGGACCACCACGTTGGTCGCCGTTTGGCTCCAGCTCTTGGGGACCTCCACGTCGCGCTGCTCGAAGACCATCTTGCCGTTCTCGCCCGTGATGGCCGCCGTGCGCAGCTCCCAGGAGACGTTCGCGAAGCCATCGTCGCCGGGCGCCGTGAAGTAGCGGCGGAGCTTGATTCCGCGCGCGGTGGCCACAGATTTGACCCCACCGTCGGGCCTGGCCCCTTTGGTCGTCGAGGGTGATCCGTGGGTGCCATTGCTGCCGTTGCCGTTACCGCCACTGCTGCGGCCATTGCGGGTCTTTCGGACATCGTTCTTCTCGAGCATGGAGGGCCCTCCCCGTAAAACCTGACGCCTGGAGCGGCGCCTGAAAGCGTTTTAGTCCAGTTACAAAAAAAACACAATATATTGTGTTAGCTGAAACATAACACACTGGATATTGTGGATTTAGGGTGGACAACCTGTGGAATCAGGACGGATTCCTCAAAGGTTTCGCCCACACTAAACGAGGCTGATGAGTATCCACCAACCCTCAAATGAGGGCAAGTACATTGCACGACATGACTATATGTGACCATATACTTGTTCGATTTTTTCGGGATATCCGCCACCGACCACGGCGGCCCGATCTTTTTGATGCCCGATTCGAAGGTAAGTTCGTTTGCGTGGCGTGGTTGCGCCGCCGGCCGGCATCCAGCTCGCGCTCGCCCGCGCCAACCGCTTGCGCACGTCTTGGGCGCCCTGTTGCCGTACACTAACCGGTGATGTCGATCTCCTCGGAACCTCGCCGCTGGCGACGCGCCCGGCGTCTCGGCGGTCTGGCGCTACTGGTTTTGGCCGCGTTCTCCGCGGGCCTGGTTTTTTCGCCGCCGCTTCAAGCGGGGCGTTTCAACCCCTACCAGAAGCTGGGCGTGTTCACCAAGGTCCTCTCGTACATCGAGACCCACTACGTCGAGGACATCTCGGAGACCGATCTGATGTACGGGGCCGCCCGCGGGCTGACTGACGTGCTCGATCCGCACTCGCGCTTCATGGATCCCGACGAGTACGGCAGGCTCAAGAAGGAGACCGAGGGGAACGAGGAGATCGACGGGATCGGGATCGACGTCGAGAAACGGAAGAACCACTTCATCATCATCTCGCCGATCGAAGGGTCGCCGGCCGCGCGCGCGGGTGTCGAGCCGGGCGACGTCATCAAGCGCGTCGACGGCGTCGAGATCTCGACGCTGGAGTTCGACGACGCCATCACGCGCATGCAGGGTCCGGCCGGAAGCGAGGTCGCTCTGGTGGTCGATCGCCACGGGCGCGAGCTGACCTTCCGGATCAAACGCGCCCGCTACGAGGTCAAGGCGGTCGAGGGGAAGCTCATCGAGGATGGCATCGGCTACATCAAGATCCGCGTCTTTTCGACCAGCACCGATCCGTCGCTGGGCGAGCTGCTCGATCAGCTCTCGGCCAAGTCCAAAGGACTCAAGGGGTTGATCCTGGACATCCGCCGCAATCCGGGCGGGCTGCTGGATCAGGGCGTGCGGGTCGCCGATCGCTTCATCGCCGACGGGCTCATCGTCAAGACGGTCGGGAAGGGCGGCCAGGTGATGGACGAGGCCAAGGCGCACAGTCACGGCACCTGGTCTGGGTTTCCCATGATTGCGCTCGTCGACGGCGCGACCGCCTCGGCGGCGGAGATCGTGGCGGGAGCCCTGCAGGATCACGGGCGCGCCGTCATCCTCGGCACGCAAACCTTCGGCAAGGGGTCGGTGCAGACGGTGATCGACGTCGACGGCTGCGGGTCGAAGCCGTGCGGCCTCAAGCTGACCGTGGCGCGCTACTACACTCCGAACGGGCGATCGATCCAGGGACAGGGGATCACGCCGAACATCGTGGTCGAGGCGACGGCGCCCGATCTGGGCGAGGCCGACTTGCCGCGCGAGCGCGATCTACACAAGCGCCTGCGCAACGAGCAGGGCGAGGCGCAGGTGGCGGCGCCGCGCCTCGACGACTATCAGCTGCAGATGGCGCTCGACTACCTGCACTCCTGGTCGGTCTTCGCCAAGCAGATGGCCAAGAAATAGTCGGCGCGGCTGCGCCAGCAGGTTGGCGCCAAGCCCCCAGCACCGTCTCCGCCGAACTTGCATTTGCCGTCGAAGTAAGGTTTTCTCCGTGGCCCGGCGCGTTTTGCGGCGCCCCTCTAACAGGAGGAAGCACATGTCGTTCGGAGCAGCCCCTCCGGGGATGGACGAGTACCAGCGCCTCATGGCCGACCGCGCCGCGGCGGCCAAGCGCAAGCGGTTGATGTTCGGCGTGGTCGCGATCGCGGTGGTCGGCGGCGGGGGGTACTTCTACAAGCGCGACGCGGACAAGAAAAAGTCGGCCCAGGCGATCCTCGACGCGGCCGGGCGCTTTGCCGAGCGGGACAAGAGCGAGATGGGCTCCTTCTGGAATTGCACGCTGTCGAGCGAGGTCGACGTCGGGCAGTTCAACAGCGCGGATCAGATCCAGCAACGGGTCGAGAGCGCCTACTTCACCCAGCAAAAGACCTATTCGGAGCACCTGACCACCGAGTGCGTCCCCAAGATGGAAGCGGCCCGATCGGCACTCGGCGGTCTGCTCACCGACGCTCCCGAGGCGCTCAAGCCGCCGCTCGAGAAGTACGTCGCCGCGCTGCCCAAGATGCAGAGCGGGCTCGAGAGCTACGCCGAGAAGCTCAAGTTGCGCGGCGCGGTCAAAGACGTCGACGGGGCGATCCAGGAGGTCGGCGGGGCCTTCACGGCGGAAGTGACGCCGGAGTCGGTCGCCTTCGAGAAGTTCCTGGTCTGCGCGATCCCCGATCTCGACAAGAAGAAGGACATCCAGACGGTACTCCAGGATCTGGCCGACACCTGCAAGAAGGATCCGGTCCCGTTCATGACCAAGGTCCGCACCGACTGCGGCGCCCTGGTGACGGGCGTCGACAAGACCGGGAAGCCGTCGGCCTCCAAGACCTTCAAGGCCAACACCAAGAAGTTCGTCGAGGAGGACAACAGCCGCCTCCTGCAGGCCTGGGAGTATTGCGGCAAGCGATCGCGCAAAGGGAAGAAGGCGATCGATCTGGAGGACTTCCTGCTCGCGACCAGCGACTACATGGAGGCGCGCAACGAGGTCGTCAAGACCGCGCGCGAAGAGGCGGCCCGCATCACCGGGCAACCGCTCCCCAAAGAAAAAGAGAAGCCGGGCGCCCCGGCTGCCGAATAGCCGCGCGCGAGCGCGAGCGCGTCGTCACCCGACGCGGAGCGAAAAGGAGATCGGAAGAGCGTCGTGTAGGGAAAGAGTGTAGATCTCGGTGG
>OCTA010002057.1_pt1 | contig 18457 bp, 9 predicted proteins | sample 1538991 | NCBI WGS metagenome assembly OCTA01 (sample SAMEA3539302, study PRJEB22396) | soil metagenome | biome: tundra; feature: field; material: soil | place: USA | collected 2010-05 | depth 0.15 m | reverse complement strand
AACCTGCTGTAGTTGCAGCACTTGCCGGTCAGATTTGAGCGTTTACGGATTGACATTGAAGGTATGTGTGACCTGCTCGTCCATGCCGCTGACGAAGCTTGAGGCGTCTTTCGGAGCTGGGCGCGCCGGTTGGAGTAAGTGTGTCGGCTGTTTGGCGGCAACAGGCCCAAAGACGGTTCGGCCCCGCAATGGCCCTGAGTTCGTGGGGAATATCCTCGAACCCGTTGCTAAAGTTGTTGCAGCCAACGAACACCGTGGAGCCCGGGGGCACTGCGCCGAACTTGACCTGCGGGGAGAGTTGACCATCCGCCAGTGGTTCGTGCTGGCCGAAGCAGGTCCGGTCGTTGTTTGTTTCCAGGATGCGACTTGGCCCTTCTCATTACTCCAGCGACGGAGTCGCTCCGGGTCGCGTTGCTCCTTGAAAAAGAGGTCCGCCAGGAAGCCGGCGCGCCGGGCACTGAATCGGGAAAAAGCACCACGGGGACAAGCCCGTGAAAACCGCCGGTTATTGGGACGGCTGCACCAACGGGCTACGGCCACGTATCGATATGGTTTGTCAACGCATTGAAGGCTTCCTTGCGACCACTCTGATTAAGCCAGCCGTCTTTCTCGTATTCGGCTTTCAGACGAAGGGCCCGCGGCAGGTAATAAGTCTTCTTCTCATCATCTCTGATTGATCCCAGCTCAGGTCCTTTCTTTGTTCCCCGCGGTCGAATTCCCGGTGGCACAGGGACATTAAAAGAATCCAGCTGTTCTATCAATTCTGTGTCGAGTTGCTTAAGCTTATCTGCTTGTCCTGCGCGCACCGCTTTGGCCCTGGCGGCCGCCCACTCACTGAGTTTCCTAAATGGCTCCTTATTCGCCATGGCCTGTGATGGCGGCTCGGCCAATTCTCTCGTCACATAGCGGTAGTCGTCCGCTGTTTTGCGGCTTTCGAGGTCACCGAGCAACTTTGTCTCTTCGTCTGCTTTGCGGAGCAGGTCAGCAAATGGCTTCTTGTCGCTATAACTCTGGCGCTTCAACTGCTCAATGAACGAGTAATTGCCCTGGGAGAACTTGTTCGTCGCGGCATCAAGAGCTGCTCGTTCGCTTTCGATGTTTTTCAGCAAGTCTCTTGGAAATTGAACGCTGGGATGGTCCTTGCATAGCTTCAATGCTTCCTCATATTTGCCTTGATCAAAATATGCTGGAGCCTCCTTCAAGGCTCTGGCCTCATCGGCTCGTCGCTTCGCATCGGCAAGCCAGCTACTTACCCATTTCGGAGCGCCCTTGAATTTCAACGCGTCTTGCAACCGGGCGACTTCTTCGCCTATCGGGGCTGACTTCCTGGCAATCTCCGCTTGGTTCAAGGTCGTCGCGAGACTCAACCCATCGCTTGCCATTGTCTTCCTGTCCGCATCGTTCAGGTCTCCCGCACGCTGTGCCGCTGTTCGAAACTTGTCCGCCGCTCGAACAAGATTAGTCCCCTCCAGCAGTTGGGTGCCCTCATCAATCGCCGTCTGGAAATCTTTCCTGTTCCGCGCCAGATCTCTCCGGGCCTTGGCGTCACCCAGCCACGCAACCACCTTCACATCCTGCCGCGTTGTCAGCGCGTCCTCCAACCATCTGATTTCGTCATCGACTTGGCCGGCTGCCTTCGCCTGGGCTAGATCGTTCGCGAACCGCCGGCCTTCACCCGCGGTATTTCCCTTGCCCGAGTCCTTCAGCTCACCCGCCAGCGTTACCGCCGTTTGAAATTTAATGACGGCCTCTGCGTAGTTCGTTTGTCCCACCAGCCGATTTCCCTGGGCGATGGCGGCTTCAAGTTCCGCCGCCTTCTGCTTTTGAGTTCGGATCTGTAGGTCGTGTTGTTGTCGCTGCTTGGCCCCTGAAAGCCAGTCCTTCACCTTGGCATCCCGGCGGATTTGCAGCGCTGCCTCTAAATATCTGATTTCCTCGCTGACCTGGGTGGCTGCCTTCGCCTGGGCTAGATCGCTCGCGAACCGCCGGCCTTCATCTGCGGTATTTCCCTTGCCCGCGTCCTTCAGCTCATCCGCCAGCCTCACCGCCTTTGCAAACTCAGTAATGGCGTCGGCGTAGTTCGTTTGTCCCACCAGCCGATTTCCCTGAGCGATGGCGGCTTCAAGATCCGCCGCCTTCTGCTTTTGAGTTCGGATATGTTGGTCGTTGTGTTGTCGCTGCTTGGCCCCTGAAAGCCAGTCCTTCACCTTGGCATCCTGGCGGATTTGCAGCGCTGCCTCCAAATATCTGATTTCCTCGCTGACCTGGGTGGCTGCCTTCGCATTGGCAAGCGTGCTTGCGAAACGCAACGCTTCATCGGTTGTCCTCCTCTTGTCCTGTTTATTGAGTTTCGCCACAATTCCCGTTGCCCTTTGTAACTCAACCGCCGCCTGCGCGTAACTGCCTTCTTCCAACAACCCGTTGCCGCTATTAATCGCAGCTTCCAAATCTTTTCCTTCCTGGGCCTCGATTTGCCGTTCCTTCTCCTGTTTGGCCGCGGTCAGCCACCCTTCCACTTTGGGAGAGGACCTGAGTTTTAGTGCCTCCTCCAACCCGTTGATCTGGTCTTCGACTTGCCCTAGCGCTTTAGCTTGTTTCGCCTGGGCCAGCGTGGTCGCGTAATGCTGGCCTTCGTCAGCCACCTTTTTCTGATTGGTGTCCTTCAGGTCGCCGGCAATTCTCGCTGCATTTTGAAATTCAACTGCCGCCTCCGCGTAGTCATCATGTTCGAGCCGATTATTGCCTTTGGCGATGGAGGCCGTCAGGTTCTCAAGAGTCTTTTGATACTCTGCCTGGCGTGCAGCCTGCCCTGCCTTGACGAAGTGTTTGATGATTGGAATACCTAAATACAGACCTACGCCGAGGCCCAGCAAGCCAGCCGCCACCCCCACAATCAGCGGCACCTTCGCCGCCGCCGCGCTTGGCGGGAACTCCGTAGCGAGGTTCTCCAGGTTGACGGTCTCCAGCGACAACTGGGGGTTGAGCAGTTTATTGCACCATTGCAGCCAGTAATCGCGGTCTTTGCCGAGAGCGTCCCACGCCGGGGACCGCTCGACGGGGTAATTGTAGTCGTCGGAGCGGGAGAGGAGGCGGCCTTCAACCAATTGAAGAATGAGCCGGCCGAGGACCGCCAGGTCCTGGGCCTCCATGACTTGGTGCAGCAGCTCGCCGGCCTCGTGTCGGTCGTCGGCCTCCAGGCGGGCCAGTTGGAGCGGCGCTGCCGGGTAGGCGTCGGTGAGCAGGAGGGGGGTCTTGCGCAGGTCGCGCGGTTTGCCCGCCAGGAAAATGTTGGACGGTTTAAGATTACCGTGCGAACACCCGCGCGAGCGTTTCAGCGCCAGGCAGGCGGTGACGACGCTATAGACCACGTGCCGGAGCGCCGCGCCATCGACCTCGCCCTTGCGGTCAATCCAGGCATGGAGGTCCTTGCGAGGGTAAAAATCAGTGACATACCAGGCCTCGGTGGCGGTTGTCCCCAGGGCGTGAATGGGCGCGAGGCCAAGTCCGCCTTCATTCTGGGCTTTCTTGATCTGCTTGATGCCTTCCAGAAATTCCAGGCGCCGATCGTGCGCGAGGGCCTCTTCGGGCTGGCTCTGGCTGGTCGCGCTCCCATGTGGGGCATAGCACTTGACGGCATAAAGGGGCTCGCCCACAGCGCCAGCCTTCCGGGCCTGCCAGATGGTGGCGACGTGGCTGCGCGCGTCCGAGACTGCGTACGGTTGGCCGTAAGTCTCAAACTCGCCAAAGGTTGGCATAACATGCCACCCTGAACCGCCGCCTACGGCCTTGGCGGCGTCACCACTCGGATTTGGCCTTCCAATATCTCAAGCTCAAGGGTCCGGCGCTTCGCGTCCCATTCTTTCTTACCCAGAGGCAGGAACAATCGGCGCGGATCAGCCGCGGGATTGGAGAAGGTGCCTGGGAGGTTGGCCATGATAGCCAATTCATAACTGCCGTAGCTGGACCATTTCGTCCAAACCGGGTCCCGACCGTCCAGGACGAACGTTTCCGGGGTGTCAAAGCGGGTGGTCTTGGCCTCGTATCTGTCAATCGCCGATTGGCGGATGGGGCTCTTTGGCTTCCAGTAAGCATCCATCTGGACACTGTTGCGCCAATAGGCATCGTCCGACTTGTTGACCCCAAAGAGGTCAACCTCCACGGAAGCAGGCGTGACCTTCGTGATCTTGATGGTCCAAGGCATCACGGAACCACGCGTTGGCGGGGTGGAGTGAGAGGCGCAGCCGGCAGCCAGCAGCGAGACGGCGGCGCAGAGAAGGGAGGTTTTTATGATAGTCAGTGTATGCATTAGTTTCATAAGTTTACAACCAGCCAGTTTGACGTTTGTTGAATAGTTAACCGGGCCGCTGGGCGTGGTCAAGTCGCAATAATGACTTGCGATTAGCGTCTCCACCGGAACGAATCGGTTTTCCAGCGAACTGGAGCAAAGCAAGAAAAGTGAATATAAATCAACAAAGAGGTTGACGAGGTCTTGGCTACCAGCTAAAAGAGGAAACAGTTGGCGTAATTTCCGGTGTTGAAATCAGTTATGAAAGCTAGACCAAGAAATTGCAGTGGCGGTTCACGTTCCTCCGTATTAACTCTATTCAGGTTCTCCCTCGCGGTCTTCTGGCCGCTGTTTGCCGGGGGCTTGGCGTGGGGGCAAAACCAAGTCGCGCAGCCGTCCGCGGTCACGGAGAGGGCACGGGAACAGGAGGTGAAGTATCAGACGGCGCTCAAGAATGGACAGGACGCACAGAGGGAGCACTTTTTCCTCACGGCGCTGATGTACTATCAGCAGGCGCTGAAGTTCAAGCCGGGAGATGCGATGGCGACGAAGTTGCAGAGCGACATGCGAGCGGAGATCGCGGCGCGCTCCTCCGGTGCCAAAAGTCCCGAAACTACAACCGCGCCGCCGGTTGGAGAACCTCCAGTGGGCGCTCCCGCCCTGAACGTCGTTTCGCCTGCCACTCCAGCCCCGCAGCCGGTTCCGCCGCCGGCCTCCGAGGCGTCCAGCGCCGTTCCAGAAATGCCAAAGGCGCCCAAGGCAACGAAACATGAGGTTTCTGCTTCTGGCGACTTTCTCTACGGTCAGGGAAAGGTGACCATGCCGTTCAACTTCTCGTTGGCTGCATCCGGCCTCGATGTCACGCGCGAGGTCGGCACTCCTGCGCGAAGCTCGACTTATTATGGAGGCACGTTGTCGTATTCTTACGGGCAAGCGTGGTTCCTTGATCTCTCCTATGTGCAGGGCAGCTCCAGCGGCAATGCCGACGTGCCTTTGGGGGCGGGCTTCAACTTGCCTTCTAGTTTTTCAATTAAGGACGAGTGGTACCAAGCCTACATCCGTTACACATTTCCAGGTCTGCGGGGCAAGCTGCTGTCCGCTTATCTGCGAGGGGGGGTCAGCTACGTGACGGCTGATCTGGCCGACGACAGCACCATTCCGGCACTGGGGTTATATCACCAGACGGATAAGACCACGGACCTCCTGGGCAACTTGGGGTTCGGCCTGGGATATTCCTTGTTGCCTGGTCTTTTCGGGCACACTACGGGGCATTTTCGAATTGGCTTACAGTTTGAAGGGGAAGGTTTTTATGGCAACCGGTCCCAGGAGAGCTTGGAAACCCTGCCGGAATTTGATCCATTGTTCCCTTACAAGACAGCCAAGTTTGACAATGTTCTTTACGGCGGTATCGGCCGGGCGACGGTGCGAGTCGAATACCGGCTGGGGAGATCCGGACTTTTCAAGATCTTTGCCGATGGCGGTGCCCAGTTGAAATACACGCAAATCCAGTACTCGGGCGTCGGGACGTTCGACGAATTGCTCTGGGGGCCGTACGTCAAGCTGGGGGTTCGCTACGATTTTTAGTCAACATTCAACAAATTGGAGGCTGAACATGAAACCTAATCGGCTTGCAGTGATCTTCGTAACCATCGGACTGTCGGTGCCATCGCACGCGGCGCTTCAGTTTAAGAATGCGTTCTCTGCCCCATACCCCCTCAACGGGATTGCCTGCGACAACACGAATACATTCGTGGCGGCGGGCGAGAACTCGACCTTTGTGCGAGCAACTTTTTCTGGTACAAATGGGTTGCCTTGGGTTCCTGGTTTTGTGCCTTCGCCAGGGTTGAGCCTGAAGGCGGCGACCTTTGGCAGCGGCAGGTTTGTCGTCGGTGGCCAGAACGCGAACAACTTCAGTTCGGCAGATAGCGGCATTAACTGGATCACAGATGCGAACGCTTTCAGCATCCCGGCCACGGTTCAGGGACTCGCTTACAACGGCGGAAGTTTCACCGCGGTTTCAGCCCTCTCCAAAATTGGCTATGCTCCCAGTGCTTCATTGGCCTGGGCTGATGCAACCATCCATAATCCGGTCTCTTTGGAATCATACCGCGCGGTGACGGCTCTGGGCCCGAGTGTATTTGCGGCTTGCGGTAAATTTAGTGACATTCGCACCTCTCCGGATGGAGGGGTGAATTGGTACCCGTCGCGCGCCGTTGTAAACACGACCGACCCCGATCTACTTGGGATCGCATGGGATGGCAGTGGGAACGTAGTTTGCGTGGGGGCGGGAGGAACGATCCTAAAATCAAGCAGTAGCGGGGCGCCCGGAAGCTGGGTGCCTGTGAGTTCCGGGACAACGGCGAGCTTGAATGCGGTGGCCTATACCGGCAGTGGTTTTATCGTGGCCGGTAACTCGGGGTTGATTCTGACCAGTCCGGATGGCCTCGCGTGGACATCGGAAAGCAGTCCAACTGCGTATAATCTCTATGGCGTTGCGTTTGCAGCGCGCGGCAACCTCCAGGGCGTGGCGGTGCTGGTGGGCGCCGGAGGTGCGGTGGTGGTTGGGGGCACGCCGCCGCTGGCGCCGACAAACTCCATCAACCAAACGAACTGTGCTTTGTCATTGCCCAATCCGAGATTGTCAGTGACAGCCGTCACGAACGCGGCGAATCCCTTAGTGACGGTGGATTGGTATGACGCGACGGGCATGCTTAAAACGAACAATTCGACCAGCTACCAACCCACGAATACCATTGTCCCGCAAAACGCCTCCACGAACTACACCTACTACGCGGTAGCGCGAGATCTGCGAACCGGGTTTACCAGCACCAGTGTACCAACCAATGGAACGCCTGTCACGCTCACACTTAACCCACGGCCGACCGCGAGGTTGATCAGTCTGGACACCACCAATTGCGATTACGGCATTCCCTTTACGTTGACGTACACGCTGACGGGTCTTGGGCCGTGGACGGCGTGGTGGAACGACGGTACGGTGCAGACGAACACGTCTTCCGTGGCGGGGCCGACTAATCTGACTCGCATGGTGTATCCGACCAACAGCTTTGGCGCCAACACGGCCAGCAACAACGTTTACTTCGTGACCACGGTGTCCAACGCCGACACCTGCCTGGGCAATCAGCCGGGCGACATTACGGGCACCAACGTGGTAACGGTAAATCCCCGGCCGACGGCGACCGTGACGACGGAGACCAACACTATCTGCAGTGGGCAAACGACGAATGTGCAAGCGATGCTGACAGGTATCGGGCCGTGGGTGGTGACTTGGTCGTCGAACGGGCTTTCAATGACGCCAGTTTCCGAGACCAATCGGAACCACAAGCTGCCGGTGAGTCCTCTGAGCCAGAATCCGAACGGGCCGACCGACGTCAAGTATGCGGTGGCAGCGCTGACGGATAGCGATGCAAGCACTCAGTGCACCAACAACCAGACCGGGGATCTGAGCGGGGAAGCGACGATCAGGGTCAATCCGAACGTCGTGGTTACCAGTGGGCCGGCTAATCTCACGCAATGCCCCGGGACCGAGGCCAGCTTAAGTGTGAGCGCCACGGGAACCGGGCTCGCCTACCAATGGTATAAGGGTACCGGTGCGCTAATCGACCAGACTAACAGCAGCCTGACGTTGAGCAGCGTGAGTGAAACCAATGCCGACACGTATAGTGTGGTGGTCAGCGGCGCGTGCGGCGGCCCGGTCACCAACAGCGCGATCTTGACCGTGAATCCGTTGCCTTTACTGACCAGTCTAGGGGACGTGACAAACTGCGTGCTGGTGCCGAATCCCACGTTGACGGTGAATGTCACAAACGGAGTCATAGTGGATTGGTATGATCAACTGACTGACGGGAACTTGGTGGCGACTAACACTGCCAGCTTCCAGCCGACGAACGCCAACGTAGGCACGTATGACTATTATGCCCAGGCGCAGTTCGTGGGCGGGTGTGTGAATACCAACCGGACGCGAGTATCCCTGGTAATCACCAATTGCCCGCTCACGATTGCGGGGAACGGCGGTCAGGTTGTGTTGGAGTGGTTTGGCAAACTTGAACTGCAATCGGCGCCGGCTTTGACGAAGCCGGTTGTCTGGACGACGCTGACTAACGGCGCCACTGGGAAAATGAACTACTGGACCAATCACGTGATGAAAGCGCAGGAATACTTCCGGCTGAAGGTGCCTGATCCAGTTAAGCTTGCCGTGCTGTCGATAAAACGGATGACTGATGGCCAAATTGTGCTGGATTGGGTTGGGAACGATACGCTACAATCGACGTTGGCCTTGACGGTTCCTTCTTCCAATATCGTTTGGGTTAACCTTGCGAGAGGAGAGCATTGGACCAACGCGCCGGTGGGTACGGGAAGATTTTTCCGGCTGCAGTACTGAGGCACAGGCGGTCAGGGCTCATGATGCCCGAATTGTTGATGAGTGATCCAAATACAGCCTTGACTGAGCAGGAAAGCGGTTGGATTGGCGAAGTGGCCGGCCGGCTGCGCTTGATCCAGGCCGATGCCGCCAGCGGGACGCCGGAGCAACGGCGCGAGTATCTGAACGAAGAAATTGCCCGCAGCTTCAAAGGTGTCGCGTCTTCTCAGCGCAAGCGGTATCTCGAAGGGCTGCACGCGCGTTTCCCGGTGGCGGGACAGATGGTCGCGACCTCCGCTCCGGCTCCGGCTCCCACACCGGCACCGATGCCGGCGCCGGCGGCAACCCCCGAAACGTTCGAGCAGTTATTGGAACGTTTCCTGAAGGCCGCGAAAGAGTTGCCCGATCCCAAGCGCGCGGAGGTGGCGAAGCGGCTGAGGGAGGCGGATTTGGCGCGGGTGGATAATGATAAGGTAGTGCTTGAAATCACGGACGAATTGCGACAGGCGTTGGGCCTGCCTGCCGGCCAGCAGCCCCGTCTGCGGAAGCTGGTGCAACTGTGCGTGCTGCTGGTCGAAGCGTTGCAGCGGTTGGACCAGACGGCGCTGGGAACGATGAAGGAGTTGGACCCTCGCAATCGGGTGATTAAACGGTCGCAGGATGTGAACTTTCGCAATGCGGTGGCGCAATTCCTGACGCAGGAAGACGCCTCGCTGGAGCCTCAAGTGCGGATGGTCGCCAGTTTGCCGGCGGCGCTGTTGGCGGCGATGCTGGGAGGAGGCAAGGACTTTGGACGGAAATATGTGGAGCGGCTCTCGCCCTCGGCTATCGAGGATGTGGTGATGGGTGAAGGCGGTGGATCGTTTTTCGGCCAGAACAAGAAAGAACGCTGCTGGGACAAGTACGTCCGCTTGGCCAAGGATTACGAGACAGCCGATTTGGTGGACCGGCGAATCCGGGATTGCCTGGCGGCGTTTGTGGAGAGAACGGTTTCAGGCGGGCGGTAAACTGCTGTAACCGATATGCGTGTGCATTGGCATGAAGGACTATTCTTGCAGCCCCACCACCTGCAAACGATGCAGCGCCGGCTGGAAGCCGATATTCGCGCGGCTCGGGCGCTGCTCAGTCCGTACTGCTTCGGCATCATCGAGAGCCGCCTATCTTACGATGCCCTGGCCGATGGGCGGGTTGAGCTCGAACGGCTCCGGGCCATTATGCCCAGCGGCCAGGAGGTCTTCTTCCCCGAGGATGCCAATCTTCCGTCCTTGTCCGTCAAGGCAGAGTTGGCGCGGGGCGCGGGGTCGTTGGAGGTGCTGTTGGCGGTGCCGTTGTGGGCCAGGAGCCGCGCCAACGCCTTCCGCCTGGGCGAGAGCGCGGACCCGCGTATCAAATTGCTCTACATTCCTGAGGAAGCGCGGGATGTGGCCGACGAGAATAGCGGTGAAAACCCGCAGTCCATGCACATCCGGAAGGTTAACGCCCGTGCGGTGTTCAAGGGAGATGATGTCTCGGATATGGAATGTCTTCCATTGCTGCGCGTGATGCGGGCGTCCGGGGAGGATGCTGGGAAACCGCGGCAGGACCCTGAGTTTGTTCCGCCCTGTTTGCTGCTGCGTTCATCGCCAGTGCTCCACGACCTGGGACGAGACCTGGTGGCGCAGCTCAATGCCAGCCGCGAGCAAATGCGGATCAAGGCGGTCACGGGCGGCTTGGGGCTGGAGGTCAAGTGGGAACTGACGATGCGCCTGGCGACGCTGAACCGGTTTTGCGCCAGCCTGCCGTCCCACGTCGAGGAGGGCGCCATCGCCCCCTTCCAGTTTTACCTGGAGCTGCGGGAGCTGCTGGGCGAGCTGCTGGCGCTGCACCCGGCGGAGAGCCTCTTCGAGTGCCGGAGCTACAGCCACCTGGACCCGCTGCCGGCGTTCAAGGAACTCGATCATAAGATCCGGGCTGAAATCCGTGTCTCGCGTGCTTCCGAGCCGTTGCGGGCGGCTTTCGCGGGCGACCCCGGCCTGTTGCGCGCCACGCTGGAACCGCAGCACTTTGAAAAGCCCACCGGCTATTTCCTCGGCATAAAGACCAAAGTGGACCGCACGCGGCTGGCGTTGTATGTGACGGACGGGAACAAGTTCAAGCTAATGCCGCGCAGCCTCGAGTTGGCGGCGGTCTTCGGGATTGAGCTCAAGGAAGAAAACGTGCCGCCGCTGGAACTGCCCGCGCAGAGCGACCTGCATTATTTCCGGGTGTTGGCCGCCTCCACCCCGCGGCGCTGGGACCAGATCAAGCAGGACAAGGCCGTTTCCCTGGTCTGGAACAAAACAGACCTTGATCTCTCGGACGCTGCGTTTACTTTGTTCATGACGCTCCCAACATGAAACTGCTCGAACTCTACGAGGACCTTTTCCAGTACGTCTGCCGCCTCAACCGGGCGGCCAAGACCCCAGCCCACCCCGAGTACGCCCGCGTTCGTTCCGAGGTCAAGGACCTGTTGGGGCAGGCGGTGCGTAACGCCGCATCGGACGTGCGGCTCTTGAACCAGGCCAAGAGCCTGGAGCTACCGATGATGTTCTTCGTGGATTACCTGGTCTGCAGCAGCCGCCTGAAGTTTGCGATGCAGTGGGCCGAGAACCGGCTGGCCAAGGAGCGCAACGAACTCGCCGGCGATGAGCGGTTCTTTGAGTTGCTGGAAGCGGACCTCAAGGACACCAGCGAAGAGGCCGCCGAGCGCCTGGCAGTCTATTACGTTTGCCTGGGCCTCGGATTTATGGGCATGTATCAGACTCAGCCCGAGCAAATCCGCCGCTACATGGAGCAGATCTTCCCCCGCGTGCGCCAGTGGATTGACACGGACCCGAGCACCAAGATCAGCGAGGAAGCTTACAAGTACACTGACACCCGGGTTCTGACCGAGCCGCCCGGCAACAAAATTATCCTGGTAGCCATAGCTTTTGTGTTTGTGAGCGTGAGCGTGCTGGCGATTTACTATGCGCTCTATGCGAATGCGGTGCATGTTCTGAGCAGCTCCGTGAATAGCATCATTAGCGCACAAAAGGTCGAAGGCATTGGGAAATGAACAGCGTTTTGGGCTATGGATGAAGATTCACAATTCAGGAAGCTGGTGAAGTGCGCGCTCGGCGCTACCGGCTTGGGGACTGTCAGCGCAGCGTTCTTCCTCCCTCACCCGTACGGAATTATCGTCGCCGTCACTATTCTCTTCTTTGCCGTGCTGCTCTTCGGCGGCTACTTCCTCTGGCGGCGCCGGTGCGCCCGGCGCGAGCGCGAACAGTTCAGCTCCGCCGTCGAGGCGCAGACGGCAGCAACTCCCAAGGCCATCAGCGACCCGAACCGACGCGCCGACCTGGACCGGGTCCGCCAGAAATTCCAGACCGGTCTCCAGGAGTACCGGAAACGCGGCAAAGACCTTTACAAGCTGCCTTGGTACGTGATTATCGGCGAGTCCGGCTCCGGCAAGACCGAGGCCATTCGCCATTCCGGCATTGATTTCCCGCCGGGCTTGCAGGATGAACTGCAGGGCTCAGGCGGGACGGTGAACATGGATTGGTGGTTTACCAATCGTGGCATCATCCTCGATACGGCCGGTTCGATGCTCTTCAACGAATCCCGCGCCGGCGAGGCGCCCGAGTGGCGCGAGTTCCTGCGCCTGCTCAAACGGTCCCGCCCGCAATGCCCCGTCAATGGCCTCTTCCTGGTGCTCTCGGTCGAGAGCCTGATCCGCGACTCAGCCGATACCATCGCCCAGAAGGCCAGCCGGATCGCCCAACAGCTCGATATCATCCAACGCGCTCTCGACGTGCGTTTCCCTGTTTATCTCGTCGTTACCAAGTGCGACCTGCTGGCTGGTTTTCGCGAATTCTTTGACAGCATTGACGACCCGCTGCTGCAGCACCAGATGTTCGGGTGGTCGAACCCGGACCCGTTGGACGCGGCTTTCCGTCCAGACCTGGTCGAGCAATATTTGGGCAATGTTGCCGCCCGGTTGCGCCGGCGGCGAATGGCGTTGATCCGCGATAGTTCCGGCACTGGACGGCTAGGCGATACCCAGCAGTTTTTTGCCGCCAATTATCAACTGGGCCGCGGGCCGACCGCCACCTCGCGGCGCCTGGATGAGATGGACTCCCTGTTTGCGCTGCCTGAAAGTGTCATGCGGCTGGCCCCGCGTCTGCGGCGCTATCTTGAAGCGATCTTTGTGGCCGGGGAATGGTCGGCCAAGCCGGTCTTCCTGCGCGGCCTCTATTTCACTTCCTCGATGCGCGAGGGCAAGGCGCTGGACGAGGCCATCGCCCTGGCCACCGGTCTGGCGCTGGATCAACTGCCCGAAGACCGCAGTTGGGAAAAAGGACGAGCCTTCTTCCTGCGCGATCTATTCCACGAAAAGGTGTTTCGCGAGAGCGGCCTCGTTACGCGCGCGACCAATACCCTCCAACTGTTGCGCCGGCGCCAACTGGCCATTTTCGGGAGCGCAGGCGCGGCGTTGCTGCTGTTGCTGGTGTTTGCCGCGTTCGCGTACCACGATCTCAACGAGAGCGTGGGCAAAGAAGCCTTATATTGGCAGGTAGGTGCAACCAATAGGTCCTCTCAGGGAGAATGGTTGTCGCCAATCGTCCGCGTAGGCAGCAGCGCCGCCGCTCCGTATCTTTATGCAGGAGACGAGCCCGTACCCGGTCTCGGTAAAATGACGCTCGTCGAATACCAAAAGAAACTCCGGCAAACGGCTGACAAGCGTTTGAAGGTTGGGTTGATTTTCAAACCGCTGTCTTGGATGCGCAGAGGCAAGGATGAAGGCCGCCCGCAGGCACAAAGACTTCTTTTCGAAGACGCCGTGCTTAAACCGTTGATCTTCCGGACGAGGGATAAGATGCAAGCGCCAGACTCGGGGCTCAAGAATGCCGAGGCGTTGAACCGGCACCGTGAGGCCTTGCTTGCTCTCATCCGATTAGAGGCCGATAGCATCCTGGTTTCCAAAGAGGCTTTTGCCGGCGGAACCGGTGCCGCAGAAAAGCTCCTCCGGCCATTCCTCTCATACCTTACTGAAACCAACTGCGTGCCGGACACCAACCTGGTGGAGATATGCGCGTGGACCTATGGAGGCAGCAACAGAACCAGCAAAGCCGGTCAGTGGCCGCCGGGGTCTCTGCTCGGCGGCGACACGCTGGCCAGCAACCCGGCGATCAGCGCTGGGCTCAAAAGTTTCAACGAGGCCAGTTCCGTTGAACGCACGAATATCGACCAACAATTGGCGCTGCTGAATGACCTGACGGACCGATTGAAGGACTACCATGAGAAGGAGTTGGCGTGGCTCACAGATGCCGCCGGCTCCTGCACGGATCTGGCGCAGCCAAAGGCCCTCGTCGATACAGCCTGGGCGGGCCTTGAAGCGACAGCTAAACCCGCTGGGGAAGCTTTGACGAATCTATCCTCCCGCTACCTTTGGCTGCGGGCTGCGGCGTCGAAAGCCTCGGCGTCGGCGCTGTCTGACGACATCAAGCCCATCATGCTCAGGTTGCCCCAGGCCAGACAGGCGAGTGGTTTCTTGCCGGACATCATGAAGAGGCTGGGAGAGTTTGCCTCGCAAGCGGCGGCGACCGCACGATCCGACTACGGGAAGCGCAGCGCTTGGCTTGGCCTGCTGGATACCAATTGCATGGCACGGCCACTGAAGAGCGGCAAACCCGCTTTTGAACTGCGGTGGGACCTTTACAGCGGCGCCTGCGCCCTTGCCAAGACCAACGTTTCCCCTTTGCCAGATGACATCGGCTCGGGCTGGGCACGGTTTAACGAGTTGAATCGCATGGCGGGTGAATTTGAAGCCAGATTGGTTGCTTACAAATGGCCGCTGGCCGGGGAGGTCTCCAGCGCGTGCAACCGTATTGCGTCCAACGCCGTTCAGCAGCTCAAAAGCAGATACGTTGCCGATTACGCAAACCTCGTGTCTGCTAAACTCCGTGAGATAAGTGAGGCACAGTGGACGTCGGAGACGGTCACCAAGGCGGGACGTTTGCTGGAAGGGATAAAGACGGACCTGGACGCCGGCAAGACCAACGGCATTCCGGAGGAGCCCCTAAGGGAAATCAATAAGGCATGGACGGAGGCGAGAGAGGCAATTCTCAAGAGCATTGATCAACACCTCGGCAGCACCGTCGGCTTCCCTGTAGCTCTGAACTCCACGCGCCCGATGGGGTTGTCAGAGCTGGCCGCTCTCAGAAGTCTGCTCCGAGGATTGGACAAAGAGTTGCAAGGGCTGATTTGGAATGGCTACGCGTCGCTTAAGGAGTTGCGGACCAGGTGTGACAGCTATGCTGGAGTGGTTAACGCGCTCATTACTGATGACGGAAAGAATGGGGTGGAGTGGGAGCTATACTTTATGCCGACAGAGCAGGAGGAGGACAAGGCCCTCATGAATATGTTCAGGTACGTTCAGGTGACCATTGGCGCCCAAACCTCCAATTTGGAAGACCTCACCCGCCAACAATCCCGCTTGTCTCTCTGCAAGGGATCGTCCGATGCGCCACTCAAGATTACCTTCGGGAAATTCAACGATCGGCAGGATACGCCCGGTCTGGACATCGCGGACTGGGGGTTGATCAGGTTGATTAGCCTTTCCGAGTCGGCTAAGCGCCTGGACGACGGAAGCTGGCAGATTCGGATCAGGCCCAAAGCGGAGTCGGCGCCACCAGGGGCACTCATTTTCGGGGCCAAACTCACCAAACTCGAACGTTCACTTCCAACGAAGGAGGCCTGGCCCAAGTAGCCTTACACAAAGCCGAACGCGGCGGCCATGAAAGATTTGTTCCAACGGCTCAAGAACGGGGATACTACTTGGGTAGCGAAGTCGGCAGCGGCACGACTCACGCTGGCTGCTTTCGGCAAGCATCCGGGGTGGGACGATCACATCCTGGGGATTGGCGTTGAGACGGAGACGTTGGCGCAGGTCAAGCAGGCGCTCTACGTCGGCGGCATCGGCGGGCAGATCGATTCCGGTGCGTGGGAGAAGCTCGAGCCGGAGAAACGTCTCGTTGGTTATGACCACACTTTTCTTTGGCTCCGGCCCGGCCATGTGATCGTCGGCCAGTTGTGGTCCTCGACCGACGGTAAGAAACGCCCAAAGTATCCGATGGTGCTGTGCATCGACGGAGAAGCGGTCGCACCGGGATTCATGGTGGCGCATGTTCTGCCTGGATTGGAACGTTTGCGCGAGGCCTGCAAAGCAACCACTTCAGCCGACCAGGTGACCAAGGACTGCCAAGCCGCGCAGGGGCAACTGCGAGCGATACTGAGCAGTGCCGATGCCAGGTCGGCCGAAACGCCTTTGTCGGCCGAGGCGCGACGCCATTTTCTGGAACGGCCCGAATTGGGGCCGGAGCGGTTAGGTTTTCTGCGGGTATTGCACGAACTTGGTACGGCGTTCTCCCCTTCCGCCAACGGACGAAGGGGAAAGGCTGGCACGGCGGAATCGCACTCCCGTCACCTTCGCCTCCCCTTGGTCAGTGAATCGCGAGCCGAGACGCTTTTGCTATGGGGCGAGTTCTTTCACTGCGCTATTCCAGACGCCGTGCCGCTGCTTTTGATCAGCCGCGCGGGGGTGAATTGGATGGATGTCATCATCGGCGAGCCGGCGAGTGACGATTTCTTCTGCCTCCAGGCTTCGAACAAGGGGATGCCACTCGCGACAGAAATTCCTTATGAGTTGCCGCTGGAGTTGAGACTGCGCTTCCAGGACCTGGAAGCAAAGTTTCTTGGTGTCCCTCCTCCTGTGGCTTCGGTGGTGACAGCCTCCGATACGAAGGCCGAGACACCTGCCGCACCGGGCGTGACTAACAGTCCTGAGCCGGCCAAAGCGCGAAGGAAGTGGACCTCGTCACTCTTCATCATCAGCGGTGTGGTTTTGCTGGTAGCAGCGGGTTCCCTATGGCTCTCTGGCCGGTGGAGTGGTTCTACCAAAGCCGAAGCGCGAGTTCCGAGCGCATCCAACAAACCGAATTCGCAACCGCCGCTAGCGAAGGCGGAGCAAGACTATCGGAACGCTTTCACCGAAGCGCAACGGGCGTGGAGCGCGACTAACCTTGACCAGGCGATTGCCCAGGCGCAGTTGGCGTTGACGGCAAAGCCGGGTGATGCGGCGGCTGGCAATCTGTTGCAACTGGCGCAGCAACGGAAGACGGAGTTGGCGAAGACTGAGGAGTACAGATCAACGATGGACGCGGCGCGCGCTGCCTTCGAGCACAAGGACTTCGTCACTGCCATGACGCGGGTTGGTGCAGCGCTCGTCATCAAATCGAATGACCTCGCGGCGACAGAATTGAGGGCAACTGCCAAGAAGGAATTGGATTTGGCCGAACAGGTCAAAGTGAGGGGGCAGAAGTACCAGACAGCGATGAAGGAGGGGCAGACTGCCCTTGACGGGAAGGACTACACCAACGCGATTGTGAAGGCTAACGTGGCGCTGGCCATCAAGCCGAACGACCCGGTGGCGACCCGGTTGAAGGCAGAGGCGCAGACGCAGATCAACCTGGCTGCCGTGGCGAAGGAACGGGAGCAGAGGTACCAGACAGCGATGAAGGAGGAGCAAACTGCCTTCAACGGAAAGGACTACGCCACCGCGATAGCGAAGGCCGATGTGGCGCTGGCCATCAAGCCAAACGACTCGGCGGCGACCAAGCTGAGGGCAGATGCACACAAGCTGCTCAACTTGGCGCGGCAGGAGGAGGATCTGCGAAGCGCCAGGGTATTCTTCGATCAAGGCGATTACGCTACGTCGCTCAAGCTATGCCACTCCCACGCCGCTGTCGCGGCGTTCGACAGCCTTGCTGAAAGCAGCCGCACCGAGCAGACAGCTTTCAATGACGCCAACGTCAAGTTCACTGAAGGTGATTACTCGTTCAGTGACCGATTAAAGAACCAGAATTATAGCGGCAAGAAGCCCTTTGCTGACCTAGTGGCGAACGCGATGCGGGAGAATGGGGTTCTTGAGGAACTGAAGGCGCTGCAAAAAGCCACAAATTGGTCTGCGGTTAAGGCCAGGCTGTCGGATGTCGCGTTCCAGAAGAAGCCGCCATTTACGGCTCTGGCCGCGTGGGCCGAGACACAAAAGCAGATCGCTCCGAGACAATCCCTTGAGAAGCTCGACTCCGACTTCGAGGTCATGTTGGTGTGGTTCGACATTCTGGACCCGGCAAAGGCTCAGTTCTCCGAGGCGCGTACGAACGTGCCCATTCGTGGACAGATCCTCCCCGAAGAGGCAGATAGATGCGCTGCGAAGGCTAAATACCTGGAAATCCAGTTCAAGAAGGGCGGGTGGCTCACCCCCGCTCGCGAAAAGAACCTGAAGGAGTTGAAAAAAGCGATCGTTTACCACTCATGAACGAACTCATCGATAAATTGTTGCAGTCTCTGTCCGGCGACAAAGCCTGCGGTCCGGACCTTTCCGACAAACCGGAATTGGAGGAACTGGAGACGCTTCTCAAGGGCAAGCCTGAAATCGAGATGGGGAGTGTCAAGAAGCCAGCCGAGCCTCCTGTTTGGGGCGAGCTGCAGGCAAAGAGCATCGAGTTTCTCACCCGGTCGAAGGACCTCCGGGTCGCCGTGATGCTCTGCTGTGCCATGCTGAACACGAATGGCCTGGCCGGACTCCGCGACGGCCTCCAGTTAGTTCGTGGATTGTTGGAGAAGTTCTGGGGGGCATTGTATCCTCTGCTCGACCCCGCGGATAACAATGATCCCGCGCAGCGCCTGAATCTTCTCCGTGGTCTCACGCAGGATCGCGGCTCCTTTGGGAC
>OCTA010002056.1_pt1 | contig 18467 bp, 15 predicted proteins | sample 1538991 | NCBI WGS metagenome assembly OCTA01 (sample SAMEA3539302, study PRJEB22396) | soil metagenome | biome: tundra; feature: field; material: soil | place: USA | collected 2010-05 | depth 0.15 m | reverse complement strand
AGATTCGGCGAGGTGAACAAGGCGTAATCACTTTTGTCGAGATAGAGCGCCACGATCCATTTCTTTTCCGGCGCATACCAAATCATTTTGGGATCGCGGTTTTCGGCAGTGATGTGCGGCAACACGGGATTGTTTTCGTATTTGGTCCACGTGCGGCCACGGTCGTTGCTAAACGCGAGGCCTTGCGTGAACGGCCTCCCGGCGGCGGTGAACATCGCCACCAGCGGCTTCTCCGTCCCGGTCTGGAAACCGGTCGTGTTGTTCCAATCCACGACAGCTGAACCGGAAAACATCGTGCCGTGCTCGTCTGGATATAGTGCGTTGGGCAACTCCTTCCAATGCACCAGATCGGTGCTCACGGCGTGGCCCCAGGTCATATTGCCCCAATCCCAACCGTAGGGATTGTGCTGATAAAACAGATGATACTCGCCCTTATAAAAAACAAGCCCGTTGGGATCATTCAACCAACCGCGCCGGGAAGTAAAATGAAAATGCGGACGCAACGCTTCGTGGTAAATACTCTGGTCTTCCTTGATGGCGTCCGACTGATCAATCTGTTTCAGGCCCAGAGAGTCTTCCGGCAGCTTGTCGGCCTGTAGCACCACGGATTGTCCCTTGAACGCTGCAACGTCCAGGAAGGCCCACCAATCGGGTTTGGCGTCGGCCAGTTCAATCTGGAACTCACGCTCCGTTTTTCCATCCACCATCAGCTTCAGGGTGCGTTTGGTCGCGCCATTTTTGACGGGCAGATTCAGGTATTGTTTCTCCACCTTGAGCGGAAGTTCGACATCGTGCGAAATCATCCCAGCCAGCTTGTGATCGGTCTGGAAGATCTGATCAATACTGACATGACCCCAGCCGCCGGTCGCCTGATCCACGATTTCAAGCACGACGTTTTTACCCGCCAACGCACTGACATCCCAGGCTTGCCAGTCGAGGTGCTCGCTGCCGCCGGGATTTATATTCGGTCCAGTGGTCGTGCGAACCACTTTGTCGTCGCTCAACAGATTGATGCAGGTCTTTCCGGCAAAACCGCCGCCACCAATGAGGAACTGGATATATTTGCGCTCCACCGTGAATGAGGGCGAAGTAAGTGTGCCGATGCTCCCATCGCCGTTATGATACGAACTGGCGAAACCGCCGCCCAGAAATCCGTCCACCGGCATCTGGTTGGGCAAGGTTCCGTGCGCCGGAGCATCACCGAAGGCATCGCCCGTTACTTTCCATGCGCCAAAATTTGTTCCTTCAAAGGCCTCGATAACAAGATCCGGACGATTAGGAGTCAAAGCGGTGTCACACATGCCATTTGGCACCAGGGCAATGCCCGCCAAAATACAGACAAGTAGATTGAGAGCTCGGCCTGAGACATTGGATTTCATGGTCATCATTGGCTATGGTAGTGTGTCAAACGTCACTGCGTCAATCATGGCTAGGGCACCTGGCTGGGCCACGCAGATTTGAGTTTATCCACGATGAGCGAATTGAACGCGGTCGAACCACCCTGACACGTCACTGAAATGCGACTGTTTGGCGTCGTGTAGCTTGCTGGCAGCGGCATGTAAAGCTGGCCGTTGTTGCCAAAGATTTTAATGGTGTTGCGATCCGTCAGGATTTGCAGTTGAACCAAATTATGCTCCCAGTCCGGCACCGATACTTCAACGTGGCAATTGAGGAGGAGCCTGCCTGGTCCATGATACTTATCCCAACGCCATGAACGCCGCCGCCGCAGTTTACCAACTGGCGTTGCGCTGGGAAATCACCGGCGACAACAACTACGCGACCGCGGCGACCAACATTCTGAACCAATGGTCGTTGATCTGCACCAATCTTTGCGGTGATCCCAACATTGGTTTGCTGCCGCTCTATGGTTGCCAATTTGCCTGCGGCGTGGAAATCATGCGCAGCTACACCAATTGGCAGGCGTCGGATTTTGCGCGTTTTCAAGGGTGGATGACCAATCTGTGATATCCTTTGTGCAATGGCTTTTCACGCGTCACGATGGCGCCTGCATACTTACATCTGGGCGAACTGGGATTTGTGCAACATGGATTGCACGATTACCATCGGGGTATTGTGCGACAACCGAACCATCTACAACCAGGCGATCAATTATTACAAAACCGCCGCAAGCAATGGCGCGGCCAAGCAGGTGGTTTATTACCTGCATATCTTTTGCTCCCGCGAAAGACAAGCATGACCGCTTAACCTTGGAGGCAGCGACGACGGCTCAGACGGAAACGCAGTCGCTCGCTCCACTCGCCGCCCTTCCTCTGGCATCAGGGTTTCCCCTAGAGCAGAAAGGCTTTTCCCGCATTCACAATCAGGTCTGGCACCAATTGCGGTTTCCTCCGGCTAAACGTATTTTGTCCACATGCGAACAATTTTTGCACAGTCAACAATGACAACCAACGGTGAGCTTAAAGCGGAAAACGGTCAGGACAACCGCGCGGTCGTGGACGCGCTGGTCAATTCGCGCACCTACCGTGATTACGAAACGGCGTTCGGCAACCTGACCGGCCTGCCAATTGCCCTCCAGCCCGTCGAGACCTGGCAACTGCCGCACCACAGCAAACGCAATGAGAACCCGCTTTGCGCCCTGATGTCGCAGAAAAGCAGCGCGTGCGCCGCCTGTCTGCAAGTGCAGGAGCGCCTGTGCCGGCAGGCCGCCACCGAAACCCAAACCATCACCTGTGCCTTGGGGCTTGCGGACAGCGCCGTGCCGGTGCGCATGAACGGACGCCTGATTGGTTTTTTGCAAATCGGCCAGGTCTTCCGCAAAAAACCGACCAATGAGCAGTTTGAAAAGGTGGTCGCGCTGGCCGCAAAATGGGGGATTGAAGCCGACCCCGCCACGCTCAAGCGGGCGTTCTTTTCAGGCAAAGTCGTAACGCCCAAGGAACACGACTCGGCCCTCAAGCTCCTGGGCATTTTTGCGGAACAGCTCGCGGCGATGAGCAACCAGGTTTTCATCCAGCGCGAGAATGCCGAACCGGCGGCCATCGCGAAGGCGCGCGCCTACATCGAAGAACATCAGCACGAGGATCTTTCCCTCGGCCAGGTCGCCAAGGCCGCGAGCATGAGCAGTTTTTACTTCTGCAAGCTGTTCCGAAAATGCGCCGGCATCACCTTTACCGATTATGTTTCGCGGGTGCGGATTGAAAAATCCAAGAACCTGCTGCTCAACCCGAATCTGCGGGTCAGTGAGATCGCCTACGAAGTCGGCTTCCAGTCGCTCACCCATTTCAACCGGGTGTTCAAGCACGTTCTCAACCAGTCACCGACAGAATATCGGACGCAACTCGCGGCCAACTGACCCCGCGCGCGAAACCTTGTTCCCATCGGTTCGGGGCTTTGACACTACGAGCGGTTTGCCTTTTGCCACGGGCCGCGCCTTGTCCAAGCATGGCCATAATGCGTTCGGTAATGAGGTCGTTGACGGCCTTGTCTAACTGGAACCTGCGGATTGGACCGTGTGGATCAGGTTGCAAAACGCATTATTCCAAGCGTGCCAGGGTCGGTGATGGATTGGCCTTGCGCCACTGACGCATTCGCAGAGAGGCGAGCAGAAGCACAACCGCAAAGTAATGGCGGGAGTTTGTTTGGTTGGATTTCATTGTGTCATTCAGCAAGTGTTCGCAATCAATGGGCGAATTCACGGATGATGCCTTGCCAGTGCGCGTGGCGCGGACGGCGGAGAAAGCACCAGACATGGAGGATGAGGCGGCCAGATTTGGAATTAGCGAGGAAGTTCATAACATTTTTTTTGAACGAAGCGCAAATGAACCGACTGCCGGACTGACACCTCGCATCGTGATGGACGCGAACGACAGCACGATTTTGAAATCGTGAATGGAGTTGTTTTTGAGTCGTGTGCATTTGTTCCGTTTCGGTTTTCGTGCTTGAGAGATTTTAAGCAGCCGCGATGCCAGCCTCTGTTCACGGTGTTTTGCAAGTGATTTCAAGATTTCGTCCGCCGAGAAATTGAAACATTGTTCCGCCTTCGAGTTGGATCATAAATTCGTTCCATTTTCGGATCTGGCAGCAGGAGAAGCGAACGAACGGAGTTATCAACGCTCCCTGCAAAATATGGAAGCGGGTTTTGGCGTGAAATGATCAGCCGCCAAAACCCGCCTTTCGCAAATTGAAAAACAATCAAATCTGGAATGGAGTTGTCGGCACGGTAATGCTGCCGCCGGAACTGCTGATGATCGTCATGGTGCCGGGGTCAGACGGACTGCCGGCGACCACGGTGCCACCGTAGCGGCTGCCGCCGCCGTTTTGCACTTCACCCGCGTAGCTTCCATCCGGGCGGTAGGCATAGAGATGTGCCGTTACGTCCGAGCTGCTCGCTTTGATCAGCATCTCGCCGGTGGGCGCGTCGTAATAGCACTTGTTGACCTTGATTGTATCCACTTTGACGGACCCGCCGCCGGAACTGCCGCCGCCGGATGCAAATGTCGTGGCCGGAACCAGGCTTAGGGTGAAGGCGACCAGCAGCGTCGCCATGATGGTTAGCAGATGACTTGTTTTTGGAGTTTTCATTTTTTGAACGGTTGTTGTTGTTTTTGTTTTGTGAATCGTTGTTCCGTGTCTTCCACGAGCGACTCACGCGTTCTTTAGCATGGGCGGTGCCAACCGGTTTTAACTAATAAAAACCATTGCTTTTACAGGCGATTCCGCTTCCGGTGAAAACCAAACAGAGAATCAGAACCGGAGCGTGTTACGGATTCGGAACGGAGCCGCGTGAGTTGTTCCGCTCCAGGATTAACTTGTCGGGGAGTAAGGCAAACGCCGTGACTCTACACCTTCGCGGGCGCACAAAAAAACGCGCCATCCATAACCTCACAGCCAAGGTTATGGAGTTGGCGCTGATTAAAGTTGATTAGCTGATTTCTTGGTCTTGAAACCGGCATTGAACTTCACGGCACCAGCGAGAGCCGATAATATCGCTGTGGATTGTTCATGGCGTCGGGGTCCGTGAAAGTGAAACTGTTTGTCGTAGGGATGAACGTGGCGATGGTCTGCCAGTTGGTCGAAGCGAGGTCGGTGCAGACTTGCAGGTAGTTGGTGGTGTTGGGCACCACATTGTTGATCGTGAAAATAAATGATCCGCCCGCCGCAAAATGTCCAGCGGACAACGCGCGCGGCGCGGCGTTGTAATCCGGCGAAAAGTCCTGAATGACGACGTTGGTGACCGGCGCTGTGTTGAGCGGCATCGAGTTCGTCGCGCTTTCATTTTCGAATTCGGTTTGAAACGTCTCAATTTCCGCGGAACTGAAACTGATGCCGTGGTCGGCCAGAGTCAACTGGCCAAAGAGCGTTCCGCGCGTGACGTGAATGATCCCGCCCGTGATGGGATTAGGAATGTCAACGTTGGTGTTGAAATACACCGACACGGCCGTGGAGTTTTCATGTTGATACACCAAATGCGGCGGAAAATATAAAATGTTTGTCTGTTGAACCAGAAGCGGGTCCACGTTGACCAGTTGAATGGGCGGCAGCGAACCGCCGCCCGGAATATCCACCACCCCATAGACGTTGAAGAAACTGTTGGCGGGAAAATCATCTGGGCGGTTCCAGCTTCGACCTGTCCGGCCGAGACCGGCCGCGTCGGCGCGAGCATTCCCGCCCTGACCGAAAATCCAAATTGTCCGGTGAACGAATCCGTCAAGTGCATGGATTTGAGAAACGTGTGAATGACATGCCCGCCGGCTGCCGGTTCTGGCCAGCTCGGATGCACCACAAACTGGCTGGCGGTGACGTAGGTGCGGCCCGGCGCGCGGCCCGGCAGCGTGCCGGCGAATTCCAACGGTGAACCAATGGCAAACGGATCGCTCCGGCCAATCATTGTGGACTGATCATAAAGCGTCGGGCTGGTGAAAACGCCTTTGTGGTAAAGCTTGATGTGCCGGGTGGAGGACACCGTGCCCAGCGGGCTGTTCGGTATGAGAACGTCATATACTTTCGCCCATGCCGGTTCCAGCACGATTTGAAACTGGCCCAGCGAAAAGGTGTTGTCGTCACCGGCGGGGTAGGAGGCGAACTCTTGTGCCGCCGTTTTGACCGGCGTGCCGATGAAGGCGCACGCCAGGAGTGGAATCAGCAACAGCGCGTATTTACGGCGGAGGATTTCAATCCCGACCGCAGCGGTAGTTTTGGTTGTGAGCGGTGCTTTCGTTTTTGTTTTCATAGGTTGTTTTTTTACCGCTGCTTTTTGTTTGCGGGTTCCGGCGCGGCGCACGGTTTACGACACTGGAACCCGTTTCCCACACGAGAAAATTTTCGAGGCTGCTGCAACCCGTAATAACGCCACGGATGGTTGCTCAAGTCGGCCAACGTTCTTCCTCTTAGCAGCGGCGATGCCAAACCCTCCAGAGTTATAAAACCATCGTTTTTTATGAAAAAACAAACGCAAGTGCGGACTATCAACCCGAATTAGAATTTATTCCGTTCCGAACGCGGAACACCATTACGAATTTGTTCCGCTCGTGGAGCAAACAACGTGTGGAGTTCGATCAAGACGAGCGATGTGTCATGATTGACAGGTTAGACGGCACAGCGCTCGGAGCATTCCAACTTACCATTTGCCACTCATCACAGCTGCCATTTGAGAAGATTGTTCTCAGTGTAGTGGCCAGGGTGAGTTGCCTTGCGTAGAATCGCATCCAATCTCCTCATTAGAAACAGACCCGCAGTCTGGGAACATATTTGATCATTGTGCATCTTACTGAACGAATAGGAACTTAGATTGTGCTGGAAGACAGGACGCGTTGCGCCGGGAAACGGTTCGCCCAAAGATTTATTGTCGAGACGCGAGCAATTGTTTCTTAAGGCATTCCGGGCAGACACCCTGCGTGAAATTGACGCCGGTATGTTCATGCAGATAGGCATCCAGCTGGCTCCAGTCACCGTCGTCATTATGAATTCGCTTGCACCACGAACAAATCCTCAACAAACCCTGAAGAGCTTTGACATGTTCGAGTGCCTGCGTCATGCGTGACAATATCCGTCGGTGCTCCAAAAGTGTAATGGCTTGGAACGCCAAAGCCTGCAATGCCTGTTTCTGTCTTGCGGGAAGCCGGCGAGGACGATTATCAATGACACAAAGAGTCCCCAACGCTCGTCGTTCGGTATTAACCAATGGAATGCCCGCATAGAATCGGACATAAGGCTCGCCGACAACCAGCGGATTGTCCGCAAAGCGCTGGTCCTTGGCTGCATCGTTGATGATCAGCGGTTCAGGTATAAGAATTGCATGAGCACAAAAGGCCGCGTCGCGGCTGGTCTCCGGTCGGGTCCAACCGAGTTTCGATTTGAACCACTGCCGGGATTCGTCCACCAGGGAAAACAACGCCACTGGGGCGTTGCAAATGTATGCCGCCAGTATGACCAGCTCGTCGTAAGCCCGTTCCGGCGCAGTATCGAGAATATGATAGCTCCGCAAGGCCTCAAGTCTCTCGGCTTCATCGCTTGGTATCGGCGGTTTCATTGCGATTCTGAAATGTTCGCCCAACTGGCAACTACGAGCACATAGCCATTGCTGTCGGACTTCTTGGGACGCTAATTTCCAGCAGCCTGTGGAGCTGGGCCAGACCACGGGCGATTCTTGACTTCACTGTTCTCAGGGGCACATCAAGAAGTTGAGCGATCTCTTTGTAGGGATAATCTTCCAAGTAAAAGAGTGCCACTGCTGCTTGGTAACATTCATCCACTTGCTTCAGTGCGCGCAATAATTGACTCGCATCCAATTCGCTCACCGACACTGGCGATAGCGTCGGAAGTTCTGTCTCGACCTGGCTTAGTTCCAGGTGCGGGAAACGCGTTTGTCGGCGGCGGGATTCCAAAAATGCGCGATGCAGAGTAGTGAACAACCAGGATTTGACCTTGGAAACATCTTTTAATTGTGAGCCTTTTGTTGCCCAGATATAAAAAGTTTGCTGGGTTAAATCTGAAGCATCCGCCTCGGAGTGCGTGAGCGACAGAGCGAAACGATAGAGTGCCTGATAGTAACAGTTCACCAAACTTTCAAAATCAGGACGCTCGGGGCCGATGTTATTTTGAAGGTCATTATTCATAAACATTCGGGCGCTGTCATGGCAATACCCCGCGACCGGACCAGCCACGCCGCTGATTGAAAAAAGGCAGAGGCAAAAGGCCAACAATGTTCGGAAAGACAACGAAAAATTTATCAGGAATCGCTCAACGGATTGCCCGGACGACTTCGGTTTGCGAATTGTTGTCAAATAGTTCTTCATCTTTGACGGCCTTTCGCAATACCTTTAGCACTCATGATGCCACGCCGTTTATCACATGGATTTCCTGAGAAAATGGCAGAATCCTGTTTGCCGGAGTCTTAATTGTCGTTCCGTCATCGGAACACCAACGGCGCATTGTTCCAACTTCGGATCACACCGAATTCTTCGAGGTCGGGCTGGGATTACTCGCGGTGGGGATTGTCAGACAGCGCGCCGGCAACGGCGGCCAGCAATTGTTCAAGGCGGAACGGCTTGGCGAGAAAGGCTGTGGTGCCTGGCGGAAGCTGCTGCTTGCCAGTATCGAGCGCGCCGCTCATGAGAATGACCGGCAGCTGCGGACAACGCTGGCGTAGAATGGCCAACATTTCCACTCCATCCATCACCGGCATGGCAATGTCCGTGAACACCAATCGGGCATCGTCCTTGTGCTGGTCCAGCAACGCAAGAGCCTCGGCACCGTTGGCCGCGCTCAGGACACGATAGCCTTGGTCAGTCAAAGCCGGTCCCACCATTTCACGCACCGACCGGTCGTCGTCAATGAAGAGAATCAATTCGTTGCGCCCAGGCGAAAATGCCGGCGGAGAACCGGGGGGCGGTGCGACAGGCACCGGAGCGTGTTCCGCACGCGGCAGATAGATTTCAAACGTGGTGCCCACTCCCAGTTCACTTTTCACTCCTACAAAACCGCCGTGGTTGCGGACAATCCGGGCGATCGTGGAAAGGCCAAGGCCCGTGCCTTTGTCGGGGCCTTTGGTAGTGAAGAAGGCGTCGAAAATTCGCGGCAAAATGTCCGGGGCGATTCCCGTGCCGGTATCGGAAACCAGAAGCATGACATAGGAGCCGGGGGTCGAACCGGGAATCTCTTTTGTCTCGGCGGCATTGAGTTCGACGTTGTCGGCAGCGAGAGTCAGTTCGCCGCCAGCCGGCATGGCGTCGCGCGCGTTCACACAAAGATTCAACAAGACTTGATGCAACTGGGTGGGATTGCCACGCGCCGGCCAAAGATCAGAAGGCACCATCGCCTCCACGGTAATGGATTTGTGCAGTGTTTGGCGCACGATGTTTTCCATCTCGCGTATAAGGCCGCCGACATTGAGCAGTTCTTGTTCGCTTTCGTGGCCGCGCGCAAACATCAACACTTGGCGCACCATGTCGGCGCCGCAGTGCGTATTGGCCTCCATCACGGTGAGCATTTGCTGCATGTCTGGCTGCTTTAGTTCGCGGCGAATCAATTGAATGCCCATCAGAATCGGCGAGAGTGCGTTGTTTAAGTCGTGGGCCATGCCACCCGCGATGGCCCCGATTCCGTCCAGTCGTTGAGCACGAAGAAATTCGGCTTCAATTCGCTTTTGTTCAGTGATGTTCTGAACGGTGCCAACCATTTTCTGAACTTTGCCCGAGTCGTTCCGGATGACTTCGGCGCGTTCGTGGACAACGCGCACTTCGCCGCCCGGTCGCACAACACGATGGTCGAGATTGTATGCTTTTCCCATTTCCATTGTCTCGCGCACTGCCTGGCGAACTTTTTCCCGGTCCTCGGAATGGACCCGCTCCAAGAACGCTTCGTATGTGGCCCCAAATTGTTGTGGAGTCAGTCCGAAAATGGAGTAGATCTCGTCCGACCAGTGTAACTCGTTAGTCGCGACGTTCCAATGCCAGTTACCCAAGTGGGCAATACGTTGGGCTTCACGCAAACTGCTTTCACTTTGACGCAATGCTTCCTCGGCCCGTTTGCGCACAGCCAATTCCTCGGTCCGTTCGGCAATGCGCTGTTCCTGGGCGACATGAGATGCTCCAACTTGCTCCGTCATGTCATTGAATGCTTCGGCCAGATGGCCGATTTCATCCCGGCTGCGCACCGGCACTTTGACGGTGTAATTGCCGTGTTCGATCTGCGTCGCGCCGGAGACCAATTCCCGCAGGGGCACCATCAGACCACGCGAAATCAACAGGCTCAAAGCCAGCGCTCCCAGCAAGGCAACCGTGCCGGAAATCACGATCTGCTGCCGGAACGACTTTTTCTCCGCCTGCGCTTCGGCCAGCGAATACAGGCAAATCTGCATGGCCGGCGGAAAATCGGCGCCAGTATCCAGTGCCTGACAATAGACCTGATGCGGCACGTCTCCAAGTAGAACAACAAAATCATTCCCAATAGGCCGGTCAGTTTTCAGTTTGTCGCCGATTTCCCGGTTTAATTGGTGCAGGAGGTCACCGGGAATAGAAGTGGAATACAGCCGGTTTTCCAGCAAGATACCGCTCAACATTGGATGGGTTGATCCAGTAGTTTTCGTTGATTGATTTTGAGTGGACGGCAAAACCGGGTGTTCGGTGTCCGGCAAGGGAAATCCAACTGCCAGCACGCCCAGCGTTTGCCGTTTTACCGGATCCACCATCGGCGTGAAAACCATCTCGGTCACCTGTCCCTTGTCGGTTTCAGTTTGGGCCGTCAGATAACCAACCTGTTGTATGCCGGCATGGACAACCGACTGACCAATCTTGCCCGCCTGCAATGCGACACCTTGAAGCTTTGACAGAAGGAACGGCAGTTCCACGCTTGGACGCGGATACAATACCTTGCCGGAGTTATCAAGGAAGAAGAACAAGCCTGACTGAAAATTCGTCCGACCGGCTGGATGCGCATTCAGTCCGCCGGAAAGTTGGTCCAGACCATTCTGATATAGGTCGTCAATGTCCTGCAAATCGGCTCCAACTTGGCCGGCATTTTCCATGGCGGCGATCAACCGCGGATTCCCCGCTGCCTCGGCCACCCGTTGTTTGACCGGAGTCAGTCGCGCTTCGCGTTGTTGCAAAAAGGACTCCATCTGAAATTCAAACGCCTGCTGGAAGTGCCGCTCGTAGGAAACCTGCACCTGCTTGTCGGTGATCACCAGCATGGTGACGGTGACGCCCACAATGAGGACCATCATTGTCAGCAAAATTTTTGCCCGAAAACTAAACGCGATCATGACTTATAACGGGCTGAAGATTGGTGCCATGCCATTCGGAATCAAACGGGAGGCTTGGCAGGATTTAGTTTCTCCCCGGCAGATGTCGTGAGCCGCCGCAATTCCGGCCATTTCTGCAACCGGCGCAATAACGCTTGCGGAGTCAGGCCCAGTTTGGCCGCCGACCGGCGGATGCCGCCATTCTCGCTTAGCAAGGTTCTGGCAATCATTTGGTATTCCTGCTGTTCAATGGGGCTAAGTTGCAAGTCAGCTGGCAGGTGGCAAACATCGCCAGTTTCTACCGGTCTTGGCGTCGAGGTTTCTCCGTGGCCTCTTAACCAACCGAGATCAATCACCAGGCGTTGAGCGCCCGGCTCGGTCCGCAACAACGAACGCTCCAGCAGATTCCGAAGCTCGCGGACATTGCCCGGGAACGAGTGCCCGCGCAACGCATCCAAGTCCTGCGCGGACAAGGCCGGTCTGGTGCATTCGTATTTTTCGCAGAGCCGGCCCAGCAATGCTTCCGCAATCGGCTCCAAGTCCTCAAGGTGCTCCCGCAAGGGCGGCAGGCGGACGCTGAAGACATCCAGACGATACATGAGATCTTCGCGGAATCGGCCAGCATGGACTTCATCGGCGAGCAGACGGTTGGTGGCCGCAACCACGCGGCCGGTGAAATGGCGGGTGTTGGTTGAGCCTAACGGACGGTATTCACGCGATTCGAGGAAGCGCAGCAACTTCGATTGCAGTGGCAGGGGAATTTCCGCGACTTCATCCAAAAAAAGCGTGCCGCCGTCCGCAGCTTCAACAAGTCCCGTCCTGCGCCGGTCGGCTCCGGTGTAGGCGCCTTTCTCACTGCCAAAAAGCTCGGCTTCGAACATTTCGGCGGGGACGGTCGGACAGTTCAGCGCCACATAAGGCATCTGGCTGGCACGGTCGGCAAAGGTGAATCGGTGCAGCACCCTCGCCGCGACATCCTTGCCCGTGCCGGTCTCGCCCAACAACAACACGTTCGCATTGAGATGTCGCGCGGCTTGTTGCAATTGTCGGTTGACTTCACGCATGGCGCTTGAATTTCCCAACAGCGCGCCCGCGTCGGATTCTGTTTCCGGCCGGCCAAGACGAAATTTGGCCCGGCGAACCAACGCGGCAAAATCGTCAGCATTGACCGGTTTGGTCAGGTAATCGAACAAACCGTTGCGCGTCAGTTCAACCGCCTGCGACAGTTCCGGCGCGCCGGTAATCATCACCACCACGCTCGCCGGGCTGGACCGCACCAGTTGCGAGTGAAATTCATAACCGGTCCCATCGGGCAGACGATTGTCGAGGATGACAAAATCGAAGCTACGCTTCGCGATCTGGGCTTGGGCCGAAGCGATGGTGTGAAAGATGCAAGGCTCGCCGCCCTCATCGGTCACAATCCTGGCAAACATGCCCGCCAAGCCGGGATCGTCATCAACCACCAGACACGAAAAATGTTCCGCCGAAGTTGGGTGCGAAATTTGGTTCATCGAATTCTATCCCTTAATCTGCACCAAACCTGGATGTCTTTCCTAGGAAAAAAGGTCATTTTCACTTAATTAACCAAAATTGGCATTGTGATGACAAAAAATGGTTTGGTCGCGTTTAGGATTCGGACGTTGGAACAACCTAAACCGAATTCGAGTCCGATCCAGACAGGCGAGTGTGTCAGTTGTTCCATTTTCGGATCTGATGGCGGTCCGGATTTGAAGATCACCGTGGCGGTTCCGAACGGAAATTGCCACGGAATGCGCGAAAAGTCACCGCGAACGTAAGACGAAAGTGGTTGGCACCGGGCTTGCATCAAACAGAAATTTGCGGCGCTGCGCGTGCCGGATTTGGCCGTGCGAGTTGAACCGTTTGTAATGCGAAATTACTTGATTTATGGTTTTTTGTTTACCGCCGTGCTCCTGTTTACGGCGGCGAATTCCATTTCCAGTGACCGCAAATTGACGAGCAAACAAAGGACGGAGGCAAGTCGGCTCTACAACACCCGCTGCATCGCGTGCCACCGTTTATATGACCCGATCGGCTATTCGGATGACGAATGGAAGTTGTGGATGGCCCGAATGAGCCGAAAGGCCTAGCTTGACCCGAATCAGGAAAAACTGTTGGATAGTCACTTGGACGACTGCCGCGCTGTGGCTAAATCAGCCAAGTGAATTAAACCGTTGCCGCCGCGGAATGTCTCCACCAGTATGTTGTCGGCTAACCGGACAACGCCAAGCCGACTCCAGTTCAAAATGATTCGACGCAGCATTCTAAGCGGGGGCTTACTGATGATAGTGATGTTCATCGGGAAGACCCCGGCTTATGCACAAACGGTGATTGAGGGAAGGATTGTATTGCCCGCGCCGGAGGTTCCTGCGATTTCACCACCGCGCTACGTCGGGAAGGAAGGCGAAATCGCCCCGCCTGACCCGCCGGTGGCAGTGGTTTACCTCGAGGGCCAATTCCCCGCGACCGCCACCAACACGCCACCCGGCACCAATGAAGTCTGGCAGCGGAGCATGCAATTCCGGCCTGCCGTCTTGCCGGTGCGGGTGGGCACGACGGTGGCCTTTCCCAACGGAGACGATTTCTATCATAACGTCTTCTCCTATTCGAAACCAAAACGGTTTGACCTGGGACGGTATCGCAAAGAAGACCAGCCGGCCTTGCAGGTCTTTGACAAACCCGGCGTAGTCAAATTGTATTGTGAAATCCACCAGCACATGCGAGGTGTGATTTTGGTTCTGGATACTCCTTTTTTCACCCGCACCGACACGAACGGTTTCTACAGATTGACCAACCTGCCGACGGGAAAATATGTGCTGAAGGCATGGGCGGATGAAAAACGCAACCCCGAGAAGCCAGTGGAACTGGAAGCCGGCAAGACCCTCCATGTGGATTTCGACCTCAAACAACCGGATCGTTAATGATTCCGGCTGGACGATTTTATCCGTCCGGAACACCGTGAAAAACCTGCTCGTGAAAGTAGTGTTTGGGTTGGCATCGCTTGTGGCCATGAGCAGAACCTGCGCGGCGCAGCAATGGCTCGACCAACTTGAGACCGATCTTAGCCTCGAGAATCCCAGTGGTTCCATTCATTCGGACCTGACTGTTTTACTCGACATGGAAGGATACTATGTGAACCAACGTCCGCCGGGGCTGATTTTCGACGATGAAAGTTTCATCAATCCGCGCGCCACTTTTTACATTGATACCATGTTAGGGAGCCATTTATACAGCTTTGTCCAAGCCCGGGTGGATCGGGGGTTCGATCCCGGTCAAAAGAAAGACGGAGACGCTCGATTGGATGAATACCTGCTCCGCTGGACGCCGTTGGAGGGAAAAATATTGAATGTGCAATTCGGCAAATTTGCCACCGTGGTGGGTAATTGGATCCCTCGGCATGATAGCTGGGAGAATCCGCTCATCACCCCGCCGCTGCCTTACGAGAATGTGACGACTGTATCGGATGGTGAACCACCAACATCACCAAGCGACCTCCTGGCGCGGCGAAAGCTTCCAGATAACAAAAACGATTGGGTGCCGGTCGTCTGGGTCCGGCTTATACAACCGGTTGGGCTTTGTTGGGAACGATTTCCAGTTTTGACTACGCATTTGAAATCAAGAATGCGTCCATTTCCTCGCACCCCGATGAATGGGAGTTAGGCAACAACTTATGGCAAAATCCAACCTATAGTGGCCGGTTGGGATTTCGTCCCAATCCGGCTTGGAATCATGGAATTTCTTTCAGCATCGGTCCCTATCTCTATTCCGAGGCCGAACCTTTCCTACCGTCGGGAAAGAGCCTTAATGATTACAACGAAATCACCCTCGATTATAACATCAGCTACGCTTGGCACCATTGGCAATTTTGGGGCGAGGTGTTTTTGACTCGATTTGAAGTTCCCAACGTTGGGAATGCCGATGTGCTGACTTATTACCTCGAGGCCAGATACCAAATTACTTCTGGATTGTATGTCGCAGGACGCTGGAACCAACAAATCTTTGGAGGCATTAGCGACGGCACCGGTGGTCAGCAAACTTGGGATAACAACATGATTCAGTTGGATCTGGCTTTGGGCTATCGCTTCACGCGTCACATCCAAGCCAAACTTCAATACAGCTTTAATCATCGCCACACATCTCTGCAACAAGGCGAACATCTGGTCGCCGCGCAAGTCACCATGAAGTTCTGATTCGCTGCTAATAATCATCCCCTATAATAGTGCTGACGTCATGCCGTGCGAAACACGCGAAATACTCCGGCTGCAACCAGTCCTTGTTGCGAGATTTCACGCCATACGGCCAGCCTTTGGGCAATGCGCCAAGAAGCTTGCCGAGGTCGGCGACAAAATCGCGGCCATGCTGGAAGTCGCTGGGATGGAGGCGCGATAACTCAAACACGAACCGTCCACATGCCTGCGGAACGGCTCATTTGCGGATTCAGTCAGACTTCGAAAGCAGAGTCCGGACGCCGCGCGGTTGGATATTTGAACCGGGTCAGTGACCAACGCGTTACTCTGACAATTGGATTTCATCCCGCGTCGGCATCGACACCACCAGACAGCGACTTCGATTATCACGGCGTTCAATGCTCCCGCGTCCGGTGGACAAGGACCGGTCCCCTGATTTTCTGGGACGAAACTAAAGGTGCTGTTCGTCCAGTCCACCTCCTCACCTTTCAGCTTGGCAACGTCGCCTTGGCTCGCTAGGGCAGGCGCAGCAGATGGCCGACTGGCGGAGGCCTTCAAAATAGGCAAGTAACCGACGGTCTTGGCGCGTTCGGCCCACGGTTTTCGAGGCATCCAGATTTATTGGATTGCCCACGCCGCCGCTGCCGAAGGTGGCGCTGTCACCGGCATTGCTCGGCACACCGGCAGTCCAGTTTCCGGCGTTCGACCAATTGTCATCCAGTGAACCTTTGCTTTGCCAAACGCCCAATGATACCCGAACACGGCGATACCGACGAGGAGGTGTGCGGCAATCAGCCATACGCTGCGCCGTTGCCAGAAGGCGCGACGTTTCGGTTGATCATTCACCGGAGCCGTTGCGGGCTGATTATCAACTGTCGCAGCGGGTTTGACTTCCGGGCTGATGTTGGTCGTTTCTGGCATCGTTTTCTATTTCATTCCTAGTTGCGGTTTAAGTTGCCAGGCGCGGATACAATCGCGCGCCGATGAAAACTAAAACGGTCGTGGCCAAAAGAATGACCGCATAGTCGAGACTTAGGCCGAAAGTGCTTGGGCTGCCGGCCAGCATACAAGTGCGCAACGCATCAACGACGTAAGTCAGCGGATTGAGATGCGAAATGGTCTTCAGCCAGCCGGGCATGATGTCGGTGGGATAGATCGCGTTGCTCGCGAAGAACAGCGGCATGGTCAGCACCTGGCCGACGCCCATGAATCGCTCGCGCGTCTTCACAATGCACGCGATGACCAGTGAGAAAGTCGAGAACAGCGTCGCGGCCAAGATGACAATGATCAGCACGTTGAAAAGCGCGAGCGGACTCCAGTTCAGCTTCACGCCGAGTAGCAGCGAAAGACTATAAACGATGACCGCTTGCGACAGTGTGCGGATGCCGGCGGAAAAGCCCTTGCCGAGCACCAGTGCTGCGCGCGGTGTCGGGCTGGCGAGAAATTTCTGCACGATGCCGAGGTCGCGTTCCCAGATGACATTGATGCCATAAAAAATCGCCACGAAGAGAACGCTTTGCGCCAAAATACCGGGCGCGATGAAATCCAGATAAGGAATGTTGCCCGTGTGCATCATCCCGCTGCGGGAGAATACCTGACCAAAGATGAGCAGCCATAGCGCGGGTTGGAGCGCGCGCGTGACAAGTTCGGTGAAATCGTGGCGCAGCTTGCGTAACTCAAATTCGGTGATGACAAATGTCTTCTCAATGAAGCTTGTCACAGGATGGATGAAAGTGGCGGTCATAAGGTTTGGGCTGGTCGCCCTTTAAGAAAGTAGCAGCCGGCGTGAGGTGGCTCTGAACAAATGTTGTTTTCCAAAGAAATCTGAGCCTCGTTACCTCGGCTGCTACGAAGGGAAAAAAAGGCAGTCATAGGTTATCCCAGCCGCTGGGCCGTGGCGCGTTCGGCGGAGACGGCGCGGAAGCTGTTGCCGGAATCCAGCGCGCTGCCGGCATATTGGGCGAAGACATCATTCAGTGTGTGACCCGGACCAAGCGAGGATTCAAGTTCTTCGCAAGTTCCGAGCGCCGCCACCTTGCCGAGGTGCATGATGGCGATACGGTCACAATGGCTCTCCGCCTCCTCCAGATAATGCGTGGTGAAGAACAGCGTCGTGCCGTGGTTGGCGCGGAGATCAACGAGATGCTTCCAGACCGCGTCACGCGCAATCGGATCCAGCCCGACGGTCGGCTCATCTAGGAAAAGCACCTTTGGGCGATGCAGCGTGGACTGCGCGATTTCCAAACGACGCACCATGCCGCCGGAATATTCAGCAACCAACCGTTTCGCGTCGCCCGTGAGGTTCATGAATTCCAAAGCCTCCGCAATGCGCGCCTGCTGCTCGCGGTGTGGCAGGTCGTAAAGTTTGGCGAAGATGAGCAGGTTCTCGTAGCCGGTAAGCGAGCCGTCCACGGACACCGCCTGCGGCACATAACCGATGGCGCGGCGCACGCCGACCGCCTGGGTGGTGATGGAGAAACCGGCCACGCGCGCCTCGCCCGACGTGGGCGGCAACAGCGTGGTGAGCATCTTGATGGTAGTGGTCTTGCCCGCTCCGTTGGAACCGAGCAGGCCGAAGACTTCCCCGGCGTTGACCGAAAGCGTCAGCGCATTTACCGCTGTGAACGCGCCGAAGCGGCGCGTCAGGTTTTTGATTTCGAGAACAACGTCGCTCATGATGCACTGGGGAACATGTCGCTTTTGGCCGCCGCGAACAATGGGGTGAACACCCCATAAATTCCTGCCCGCATTACCGTTAGCCTTGTCGTCCGCACCACGGAAAACTATTCTGGCCGTGTTGCCAAACAAACCGCGTCCATGAAAAACAAACCATCAAGGTGGCGATGCTCGCTGGCCGTGTGCCTGCTGGGCGGTTCGCTGACCGTTTGGGCCGGGCCGCCGTTTGTGACGGATGATCCGGAGCCGGTGGACTATCAACATTGGGAATTTTACCTCGCCTCGCAGCATACCCGGACGTCCGATGGCTGGACGGGAACCGCGCCGCACATTGAATTGAATTACGGCGTCATCACCAACGTGCAACTGCATCTCATTGCGCCGCT
>OCTA010002055.1_pt1 | contig 18469 bp, 21 predicted proteins | sample 1538991 | NCBI WGS metagenome assembly OCTA01 (sample SAMEA3539302, study PRJEB22396) | soil metagenome | biome: tundra; feature: field; material: soil | place: USA | collected 2010-05 | depth 0.15 m | reverse complement strand
GTAGGTCACGAGCTGCCCGATGCCTCCGCCGCGGAGCTCTGCAGGCGCCTGCGCGAAGGCGAGCCCGGCCGGAGATGGAATCGCGAGGTACCGGTGATCGTGCTCGGCGGCGCGGAATCCGACGCGGTCGATCGCGTCCAGGCCTTCGAGCGCGGCTGCGACGACTACCTGACCCAGCCCTTCCATCACCAGGAGCTGGTGGGGTCAATTGCACATAACGCGAAACCTCTAATTTCACGCAGGAGCAGGGGTTTTCTGGAAATCCGAGTCTTTTCGCCCGGTCATAGAAGTGCCTAAACGTCCGAAAATCGGCTGAAATTCCCGAAACTCGGCACGGGCGGAAGCCTCTTCTCGCCGGAAGTCCCCAACCAGCGCAAAGAAGGCAGGGGCTTATGCTCCCTGCCTTCTTCTCAGTTACAAAAGGAACGGCTTAAGGTCAGGCGGCCGCGGCTAACGCCACTGGCTCTTTTGCCCTCCGGCGTTGCTCGATGGCGAGCGCTTGAATCAGCGCGAACGTCATTGCTGTTTCGGTCTGAGCCTGCGCAAGTGTGCGGAACCAACGCTTGTTACGGATAAGCGCGAAGCGGTTCGAGAGCGTTCCATGGAGACCGGAGTAGGCGGAAGTATCGGGCAAGGGACAGGATGGATAAAAGCGAATACCTACTCGTCGGCGATAATTGGGTCGGCCACCCAAGTCGGTATTAATGATAACTAAAGCAGAAAGTAGTCAAATACGTGAAAAGCGACGCGACAAAGAACCGGAGCCCATCATTCGCGGCTCATTGCGCAATAAAGCGGCGTAGCGGCGTCTATAATATAGATAGGACGCTCGCGAGATAGAAGAGTAGCTTTCTATAGAAGGGCTATACTCTGACTGTTAGTAAGCGGATAGGAGAGAACGGTGAATGACCTAAAGAGATTCCGCGATGACGCTCGACAACGTACGGGCAAGATGTTGCTCGGCGTGACCTTGGGTACTGCAGTAATTGTAATCGCCGCGCTGATGACTGGATGCGGTACCGCAAAAAAAAGCGACGTCGGGATCGCGTTCGTCAAGGTCGAGCCTGGCAACCTGATACTCAAGAAGAGCGTGGCATCGCTGATCCAGGTAAAGCGAAATTTAGTTTTCATCGTTCGTGTCGAGAACACCGGTCGGTCACGGTCTGAACCCCTCGAGGTCACGCTACTCATCAACCAAAAACCAAAGCCGATCCAAAGAAGGTTAGCGGTCACGCCGCTCGATAGCGGGGGAGCAACGAGCGCCGTTTTTAAGGGCCCATTCGATATTACTGATCTCGTAACGCAAATACCGATCAAGGTAAACATCGCTCCGGTCAGTGGTAAAACGAATGCTAGCTCCAGCAACTCGGCCTCATACGAAGTGCGCTTCGGTCTAGGGAATAGTCTTGCACCATCGTAATGACCTCTACGAAAAGGCTGAACAGGTCGGTTCCGGGCGCGAGACATGGAGTGTGGCTAAAGGCTTAGGGCCGCATACGACCTGGAGAGTCCAGGAGTGGATCGCAAAGCTCGTAGTTTTCGTCGAGCGCTGAACGACGGCTGAGAGTGCGGAGAGGTGTACCGGCGTTAGCGCGCAGTGGCAAATCGTGGGTCGGCGAAATCGACAAGACTACCCCTCGGACGAGCGTCGTTTGCAGTGGGGTAGTCGTTGGGCGACCACAGAAAACTGCATTGTAGAAAGCCTACGAATCGTAGAGATCGGAGAAGTTGGGTCTCTTTATTCTCAGACATCGCGCGACAGGTAGCGCCAGTTAGCCGGGCTCGCAAGTCATAGACCAAAGGAAGTAAGAGCGCCGGCGCCTTGAGGCGCCGGCGCTCGAGTTATGCAGTCGGACAGGGAGGCTAAATACCAAGGCCGATGACCTGAACCGGATTGCACCCAGCGAGGTCTGGACGGGTTCCCACGGAACTTGTTGATGTCAGTGTGTCCACTCCGTAGCCCCACGCAAAAGCGCCATTGCCGTTGAGCGGCCTTTTTCGGCGCCGTTGGGGAACATGGGAGCAAGCACTCGAGCACTTTGGCTATGAGGAAGAGCGTCGCCTAGCGCGCTTCGATCCCGGGAGAGAGCGGTCGGCCAAGGCGATCGAGCCATGCAGATATCGACCGCTAAAGAAGTGACCCCACGTCCGATCGCTCACTGTCTTGATAGGCAACGGAAAGACCGTCGCTGTCAGAAACGTAAGGTCGAGCTGGAAAGGCGACTATCGGTTTCTTGCTCTCGGACATAGCGCGACAGGCAGCGCGCAATCGGGGCGTCATGAAGGGCGGCCGTCTCGCACGGAATCCAGCGAGTTCTTAGCGAGGTATGTGCAACCCAGCGATCGTTACAACACACCTATTCGCCTATGGCCGGTAGTGCACTTTGGCACATAAAGCAATACGCCGAGAGCGTTTTGCCGTTCTTTGCAGCGGTTTTGGCAACTGTTTCACTTTGTCAGCGGGATCATGTTCTTCAAGAAGCGAGGTGAATATCAAGCCAATCACCCGAGTGAGTCTTGGTTTTTGTCCCGAGGAAACTATAGTGAAAACGTAACAATGGCGGTAAGATTAGGGGGGTGGTATCGAGACAGATATTTTATGCACCGTAGCTCGACTGCGTCACTTACCACTAATGCAACGCCCAGTCTTTCTCTAGATCGACTATAGCTTGTTTCTAGTTCGCACGTTGCCGAGGCCTTATAGCAGCACTGCTAGTCCTTATCACGAAGGGCGTAAAGACGGCTGCCATACCTACTGTACCGAGTAACGGGAACAACTATATAGCAATAATATATAAGGAGGTAAATATGAAGCTCCGCAGAATCGTTATTGTTTCGCTCGCCTTTGGAGCGATAGCGCTCTGGGTGAGTGGATCAGCATTTGCTGTATTTGGCGCTCGATGGCACGCTAATAATAATCACAGCGGGACGCGTGCGAATATCACGGGTGTCGGAATACTAGAAAGTTCATATTCGTCAGTATTCGCTGGCATCGGTATACAGAATGCGCCGCCGAACCAAACCGTTACCGCCGGCTTTCAGACCGGTGAGCTAACTAAAAACATCGATGGATCAGACTGCGCAAACGCCGGAACTGGCTATATGGCCGAGAGGGAAATTAGCGGTACTCTTTACTGCGATTTCTTTTATCAAAACCCGATATCTTTCGGCTCAAACCATCGATTCGCGGTTCTATACAACACTACTTGCGGCGGCTGGTGTGCGTATATGGACGGAAATCTCGTCGACGGGCCATTTACGAATATCGGCATGGGAGGTGCCGGGTATGCGGCCGCTCGTGGAGAGCTGTATTACGGGTCTTTGGAACCCGTGTTTGACATGACGTATGGGCCCAGCGGTTATACGCCGTGGCAGTATACGAACGACGGTGGCCAGTCATACACAACGATAGGCTCATCGTCTGGATACAAGCAAGATCCCTTGTTTTCGATGTCAGGCACGCCGTCACCGTTCGAAATCTACTACGACTAGGCGGGAGTGAGCATGAAACCGATAAAACGCTACATTGCCGCGGTAAGTGTCGTAGCCGTGGTCGTTGCGGGGACCATAATCGCGTCGGCCGTGAGTGCCGCTGCGACATCCGCGGGAGATGTAAAAAGTGGAAGTGCAACAGGTGCTGTAAATGCTGCGATTTCTACCGTCGGAGCAAGCCTAGGGACGGATAGAGTCGCCAGCGTTACGCAACAGGGTTCCCAACTCATCGTGACGATCACGGGATCTGATCAGGCGTCGCGCACCGTAGCGAGCTGGTACGGAGACGTCTTCGCGCGGGCCGTTGCTGACCAAGTCGAGAAAGAAGGCGGGAGCCCCGTGCTGTTGGTAGCGCAACTGGATGCTTCTGGCAATAGTGTGACGGGAGGTTCTGAAAGGGTAAGGCCGATCCTTCAGACCGAGCCTCTTACAGAAGGAGCTTGCGCCAGCGATGGAGCGGCAGCGACGGCGAACGCAAAGGTAAAAGTGCTCCAAGCGGACAATGTCGACGTTCTAAACGGAGGCTGTTCGTTTGTAGTCACTCCGACGATTGGCGTCGCGGAGTTTGTTAAAAATGCGGGGCAATACCTTGACCCGATCGTAAAAGCGATACCGGACAGCGAGGGGCACCCTTACCTCATCCAAGTTCAGGATGATAAGGGCGCAACTCAGCTGATTCTCGGCTGGATCCCCGGTATAGGTGGAGACAACGGCGAGGGTATTGCCTGGGTCCCGCCAAACACGGATTCATCGGCCGTGGTCGGGTTTGGATCAGCGTCAGGTAGCGCCAGTTAGCCGGGCGCGCAAGCTAGAGACAAAGGATGAAAGAGCGCCGGCGCCTTAAGGCGCCGGCGCTCGAGTTATGAAGTCGGGCAGGGAGGCTGAATACCAAAGCCGATGACCTGAACTGGATTGCACCCAGCGAGGTCTGGACGAGTCCCCACGAAACTTGTCGATGTCAGTGTGTCTACTCCGTAGCCCCATGCAAAAGCGCCGTTGCTGTCAATAACCTCTGCGTACAGCGCTCCGTAGCTATGTGAGTAGACGTGGATAGCATCAAGGAACGTGGACAGTCTGTCCTTGAGGAACGGGCCAGGATCGTCGACTTTTAGGATGACGGCCGGTTCGATTCCATACGCCTGATAGACCCGTATCTGCACCACTTCTGCGTCGACCTCTGAAGCAGCCTGCGCTATGTTTGCCTCCACGTCGGCTGGAGTTTCGGTGCTCGGAGAGTAGTTGCGGTCTTGGGGAGGAAGCCCGACGACTGGCGCCAACCCGCGTTCAGTCGATAGTGCACGAAAGGCGCCGGTGAGAAGCATCTCCTCCCATTGGGATCGCGGGAAGTCTCCTGGTAACACAGCGAACTCAAGCCCCACACCGGTTGTCCCCAAGTACTCCTTAGGAACGATGGATACGCTGGTAATCGAGCTGTCCGGCATGCTCGACAGGATCTCGCGGAGCAAGTCCTGCTCCGCGGAAGTCCCACCTGAGACGACGATGTCTTCACGCTGCCGGCTTCGAGCCTGCGCCGCTTTCAGTACGTTGACTACAACCTGCCGAGGTGCTCCGGATGAGGCCGTCGAACTACCTGGCAAGGTCGGCGAGACGTTGATTCTCACTGCGGCAGCGGCGAGTCCGGTGCCACCGCCCAAATGGCCAACTGAAACGAAGGCACCAGCACCGACCGCTAGAAGGAAGGCTCCTATAGCAATGGCGCGCGGAACCGTGGCGATCCGAAGAAATCTAGAGTCGTGTTGTCGGGAGCGAACCTCTGCTCGCGCTTCGCGGACAAGATGATTACGGCGGGCTTCTAGGTGCCCGGGAGGAAACGGACGGTCGGGCGGAATCTGGACCTTACGCATCTTTCTCACACTCCATCTCGAAAATGCTCTCATCCTTTTCATGTCCGCTCGCAAGGTTCAGTTCCCGGAGTCGGTCGTGTGCTCTTGAGAGACGCGATTTCACGGTGCCGACCGGCTCACCAAGAGCGAAGCTCGCTTCTTCGTAGCTCAGGCCTGACCAATCACAAAGGGCGATCACATCTCGTTGCTGTCTAGGAAGCCTGGCGATCAGCGTCATGAGAGCCGCCATCTGCCGTTCATCCTTGATTCGCTCGAGGATTTCGTCTGTGACGTCCTCGGTGGGCTCTGGTACGGCCAGGCGGGCAAGTACAGCTTCGAATCTACGCATCGAGCGCCGATGGTTGTGGATTACGTTGGTCGCGATCCCGTATAGCCAGGCTAGTACTTTGCCTGGCTGCAGCTCCTGGTTGCGGTGTCGCCAAGCCTCTAGGAAAACTATTGAAGCGAGATCTTCCGCCACCGCCCAATTAGCTGTTTGACGAAAGCAGTGGTTGTAAATCGCTTGGCCGTGTCGCTCGAAGAGTGTCCCGAAAGCCTCGGTATCGGCCTTCTGAACCCGCCGCCAGAGAACGTCGTCGTTGGGTATCGGCGCCATCTATCTGTTTGTGTCCGTAGCCCTCACTACGGTTCCCTCCGCCTAAATGGTAGTGAAGGGTGGTTATCGAGACGGCGCGACCCCGTAGACGCTCTTGTAGAGCTTCTGCCAGTTTGTCGCGATCCCGCGCTGGGCGCTGCGGAGGCTCATCGAACCTAAGCAGACGAGGCCATGGAGCTTGTTTTCGAGCTTGTCCTTGACGCGATAGCCGGGAGCTGGGATCGCCTTCTCGGGGAAAAGGTTGGCGATATCGTTCGAGCCACCCAGCTCTAAGGAGACAATATGGTCGATCTCGAGCGTCCGGCCGTAGAGCTTCTGGGCCATCCCGTACTCTTCTTCGACCTCATACTTCTCAGACTGGGGTACGTTCCGGATTGATCCCGTACGGAAGCTAGGAGAGCAGACGACCGTCTTGGTGAGCTTCGAATAATAAGCGCCGGGCGAGCAGCGATGGTCGGGGTTTGGGCCGAGCTTGCAGCCGGAAGTCTTGGTTCTCTTGGCAAGGAGGACGGTCTTACCGACATCGACCGTTCCGCCGGACGTGCCTGACTTCCTAGAAGACGAAGAACTCCCGTCTAGCCATGCAGCGACGCCGCCGTGATGAGAGCAGGCTCCTTGGTGGTGTACGGCGTAGCTGTAGGTGCCGTCGTTACAACGGGCTGTGGCGCCCGGGGGAGAGGAACCCATAGCGGCCGCTGATGTGCCGAGGCCAACGATGGCCGCGGCAAGTAGTAAGAGCACGAGCGAGCGTTTCACCGGAGCCTCCTGGATCGCGACTTTGGTCAAGCGGAGTCTTCTCTTGGCTTTCGGCTCTGTCAAGCGACTCCGCGTCGTCGTCGACCGTTAGCGCTCAGGTGAGGTCAGCTACGTGGCTGGCGGATTATTAAGTCAAGAACATCGCCGATGAGCGTCGGTATCGGAGGAAAACCCGAACAATCTGGCTCGTAGCGCTCGTGGTATGGCGGTCGGGGCTGCACAAGCTTCGTATCGATCGATACCTCCGCGATGTCATCACCCTTGCAGTACGGACATCTACGAGGTATCCCGCCTGCTTCCCCGCAGCAGACGGAGCGGCAGCGGCCGCAGCGCCACTTTGAGAAATCGTGGTAGCCGGCGTTTCGCGCGAGGAGGCGCTGGCAGTCGAGTACCGCAGGCGACGTTAGATCATAAGACGCCCAATCCATAAGGCCGGGATCGTCTTCTGTCTCATCGGTGAGCGCTCCTCCAATCAGGACTCCGGTCTCATCGAGCGCGAGTAAAAGGAAATTCTCCTCGCTCCAACTAAGCGGAATGGCCACACCGACCTGGGACGCCCCGGTTATCTCGATCCAGCAAAGGAAGACGTTCTCGAATAGTTCCTTCGGTCCCATTTCGTCCTCTGGCGTCCAGGCAAGGACAAACGGTCGCTTGAGGCGGGGCCCGCTGGCGAAGAGGAAGGCAGGCGGGAGTTGCCGTGAAGCAGCGAGCACAACCTGGATGTGACACCAGCTATGAAACGCACGCAGCGACATCGGAGATCCCGGCTTTGGATTCGCTCGACGCTTACCCATCGCCACGTCCTTGCCGCGGCGGCGAGTCTTGGGTGGGAGGAGCCTCCTTAGAGGCGAGGCGATCTCTCATCCCACTCCGTCTCCGCGGACAATGACGAAGTTGCTTTCGACTATCTCCTTGGCGCGCTTCTGAAGTTCTGCGCAGTCGAAGGGCGCCGCTCCGCCAAGCGCGAGATCCGTCGCAAAGTGGTTGAGCGAACAGATCTCGGCGTTCTCGATCGTCTCGGCGTCGAGGTCAACAGTAAAGGCGATGCGGAGGTCATAGACGACTAGGGCGCGGGGAGGCATAAGTGATAGCTAGCGCGCGGAGAGGGGGTCATGGCGGAGAACTCGATGCGAGCGAGCGAGCGATCGCCGTCGCGAGCGGTCCGTCCGGCGCGCCCGGCACTGTTTATCCATGGCTATTCTTGCGACTGAAGCGGTTCGCGGTGCCGCGACCGTCTTACGAATATCTCTTGTTCTGGTGGCGAGCGGAGGAATATTCCTCTGTGTGGTTGACGGTTTCGAGTGGTGGGAAAAGCGCGAACTGGCATCGTTCCTGCGCTTTGCTGGTGACGTGCTTGTGACGGTCGGTGCCGCTTTGACCTCGTTCGCGTTAACGCCGAGTCATAGTTTCGCGTCAAAGTGGATCCCAGTAATGCTGATTGCCTTAGGTGGCGTTATCGCTCTCGTGTGCTTACGTGGAATAATTCGGCGAAGATAGCGAGAAAACCATAGTTCGAGTCGCTTAGCGCATACACTCGATATGTGAAAGAATCGAGATTCCTTGCTGCCGCCTTCTTCGGCGGATTGACGTTAGGAGTTGTAATCAGTGGGATCGGAGTCGTCCTGATGGCGCTCGATCGGATCCCCGATTACGGCCTAATACCTGGCTTGATGTTCACAGCTCCAATAATCCTTAGCGCGGGTGCGATGATAATCTCTAACGCGTTCTTCTCGCTACTTTCGCGGAAGCGATCCTGTTAACACTAACTAACTCGTCGCGATACAAATCTACGATTAACGGAAGCATGTTGCACGCTTGGGGAGGCGTTAGTCGATGTCGCGATTGTCCAACCAGCTGTACTTCGAGCGCTATCAGTTTCTCATGACCATGTGGTTGGAGGTTCGCGATCTCTACACCGTCCTCTGGCCCAACGAGCAGTGGGAACTCCACGCCTTTTACCAGCCTTTGAAAGAGCTGAGCGAGGCAGAGTTCGTCGAGCACAGGACGTCGATACAAAAGATGGAACCGGGCCTAGCGTCCAAAGCTGGCAGACACTTCAAGGTGCTCTATGAGTCCTATCGCGTGGCCTTCGCCTATTCAGAGGGCGACGAGCAGCGCTTTCGCGGGGCCATCTCGCAGATGTCGAGGCAGCGCCCTCGCCACGAAACGCCGGGGAAGCGGCAGGTCTCGGTCAGGTTATTGGTGCACCCAGAACCCGACCTGAAAATGCTAGCCAGCGCTTTCTATGACCTGGCTGTATCCATGGCGCAGCAGAAAAACCGAACCAACGAGCATGGAGCCGCGCAGGCCGACGGCTGAGTCCTCCGGCTCATTGACAACGCAACGAGAGAAGTTCAGCATTGGCGCGTGTTGAAGATTGACCTCCGTTCAGTCGCTCTCGTTCTAGTCTCGGCCGTTGCCGGTGCGGGAGTCGCTCTCGCTGTCGATCACGGATCGACACGGACAGTCACGACCACGGTGACGCTTGGCCAGTCAGGCACCTCAGGATCTCAGAAGCCCGTTTCGCTCCAGACGCCGAGCGGGCTCACGGCCAAGGGACTTGTCGAGGCATTGCGGTGTAAGGGGATTCCTGTTGGCCAGATGGAGACCTATAACGAACGAACGGACGAGAACCATCTGCTTGGCCGACCGAACGGGTACACCTCGAAAACGAACTGGGTCGATACGAGAATCCCTAACCAGATGGGGGGATTCGACGTTGATGGAGGCGGCTCAGCCGAGGTCTTCTCAAACGCAGCTGATGCGAAAGATCGGTTCGACTACTTAGCGGGTTGGACAAAGAGCGACCCGGCTCTGGCAGCGGAGTACGACTACCTTCTCGGAAAAGTCGTCTTGCGCGTATCCACAACCCTCATTCCAAGCCAGGCGGCCGATTACAAGAAGAAGGCTGAAGAAATCCTCGCGAGTCCTAACGCAAAGGCCGGATCGTGCCAGCCGCCCTCAAGCGGAAGCGGCAAAAGCGAGAAGCCGCCCAAGCCACTTCCCGCGACAGCGTCGCCCTACATCGGCGGTGGCAATCCGGCCCTTCCAGGTGGTGCTCCAGGGAAGGTGGCTATCGTCGCGACGGGCACGTATGGCAATTCACTGCCGGTCATCGTGCGGAATAACACATCTCAGGTCATGACCGGTATTCGAGTTACTGGGACGGCAACGGGCAAGGGCGGTGCCCTTCTCGCCACGGGCCACGATCAGGACGACATGCTCCCGAACGTCGTTCGCCCCGGCGAGATTGCGATCGGCTACGTCTACTTCGACGGGAAGTCCCTACCGGGCGCTCACTTCAAGCTCGAGGCAACTGGGACACCTCAAGCTCAAGACGAGTTCGACACGAGCGCAGACCTCATGGTGAGCCGAGCTTCGCATCAAGGAGGGAGCATCACCGGCTACTTGGAAAATGGCCTCAAGAGCAACGTGTCCGGTCCGGTAGAGGCGTATGTGCTCTGCTTCTCGGGCAAAGGCCAGCTCCTCACGCAGTACCAGAACTTCACTGATAAAGACAGCGCGTCCCCCGGGGAGTCGATTCCGTTTATGGTCGACCTGATGACGCCGAGTGGGAGCAACGACTCCTGCCCCGTCTTTCTTGTAGCTGCTGGCGGAAACACCGGCTAGCGCGCCTTTGGCTGGCGTCTCGGTCGAGTGATTCGGCCCTCAATTGCGTCCCAAGCGAAGAATGTGTCGGGCTTTCTGCGTGGCCACAAGAGGGAGGTCGAAAGACAACGACCGCACTCGGAAAGGGAGCGGGGGCTGTTCCACGGCCGAACTTGAGCCGGCCGCGCACTAAGCGGATTTCATCGGCCTGCATGGCCCAGTCGTGCCACCACGCCGTATCTGTCCTTGCTGGGACGAGGCAGACGACAGTCGCCCCCTCGAGAGAGCTGAGATAGGCCTTCTTCATCCACTCGCCGATAGCGCGGCCGTAAGGAGGATTCATGAAGCAACGCCCGCGCCAAGGCTGGGCGAGCCCGTCGTCTTTGGCCGTGAAGTACCGAGGGCATTTGGCGTTCTCCTTGGAGGCACAGACGTCGAGTTCGAAGCGGAATTCGCTGTCGAGGGCGTCGAAGAAGTTCTGAGGCGTCGCCCAGTTGTCGGTCTTGCTGGCGAAGCCGGCGCCGCCTGAGCGCCAGAGTGAGGACTTGCTGTTGAGGTGAGTCGCGTTGGTATCCATGCGCGACTCGTGGGGTCCGCGATGTCGGCTTCACTGACCTCGACGAGAGGCCGATCGTCAAGCACTCGTTTGAGGGAGAGATTGGCGGCGCGCCGCGCGCCGAGCGCCGAGCAACGAGCGCGCGGGAGGTCGCCACTGCCTCTTCTTCCTCTACTGCCGACGCGGTCGCTGCTGCGGGCTTTTGTAGGCTCGCCAATGGACAAAGCGCCGGGAACGATCAAGCGAAACGGGCGAGAGACCTTCTCGAAGGCCTGTGATGACGTCGAGAATCTCCTGGGCGATAGTCGGGTTCGGGCATAGCTCCGAGTAGTCGAACTCCTCGTCGTAGGGAGGAAGGGGAGGTGCAAGCGGAGTCTCCAGCGGGACGGCTGCAACGTTCTCACTCCCACAGAACTCGCAGGGCACGGGTGCGGAGGCTGCCTCTTCTAGGCAGATGCTCTGACACTTCTCGCATTGCCACTTCGTGGCATTCTCGTAGCCGGCCTTCCGCGCCAGGAGCCGCTCCCATTTGACGGTAGAGAAACTCTCCGTGGTCTCGGGAATCCAGCCACAGAACTCGATGTGGTCTCTCACAATCTCGGCGTAGGCCGATTCGGCCATGGCTCCAGTCTCGTCGGCTGTCACGAGAAGGACGCCGGGGTTCTCGTCAGGGATGATGATTGAGACCCCAACCTGGGAGGCCTCGTTCGACTTAATCCAGTCGGGCAAGACGGCCTCGATGAACTCGAGGCCGCTTCCGGGATGGCCCTTGACCTGCCAGGCACAGGCGGAGGCGCCATTGAGAGCAGAGCCGTTTTGGAAGAGAAGCTCCGGTCTCTGACCGAGAAAGGCCTCGAGAGCTATCTGAACGCGACACCACGAGTGGAACGAAGGAAGAGAAACGGGTGAGCCGTGCTCAGTCAGTTTCAGATTATTCAGAAAACCAGCCCCTTGAATATCAAGAGTGCTCCGGGTGAGGAGCGCGCACGCGTGTTTGCGAAACGCGTACAGCTAGAGCTGTTCCACTGGATGGTGATGGGGTCACCCTCGACTATCTGTTTCGCGCGCTCGTGAATCTCTTCCCAGTCGTCAGGCGCATTTGGCTCGATCGCGAGGCCTGTTGTGTAGTGGCTGAGAGAGCGGATTGAGACCGACTCAATAGTCCCCTTGTCGAGGTCGAGGGTAAAGATGAGCCGGGCGTTGTAGATGGCGTTTACTCGCATACGCTGACTGCTAGCGCGTTGCGAAGGGGCCATGGCGGCGGGCCCCGAGCGGGTTAAGAGCGATGCGCTCTGCAGGAGCAGCGGCGTCGGAGGCTCCCTTGGCCGATTGCGCTTCTCCAGCTTAAGAGCACTAGCAGTACAGGACGAACTCCAGCGCGCCAAGACCGCCCCGAGCAGGAGCCTAAGCAGGGTTACGGCCGCGGACGTTTTGTCCGTATAAAGTCGGACATAATGTCCGTACACGTGCTAGAGTTGTGATATGAACTTCAGCGGTCTCAGTTTCGTTACGCACCGACAGGTCGAGGCTCTTCTCGGCGGGGGAGAGGCTGGTGCGCGCCAGCGTCGGCGGCTTATCGTTCGTGGCTGGCTACCAGAGGCGCCAATGCTTGGTGCTGACCGCGACCGCCTCACGGTCTACCCAGAGTTCGCACTGGCCGCACTCGTCGTTTCGGCGACGGCATCAGCTGGACTTCGCCGACCAGTCGAGCATGTGGCAAAGCGTGCAGGCCTTCTCTACACGTCGAAGGTCTACCGGGTGTTCGAGGCTGCTCTGGCGGAGGCGCTCCGAGAGGTGGGGAGTCGCGACGTCGTCGCGCTTGCTCGATCTGTCGCCAGCGTTGATGAGGCGGCGTTTCGCGCGTGGCGTGACGAAGTGAGCGCCTGCGCGGATGCGCTCGTGTCGAGTTTGGTTCGGATCGAGGCGCTGCCTGCGCGCGTTGTGGATATTTCCGGGCGCTACGTCGTCGAGATCGACGGGCTTGCCGAACGGCATCCTCTCGAAGATGCGCCACAAGCGCTGGCGCTGGGTGATCTCGTGACACGAGATCGCGTAAGCGTCGCGTCGGCTGTTCGTGACTTCCTCCTGCCGGTGCCCGATCTCGAGCTGGTCGGCGCACTCGAGATGCAGGTCGACAACGTTGACGAGAACGAACTCGCTCGTGCGCTATTCGATGGCCTACAAGGTCAGGTGCGAGTGGTGCCGTTTATGCCGCCGGCGCGAGAACCGGTCGTCGTCGCGTCGCCGGACGTCGAGGTTCCGTGGCATCTGCTCGCTGGCGCTAACTCGATGGCGCGCAAGGCGCACCCCGCTTCGACGCGATGATGTTCCTCTCAGAGGCTGCGGCCAAACTCAGCTTCGGCGACTTGTGCCACGGCGAAATCTTCTTTGATGCGTACCTGCGCTTCGACGCGGCGGCGCTACGCGAACGCACCGTGACCGCCACTTTCCTGAAGAAGGAGTTCCAAACGGACACGCTCACGTCGTACATCCCGGTGAACGAGAACGTGCCAGCGCTTAAGACTCAGCAGGGGCGCGACTTCCTTCTCGCGCACGGATCTAGCTTCGACACTGCGATCTGCCTCTCCGATGACTGCGAGATCGCAACGCGGCTTGGACGAGGCGGCGAGGAGCCGTCTGGGCGACTCCTTTTTGCACCAGTCACGCCGCTGAAGCCCGAAGAGAAGGAGACGCTTACGAACACTAACTGGGGTCGGATGCTTCTCGATACTCAGGTTCTTGAAATCCGACGCGCCTTTTCGGTCGCCGCCGAGGACGTCGCTGAGATGGATTCGCATAAGGGATTGAATCGTCGCAGCCTTGATGACAACGCGAAGCTCCGTCTCGCCGTGTGGTGGTCAGCGTACGCGTGCCGGCGCGGACCCCTTGTTGATGCTATGAACCTCGGGAAGCTCGCGAAGATTGCCGAAGCGCACGATGAAGCGGATCGCGGAGTTCAAATGCAAGCAACGCTCACGACTCTCGCGGCGGCAGCATGGAAGTTGCAGGGTCGGGCGATTGAGCTGGCAGGAGCGCAGTTCGACGATCATCGCGATGATCCGTCGCAGGCTGATTGGCCACAGCTAATTGCGGCGTTGAATGAGGACTTCGGTCGCCTTGCCGGTGCGGTCGACGACGCGCGGTCTATCTTCCAGTAGCGGCTCGCGCGGCGCTTTACTCGTGTCGCCTTCGCGCAACCCGGCGCCGTGAGAGCCGCCCCTCTTCGACAGCTTTCCATGGCGTGGTGCCAGCGGGCTAGCGTCGGTCGGTGAGAATCAAGCTCGATGACCCGAGTCGCCTTCCCGACCTACGAGACTTCTTTCAATGCGTGCAGGCTGTTGCCGAAGTCTCCGGCGACGTCTTGGCCGTTCGGCTTGTCGGGGTGAACGACCCGCGGCAAGAGGAGTGTCAGCTCCAGGCGTATCTCAAGACCTGGCTTGGCCTCTACGGGCAAGGCGTTGAGGCAGAGGTCAAAGTCGATGAGGAGGAATAGAGGTCTTCCGTGCTATGCGAAGACGGAGTAGGAGGGCGGGCTTCGGGTCGGCGAATAGGGTCGGCGAAGCTCGAAGCTGATGTCAACCTAACGGCGTGCTCCGAATCCGACGCTTAGTCGACGCAGGATGCTCGTGCTTGGATCATCTCTATAACGCGCTCCTGATCGGAGCGAGTGAGCGCTACAGAGCACGGGAGGCTGAGGCCGGTCGCGCAGAGGTTATCTGCGATTTCGCAGTTGAACGAGCCGGCGCTCGCATGGGCTGGGCTCCGCTGGAGAGGCTGCCATAAAGGCCGGACATGAATATGGGCATCGATGAGTGCGTGCATCAGGTCACGACTACCTATTCCGTATTGCTCTTGGTCGATATGAATCGTGTACAGCCAATAGGTACTAAAAGCCCACGGCGCTTCGCTCGGAAGTTCGACTCCCCGGACGCCCTTAAGTCCAATGGCGTACCCTTCCGCGATGCGCCGTTTTTCCCGGATAAACTCATCTAGGCGATGTAGTTGTCCGTAGCCGAGGGCCGCGTGAAGATTTGAGAGTCGGTAGTTAAACCCGATCTCACCGTGGATGTATTCCAGCTCATCGTCCTTAGCTTGCTGACTTAGGTAACGCACTCGTTCTGCGACCCGCTCATCGTTGGTGACAACCATCCCACCAGAGGCCGCTGTGATGATCTTGTTCCCATTAAAACTCAGGCAACTCACTTTTCCGAATGCGCCTGCAGGGACGTTGCGCAGCCGTGCACCAAGCGCCTCCGCGGCGTCTTCAACTAGAGGAAGATCGTAAACGTCGGCGATTCGCTCGATCGCATCGAGGTCTGCGGGATGCCCGAGAACGTCCACCGCAAGGATGGCACCGACGCGTCGCCCGGTCGCTGTGTTGTAGACACCGTCGTCTCGACGTTCGCAAGCGTCACCTAACCACGCTTCGAGTTTCTCCGGGTCCATTTGACGGTAGGCTGGCTCGGCATCGATGAACACTGGCCAGGCGCCGACATATCGGATTGCGTTTGCCGGAGCAATGAAACTGAGGGCGGAAACCGGAACTTCGTCATCGCCGCGGACGCCCACTGCTATTAGGGCGAGATGTAAGGCCGCGGTCCCACTGGAGACCCCAATCGCGTAATCACGGCGAAGCCGATGCTTAATCTCATCCTCGAAGCTATTAACAAACGGGCCGTAGGAAACCAATCCACCCGAGCAAAGACTCTTCTCAACGAGGCCGCGTTCAGACGCTCCGATGTCTGGCGTCGCGAGAGGAATCCACCCCTCCGGCCCCACACCAGGAGCTTCTGGTATCGCTGACACGTGCGAAACCATACATGTACGCGATCGGCGGAGACAACGACCACGTCAGAGGGGATAGACCGCGCTAACGACGGATTCTTCTTCGGAAACAAATACCAAACCGTCTTAGTACGCTTCACCGATTCTTGCCGATATCCCCGTGAAATCCGCGCCATCGACGTACTCGACGTCTCCGTCCGACTCGCTCAAAGAACACGCAACGAGAATAATGACGGCATGCTTGCGTCCACGAGTCGTAGTCATAAAGACAGGACCTATCTCATCGGTACCATACTCTCTCCGGACCGCCTCGTTCACTTGATGAACTAAAGCTTTCAGAGATTGCCAAGCATTGCTACTGGTCTTTTTACTACCTTTTACGTCCTCATAAAGACGCTCCGCGTCGATCGTCGTTCCTGGTCGAGCGTCTCTTACGGCGAACGCTCTTAGGAGGTTAAAGCGTAATTCCTGCCTCGATAGGTCTAGTTTCCTATCGCCCTTTTCGGAGTAGATACGCGCGGTCTTGGTATTGATGTCTAGTTCGATCTTGGCGACATTGTCGTCAGTTGTGGGGCTGTAGTTGTGGAGGGCTTTCAAGACATACCAAGGGTCTTGGCGGCTGATAGATAGTCGTACGCCCTGGGCAAGTTGCACGACGGACCAATTCGAATACGTTGAGACACCGTCTCCGCTTATTGCCCATCCCTCGCGGCCGCTGGTGTCGCTCCAACGGTCTAGACCAAAGCGCAGCCCGAGGAACAGCCGGTGATCATGCACGGGGGCACCTGCAGACAAGCAAGCGCGCGGAACAAGGCTCCAAAGGATGTGCTGCCACCCGTCCTCTGTGACTGCGTCAACTTCGCCTTGCTCCCTCCACTGCCAACTAGAACGGTTTTCGAGGAGCCAGTCGGATGCCTTTTTGTAGGCTTGAGCCCATTCGCCGTTATCAGGGTCGTCAGCGATCGATGCTACGCCTCTATGTGAGAGAGCGAGCACGACGAACGCGGTGTTTGCGAGGCTTGGAGTTGGGTTTGTCTGCTCACCGCAGGCCGGCCACGCGCCGAAGTCGTCTGATTTAGGCGGTAGGCGAGATTCGAGCAACCATTCGACAGCGTCGGTGATCACTTCGCGAAGCTCGTTCGTGTGGTATCCACGCTGACGGAGCCTCCCGAGGGAATAGAGCGCGGACGCTGTCCATGCGTAACACGCGTGCCCGCCGGTTAGGTTCGGCCAAGCGGTGTTTTCGTTGACTCGGTTACTAAGAAGCCAGGCGGTAGCTTGATTAATTGCCTCGATTACCTTCTCCGCAGGAACCAGTCCGGGCACTGAGGGCACAGCGCCTTCCACCATCGCTTCGGGCCACTCGCTTAGGCCAAGGATCGTGTGCGTTGCCTGACGACTGCGTGTCCAGTTGCTCGCGGCCGCCTCTTTGACAAGAAACCCAAGAGCTTTCTGGATGCGCTCATGCTCTACCGGCACGAGCGCATATCGCAGAATGGCCAGCGAGTAAGCGGTGCCAAGGATTGACGATGGCTGCTCGCCGCCGCCTTGCTCGCCGAGGTAAGTTGGCCACCCGCCGTCGCGAGAAACGTGCGCGAGATAGCGGTCTCTGACCTTATTGAGCCTCGCTACGTACTCATCCCCAGCCATGGCCATGCGCCCTCCGGTTATATCAAAAGTCGCTACCTGACCCAACCGACCTGCTATCAGTTGCACGGCTGAAGGACCAACTGTCGAGCCTTAAACAACGATACGGTAAGCCGATCACTGGCAATCGGATATATCGTCTTGCAACCAGTAGAGAGATCTGGTAAAAAGGGCTCGTACCCTGTTTGAGGGAGGGGTTCCATCCCTCAAGAGGGCGCTCGTGGAGACCGCGCGATGGAAAGGAGGGGACCCGGCAGGGGAAGGCGGCCAAGTCGTGAGGCTCGTCATCCAGGACCGTGACTAGGAAGCGTCGGGCTTCCTAGTCAGAGATAACCCCGATACCGCAACGCCTAAGCGGAGTACGGGAGTACGGGGAATGATAACCCCTTGGCCTCGGGTATTCGAGGGGTACCTCGATCTTCCTTCGCTCCGCTGATGAACCGGTAACCATCACGTAGGAGTTGGAAGATGGTAGCGACTGCTTCACATCGTGTCGTAGTAGCAGCAGGTTCGTTCGAAGCCGGCTTCGTTCTGCCACTCCTCCATTGGCCTCTGCAACTTCTGCACGTCGACGGGAAGGTGTACATCGAAGCCTCTCGCGACTTCGAAGAACTCGACGCGTTCATGCCCAATGGTGCTGATACGAAGGTGCCGGAGATCTTTCTCGACACCGAGGATCAACGCCCGAATGAACTATGCCACTCGTGCAATGCGGCGAAGGCCGATCAGACGCTGTTTGAGCAAAAGAAGGTGCTTGCCTGCCCTGACTGCGCCTCGGGGGTTTCGGACGATTACCCGTTTGCAGCAGTTGGGTTCTAGCTCAACAAGGGGTGAGGGCGGCACATGCCGCCCTCACCCCTTCAGGTGTACGCAGCGTCTAAATTGAGCTTGTGGCCTCGTTTAGGGCAGCGATTAGGAAAGCCTCTCCGGTGTCGTTTCCCGCCAAGTTCGTCGAGGAGTGCGTGCTTTGGGGCCCGACGGAGGGCCTCTTCCGTCGAGCTTGGGTTCGGGGGCTCAATTCGATCGACTTAGCCGAGAGGCGAGGACGTCTTCCTGCGGTTATTGGCTCAGTGGCCGAGGCGGTCGCGTCCAAGGTGATGGATCAAGCTGGTCTCTCCGTCTTCGGCCAGCTCACCGAGCTTGGCGCTCACGGAGTTGACCTGC
>OCTA010002052.1_pt1 | contig 18500 bp, 12 predicted proteins | sample 1538991 | NCBI WGS metagenome assembly OCTA01 (sample SAMEA3539302, study PRJEB22396) | soil metagenome | biome: tundra; feature: field; material: soil | place: USA | collected 2010-05 | depth 0.15 m | reverse complement strand
GCCTCCGGTGCGCTGGTCGCCCAGCCCGGGCCGCCCGCGGCGGCCGAGTCGCCGGTCTACGAGCGATGGTGGTTCTGGACCGCGATCGGCGTGGTGGTGGCCGGTGGCGTCGTGGCCGCGATCGTCCTGTCGGGCGGCACGAGCAAGCCATCCTGCCCGCCGACCGTGACCGGCGGATGTCAGTGAAGCCGCCTTCGGGCGGTGGATGGACGGCGAGGCTAGGCGCCGCCGCCGTCTCCGCCGTCCTGTGTCTCTCGGCGCCGGGCTGCAGCAAGGACAAGGAGTCGCTGGTCGTCGTCACGCTCAGCGCGGGCACGTCGGACGCGACGGCGATGAACATGACGTCGGTGGTCCTCACGATCAGCGACGGGACCCACGCCCTTTCGCGGACGTTCCCCCTCACCGCGGGCACCGGGATTCCTTCCACCTCTCCCTTCGTCACCTTCGGGGTGTACGTCGGTTCCGATGTAGTGGGCGGGGTGACAGTCAGCGCCACAGCCAGTCAGCCCCAGGGCTGCGTCGGCGAAAGCGGAAGCAAGGCGGCCAAGATCGACGCGGCGGGTGCCACCGCTTCGGTCACCGTCCCGATGAAGCCCGCTGCGAACGTCTGTCCGCCCGACGGAGGCGCCGGCACGACCGGTGCGGGTGGCGCAGGCGGTGGCGCGGCCGGCGGAAGCGGAACCGCGGGTCAGACCGGCAGCTGCGGGATCACGGGTGCGGGCGGACGACCGGCGATCGTGCCGGCGCCGTCGTTCTCCAACTGCGTCGAATACAGCGGGTTCGATCCGGCGAGCGTGACCTGCGACGTCACCGGGGACAGCAACGATCCCGCGATCGTGGCGCTGGCGTTCTCTCCCGACGGACATTACCTGGCCACCGGGGGTGTCACCGATTTCGGCGACGACGATCACATTCGAATCTGGTCCTTCGACGGAACCACGCTGACCCCGTGCGGGCCCAGCTTGCCGACCTTCGGCTACTCCTACGTCGCGTTTTCCCCCGACGGAAAGCTGTTGGCGGTGGGTTCGACGGACGACTATCTCTACCTCTACGACGTCGGCACCTGGACCCTTCGCCAGACCATCGAGAGCGTGGGGGCCGATTTCATCACCGGCGTCGGGTTCACACCGGACAGCCAGAAGGTCATCACCATCGGCTACGACGGCATGGGTGGCGGAGACGTCTTCATCGACGGCGTTGACGGCACGGCCTACGCCTCGGTGTCGCTCGGCCGCGATGCGGAGGCGCTGGCGGTTTCGCCGGTGGCCAGCGGGGGCAGCGTGAACTTCGCGGTGGTGGACGCCACGGGCGGGGTGGGGGTCTATTCGGTGACGACGGGGAGCAGCCCGACCGTCACCTCGACCTCGACCATGCTTCAGAACGCCGACAGCATCGCGCTCTATTCGGTGGCCTTCTCGCCCGACGGGACCTTGCTGGCCGCCGGCAGCGAAGAGGGGACCATCGCCTTCTGGAGCATCTCGGCCCAGGGCGCGGCCGTCGCTAGCGGATCGGCCATCACCGCCAACGACGTCAACACCTTCATCAACGGGCTGTCGTTCTCTCCGGATGGGACCTCGATCGCCGTCGCCGTGGGCGGCGACAACACCGAGGCGAATCTCTTCGGCGTCTCCAGCCGCGCTTTCCAGGTCGGGTTCACTGCCCCGGTTTTCGTCGAATCGATCGCGTTTGCTCCCAGTCAGGGAGCGGTCGTGGCGGGAGAGTTCTCTTGCGGCCAGCTCCTGCTGTGCACCCACTGAGCGTCCCTCGACCATGAGAAAAGTCGAATTTCGGCGCATCCTCCTGCTTGGCGCTGCTGTGGCGGCGCTGCTGGCCGGCTGCAAGAAGGAAAAAGAGTCGCTGATCGTCGTCTCGGTGGCCACCGCCGACGACAAGGTGCCGGGTCTGACGACCTTGCTCGTGGGCTGCGGTGGCACGACCCAGACGTTCGAGCTGACCACGGCCCTTTCGAAGACACCGACCGTGGTGGGTCTCTACGTCCCCTCCGGCGTGGTCGGCCAGCAGACGGTGACGGCCACCGCGGTCGCCCCGGCGGGTGGCGCGTGCAACGGCTACAGTGGCAACACGATGGTCCTGATCTCCGAAGCGGGGTCGGAGGTGGCGGCCTCGGTCATCATGATGCCCGCGAAGACCTGTGCCGCGGACGCCGGAACCGACGCTTCGGGCGCGGCAGGCACCTCGGGGGGCGCCGGTACTTCGGGAGGTGCGGGGACGTCGGGCGCGGCGGGGCAAGGCGGATCCGGCCCGGGGACCGCTGGATCCGGGGCGGGCGGCCGCGCTGGATCCGGCGCAGGCGGTCGGGGCGGCTCCGGGGGTAGCGGAGCCGGCGGGGCTCCGAGCTGCACGGCCAGCGCCCAGCCCCCGGTGGGGATGCCACCCTCGTTGGCCTGCTGTGTCGAGTACGATCAGGTGACGCCCGAGAATTGTGATCCGGCCACCGGCACCGAGATCGATTCGGTGGCCTTCTCGCCGGACGGGCGAACCTTCGCCAGCGCGGCCTACGGCGGCGGGGACATCAAGATCTGGACCTTCGACGGTCACGTCCTCACGCCCACCGGCACCATCTTGGACAGCGATGGCTGGTGGAGCATGACCTTCTCCCCCGACGGCTCGATGCTGGCGATCGCGGTGACGGGCGGGGTCGATCTTTGGAGCACCAGCAACTGGAGCTTCATCACCGAGCTCTCCGGCAGCAGCAATTTCTTCAACGGCGTGGCGTTCACGCCCGATGGGACGCACGTCATCGGCCTCGACGAGGACGGAGACACCGGCACCCTCTACGCCTGGAACCTGGGCGGCAACCCACGGGAGCTGCCGATCGCCACCAAAGCCCTCACCGACGATCCGTACCGGCTGGCCGTTTCTCCCAAGGTGGTGGGCGGCGGGTTGGGGATCGCGGTTGGCTACGTTGATGGGTTCGCCGACGTGCTGTCGTATGCGGCCGGAGCCTTCACGACGCCCACGAACCTGCTGGTCGACAGCTATTCCGATCCCGTCTGGTCCGCGGCGTTCTCGCCGGACGGAACCCTGCTCGCGTTCGGCGACGACGACGCGCTGATCCACTTCTGGAGCTATCCCATCACGACCACCGCCGAGAGCGGCCCGGAGCTGAATTTCGGTACGGCCGGCAACGACGACAGCGTGTTCAGCGTGGCGTTCTCACCGAACGGCAGCTACATCGTGGCGGGTGGGGGCTTTATCGACAGCGACTCGAACGCGTCCTACTGGAGCGCGACCGCCCGCGCCGGTTACATCCGGATCAACACCGCCCACGACGTGACGGCGGTGGCCTTTTCTCCGGGCGGCAACGCGATCGCGGGCGGCGAGGTCAATTGCGGCAAGGTCTTCATGTGTACCAACTGACGCGCCTCTAGAGGTTCGCCAGTCCGTCCCCCGGTCGGCCACGATCCGGACTATATTTGACGACCCCCGATGAGAGTCATCTGGCGCAGCGCGTGGGCCTTGGCCGTCGCCGGCACGCTCGTCTCGGCGGGCGGTGCCGCCGTGGCCCGGCCGTGGACGGCGCGCGAGCCGGCCGTCGAACCCAAGCCCGCGCACCAGCTCCGGAATCCCGCGACCTGGCCCGCCGAGCCGGAGGTGCCCGCGCCGATCGACGCCGGTCACTTCCAGGCGGCCTACGCCCATCTGTGCGGCGTGGTGGCCGATTCGCCCAAGGCGGCGCTCGCGCCGGCCATCCTGACCGCGGCCGCCGCCGCCAAGAGCGACCCCTTCACGCTGGCCGCGCTGGCCTACTTCGGCAGCCGCTGCGACCCGGCGTTTCACGCCGACGGCAGCTACGGCCTGCTGGCGATCGAGCCCGGGATGTACCGCGTGCCGGGCGCGCCCGAGCCCCCCGTCGACAAGGCCGATCTGACCTCGCGCCGACTCCTGGATCCGACCAACAACCTCACGGTCGGCGCGGCGCTGCTCGAGATGTGGCAGGCGCGGCACAAGGAGCTCGACGAGGCGTTCGGCGGGGCGCCCCACCGCAGCGGCGTGGCCCACTTCATCTGGGGCGACGAGGTGCGCTCGAGTGGCCACGAGGATCTGATTCTGACCGCGCGACGCCGGATGGTCGCGGCGTATCTGGGGACGCCCGACTCCACCCACGAAGCGCCAATCGGCATCACGGTCGTCTCGCCGCTCGAGGGATCGCCGCGGGTGGCGACCAGCGGCCCGGGCGAGGAACGCGACGGCGGCGCGCGCCGGCACCGCGGCCTCGACATCACCGGCACCATCGGTGAGCCGGTACGCGCCATCGCCGACGGCACCGTCATTTTCGCGGGCGCGAACGTTCCGGGCCATGCGCGCAAGGGACCGATCCCGCCCGACAAGATCGGCCGCTACGCCAAGCGGCGGCTGGGCGTGGGTGGCATCTACCTCTGCATCGAGCACAAGCCCGATCACCACATCGTCTCTTGCTACATGCACCTGTCGTCGTATCTGGTCGCCCAGACCGATCACGTCACGGCGGGGCAGACCATCGGGTTCGTGGGACGCACGGGCGTCAAGGTCTCGCCGCCGCACCTGCACCTCGAGGTGCGCGTCGACAACCACGTCACCAACCCGCTGCGGACCCTGGGCGATTTCGTGATCCCGCCGAAGATGACCCAGACCTACCGATACGTCATGAAGGCGAAACGCGCCAAAGCCCGCCTGCACGCCTGACCGGCGCGGCGGCTTTGCCCGCCCGAACTCTCGCTGAGCGCACCGAGAGCAAGGTTCCAAATGATCGCGTCGGGCTCGGGCGGGCTCTGCTCGCCCGAGCCCATCGCGGGAGGTTTGGAACCCTGTTAGGGTTCCAAGCACAGTGATCAGGAAACAGGACGCGCTCGACTATCACCGGAACGGACGGCCCGGGAAGCTGGAGGTGGTCCCGACCAAGCCGCTGGTCACCCAGCGCGATCTGTCGCTGGCCTATTCGCCCGGGGTCGCCGAGCCGTGCCTGGAGATTGCCGCCGATCCCGAGCGGGTCTGGGACTACACGGCGCGCGGCAACCTGGTCGCCGTCGTCAGCAACGGGACCGCGGTCCTGGGCCTGGGGAACATCGGCCCGCTGGCCAGCAAGCCGGTGATGGAGGGCAAGGCCTGCCTCTTCAAGAAGTTTGCCGACATCGACGTCTTCGACATCGAGGTCGACGCGCCGGATTCGGCCCGCTTCATCGAGACCGTCGCCGCGCTCGAGCCGACCTTCGGCGGCATCAACCTCGAAGACCTGAAGGCGCCCGAGTGCTTCGAGATCGAAGCCGGTCTGCGCGCGCGGATGTCGATCCCGGTCTTCCACGACGACCAGCACGGCACGGCGATCATCTCGGGCGCAGCGCTGGTCAATGGCGCCGAGATCACCGGCAAGAAGCTGCGCGATCTCAAGATCGTGGTATCGGGCGCCGGCGCTTCGGCGATCGCCTGTGCCACCTTCTACGTCGAGCTCGGCGTCTCGCTGCCCAACATCACGATGGTCGATTCGGTGGGGGTGATCTACGAGGGGCGCGCGCAGGGGATGAACAGCTGGAAGGCGCGCTTTGCCCGCAAGGACGACGGCGCCCGCACCCGCGCCGACGCTTTGCGGGGCGCCGACGTGTTCCTGGGTCTGTCCAAGGCGGGGCTCTGCACATCGGCCATGTTGCAGACGATGGCGCCGCGTCCGCTGATCTTCGCGCTGGCCAATCCCGACCCCGAGATCAGCTATCCCGACGCCAAGGCGGCCCGTCCCGACGCGATCGTGGCCACCGGGCGCAGCGACTTCCCGAATCAGGTCAACAATGTACTCGGCTTTCCGTACATCTTCCGCGGCGCGCTCGACGTCCGCGCCAAGGAGATCAACGAAGCGATGAAGATCGCGGCCGCGCGTTCGCTGGCCGCGCTCGCGCACGAGCCGGTTCCGGACACCGTCGCCGAGGCCTACGGCGTCGAGGCCTTTCGCTTCGGCCCGGATTACATCATTCCCAAGCCCTTCGACACGCGCGTGCTCTGGTGGTGCGCACCGGCGGTGGCCGAGGCCGCGATCCAGTCGGGCGCCGCTCGGCTGCCGCTGGACATCGCCGAGTACCGGGAGCGGCTGCAGCGCCGAATCGGTGGCACCCACCAGACGATCATGCGCCAGATCGTGCAGCGGGCGAAGAACTCGCCCAAGCGGATCGTCTTTCCCGACGGCGACAACATCAAGGTTCTGCGCGCCTGCCAGATCGTCCTCGACGAAAAGATCGCGCATCCGATCCTGCTCGGCGACGCGGAGACGCTCCGCCGGCGCGCCGCCGATCTGGACCTCGACCTCGAGGGCGCCGAGATTCTCAATCCGTCCGATTCGCCCAAGCACGCGGCCTACGCGCAGGACTATCTCGCGCTCCGTTGCCGCAAAGGGGTGACCGCCGCCAGCGCCACCCGCCTCATGAACCGCCGCATCCACTTCGGCATGATGATGGTCCGGGCCGGAGACGCGGACGGTCTGGTGGCCGGGCTGACGGCGCCCTATCCCGACACGATCCGCCCGGCGCTGCAGATTCTGGGCATCCGCCGCGACGTCCGGCGGGCGACCGGCATGTACATGATGCTCTTCAACAATGGCGTGAAGTTCTTCGCCGACGCGACCGTCAACATCGATCCGGACGCCGCGACACTGGCCGACACCGCCATCCAGGTGGCCGACGCCGCGCGCGCCTTCGAGGTCACGCCGCGCATCGCGATGATCTCGTTTTCCAACTTCGGCTCCGCGCCGCACCCGGAGTCGCGCAAGATGGCCGACGCTGTGGAGATCGTGCGCAGGCTTCGGCCGGACCTGGAGATCGACGGCGAGGTGCAGGCCGACATCGCGGTCGAGCCCGAAAAGCTCCGCGAGCTGTTCCCCTTCACGCGCCTCACCGACGCGGCGAACGTGCTCATCTTTCCGTCGCTGGCCGCCGGAAACGCCGCCTACAAGGTTCTCGCGGCGCTGGGCGGCGCGACGGCCATCGGGCCCATCCTGCTGGGCGTGAACAAGCCGGTGGCCGTGCTTCCGCGGGACGCCAACGTCGACACGATCGTCAGCATGACGGCTTACACCGTCACGCGCTCCGCCCGCGTTCTGTGAATCGCGACGGGTCCGCCGGCCGCATTTGGGGAACACGCTCCGCGGGATCGCCGCGGTTGCGCCTCAGTGTAGGAGCTTGTCGGTGTCGACTGGCGCGTTGCCGGCGTGCTGCCGGGTGCTCGAGCTGGCGAAGTTGATCGTCGATCCGTCGAGCGCGATGAACACCTTGCGGGTGGAGGCCGGCACGTCGGGGAGCGTGACGTCGAACGTCTGCGCAACTGCCGGAGGCAGGTGGGGGAGCGTGAAGGTCACGCGGTGCTCGCCGACGCGCACGGAAAACTGCGCCGAGTCGTGCGCGACCGACGTCGGATTGATGACCTTGCCGGAGATCCGCAGCCCCTTGCCGGCCGGCGCCACCGCCAGATCGATGACGTAGAAGCCGCCGGCGATCGGTTGCCACCCGGACGCGCCGAGGTCGACCTCCTGGAAAACCGTGGCCGACAGGCGGTGATCGACGTCGCGCACGGCGTCCTTGAATTGATCGAACCGCGGGCCGAAGGAGGCGACCTCTCGCTCGAGGGCCGCGCGCGCCGCCTGCTCACGGCGCAGCGAATTGAATAGATATCCGGACGCCCCGAGGGCGGCTGCCAGCAACAGGAATAGGAAGAACCCCCAAAGTCGTCGCCAGGTCATGACGGTGGTATTGTACCCGGCGATGTTGCGTAGGGCCCGTGTAGCAAAGGCGGCCCTGGTATTTGGTTCGACCGTCGCGCTGGGGGTGCTGGGCGTGACGGCGTGCTCGGTGAACCAGGCCGGGCTCTCGACCGGTGGTGGCGGTGCATCCGGCACCGGCGGCGTCTCGAGCGGCGGCTTCGCGGGAACGACCGCAGGCGCCGGCGCGACCGGTGGTGTTGGCTCCGCGGGTGGCGTGGGTGGAACCGGAGGTTCGGGTGCGACCGGAGGTTCGGGGGGCACGGTCGCCACTGGTGGTTCGAGCGCCGCGGGCGCGACGGGCGACTCGGACGCGGGCGCGACCGGAGGTTCGGGCGCGACCGGAGGTTCGGGCGCGACCGGAGGTTCGGGCGCGACCGGAGGTTCGGGCGCGACCGGAGGTTCGGGCGCGACCGGAGGTTCGGGCGCGACCGGAGGTTCGGATGCCGCGGGCGCGACGGGCGATTCGGACGCGGGCGCGACCGGAGGTTCGGGTGCCTCGGGTAGCGCCGGATCCGGCGGCCTCGCGGGCTCGGGCGGAACCGGCAATTCGGACGGCGGCGGCGGCTCGGGCGCAAGCGGCTCCGGTGGAAACGGCCATAAGGGGGGGGCGGGCGGCTCGGGCCACGGTCTCGACTGTTCGTCGTTTCCGTCGGGCTCGTCCGTCACGCTCACGATGGACAACCGCCTCCACTGCTATTGGACCCACGCCGAGACCCTCGACTGGGACAGCTCGGAGAGCGCTTGCGTGAACGAGGGGGGAACCCTGGCGACGATTCTCTCCATGCAAGAGAACAGTTTCGTATTCGACCTGCTCACCCAGACGGGCCTCTTTCAAGGGTCGGGCGTGTCGCTGGGTGGCACCGACGGCAAAGGCAACAACGACATGACCGGCGCGGGGACCTACAGCTGGGTCACCGGAGAGGTGTGGGGATATACCCACTGGCAGCCTGGACAGCCCGACAGCTCCTGCAACTCCTGCGGCGCCGTCAGCAACTGTGGGTGTGACCACCGCGTGGCGATGATCAACGACGGCACCTGGTACGATCGCCCCGCGAGCCTCGCCCGCCCCTTCGTCTGCGAGGCGCTGGCGCACTGAAACGGCGCCCGCTCGCCGCCAGCTTGGTTCTTCCGGCGCTCGCCCTCGTCGCGGGTTGCGCCAAGCCGATCACGTTCGACGCCGGCGCCATCGCGGCCAATCGGATGCTCGCGGGCGCGCCCCCGGGGTTCTTGCTGGGCGCCGCGACCTCCGCCTACCAGATCGAAGGGGGCAATCACAACGATTGGAGCGAATGGGAGAAGGGCCGCTACCCGGACGGGACACCCCACGTGCTCGACGGCACCAGCGCCACGCGTGCCGCCGATTCATGGAACTTCTGGCGCGCCGATCTGTCCGCCCTGCAGCTGCTCGGCGCCAACGTCTACCGGCTGGGTATCGAGTGGAGCCGCCTCGAGCCGACCGAGGGGGCCTGGGACCAGGCGGCCGCCGCACGCTACCGACAGATGTTCGCGGCGCTGCGCGCGGCCGGCATCACCCCGATCGTCACGCTCTACCATTTCACGCTCCCCACCTGGGTCGCGGCGCGTGGCGGCTGGGATTGGGACGGCGCCCCCGCGGCGCTGGCCGCCTTCGCCGGTCGCGCCGGGTCGGCGTTCGGCGATCTCGTCGACTGGTGGTGCACCATCAACGAGCCCAACGTGCTGGTGGCCAAGGGCTACCTCGCCGGGCAGTGGCCGCCGGGCGCGCGCGATCCCCACCGCGCGGCGATGGCGCTGGCGGCCTTGATGCGGGCGCACGGGCTCATGACGGGCGCGCTGCGGGAAAACGACCGCACCGATGCCGATGGCGACGGGCGGGCGACGCGCATCGGAATCGCCCAGAACCTGCGCATCTTCGATCCTTATTCGGCTAGCCCGGTGGACGGGATCGTGGCGGGCGCGGCCGACGATTTCTACAACCAGGCGTTCCTCGACGCCGTGACGCTCGGCCGGGTGCGGGTGGTCCTGCCGGGCGTCATCGACATCGACCAGCCGTTCCCGCCCCTGGCGGGCAGCCTCGACTATCTGGGCGTCAACTACTACACGCGCGATCTGGTGGTGGGGCACCTCGGGGGCCCGAACATCTACACCCCGGCCTCGGCGCCGGATCGCCCGCGCAACGATCTCGGCTGGGAGATCTACCCCGAGGGCCTCTACCGGATGCTGCTCCGGTACGCGCACCGCGGATGGCCGCTGCTGGTGACGGAGAACGGCGTCGCCGACGGGCGCGGCGTGCTGCGCTCCGATTTTCTGCGCGCGCACCTCTACGCCGTCGATCGGGCCCGCGCCGAGGGGGTCGAGGTGATCGGCTACCTCTACTGGTCGCTCATCGACAATTTCGAGTGGTCACACGGATATCGGGGGCACTTCGGCCTCTATGCGATCGATTTCGAGGATCCGACCTTGACCCGCCGTCCCACCGCCGCCGTCGCGACGTTTCAAGAGGCCGCGCGAAACCTGGGCACGCTGCACTGACGACCGACGGCCGCGCCGTCACGGCGGGGGCGCCGCGGTCAGCCCTTCGGGGAAGTCGGCCGTTGGGAACGGGTCGCCGTCCTGCAGCGACTGGAGAAACTCGATTAGGTTATCGAGGTCCGCGGTGCTGAGCAGCAGCGGACTTATCGCGGGGTCGGTCTCTCCGCTGTAAAGGCCGGTCTCGCCGCCGAAGTTGTAGTGGTTCACCACGTCCCAGAGATCCGGATACGCGCCGTCGTGCATGTAGGGCGGCGTCAGGCTCACGTTGCGCAGCGACGGGGTCTTGAAGCGACCGATGTCGTCGTCCCCGGCCGTCAGGCCCATGAGATGATCGTTCGTTTTTTGATCGCTGAACTCGCCGTTCCGATTGAATGGGTTCGCGATCACGGCGGCGATGCCGTCATAGCGGCCCACATCGGTGGCCGGGACGTGCTCCCCTTCCTGCGGTGCGCCGATGTTGTGGAACGACAGATCGCTGAACAGCGGGCCACGATGGCACTCGGCGCAGCCGCCGCGTCCGATGAAGATCTTGGCGCCCGCGATGGCCTCCGGCGACAGCGCGTCGGTCTTTCCCGCCAAAAACTGGTCGAACGGCGACGGGGAGAAGTTGGGACTGACCAGGCGGCGCTCGTAGGCCTCGATCGCCTTACCGAAGTTCGCGAATATCCGATTGACGATCCCCTGATCGCCCGCGAGCATGTTGTCGAAGGCTGGTTCCCCCGGCTTGCCGGTGGCCGGAAAGCGGGTACTGTCCGAGAGGTCGGGCATGGGTCCGAAGACCCCGCCGTAGGCCGCCGCGTAGTTGTCGGCGAGCAGGTGGGCGACGGCCAGGCGCGATCCGTTGCACTCGTTCACGCCCTCCGGCGGGCCGAGCGCCTGGCTCCAGAGCGAATCGACGCGGCCGTCCCAGAACTGCCAGAGCGGCGCGTAGGCAGCGTTGATCACCGTCGGCGAGTTGCGCGATGTGTAGCCGGCGCCGAGGCTGGTGGCGGCGGGCTGGGAGCGGTGGTCGCTGCCGCCGTTCTGCGGATCGTGACACGAGACGCAGCCCACCTTGCCGGTGTCTCCGGCGTTCCCGAGGCTGCCGTTCGTCCCGCCGACGTCGTACGGACCGAGGGGGCCCGAGATGCGCGTGTCGAAGTAGAGCTGCTTGCCGAGCTTGGCGGCCGCGACGACGTCGGCGTTGCCATTCGACGGGTCGGCGGGGAGTGGGACGAGCGCGAAGGTCTGCAGCATCGCCAGGTCGGTGTCGGAAAACGGTCCGTCCTGGCTGCAGCCGGTCGCCAGCCAGCCACCGCCCGCCAGGAGCGCGGCCGTGCCGACCAGCGCGGAGGCGTTTCGACGCAAAGGAATTGCCATTTGACCTCGTCCCAAATCTAGTCGAATTCGATCGAGGATAGCCGCGTCGCGGTCGCCCGAACGGAGCGAAAGATTGCCGTCGAGAGTTGCTGTTTTCCGCTCTCAGTTCACCCGAATCGCCTGCTCATAATGCGGGGTTGGTGGATACGGTCAAACGCAGGTGGGTCGTCTGGTTGGCGCTGGCCGTCGCCGTGCCGGCGCGCGCGCGCGCCCAAGGGGCGCCCGCGCCGACGCCGCTCGGACCATCGACGCCGACCGCGGAGGCCGCACCAGACGACGACTCGGCGGCCACCGACGGATCCGGGACGATGATCGTCGACACCGCGGCCTTCGAGCAGCGGCTCGCCCAGTCCGAACAGCTCGTGCGTGGAAGCCAGCCGATCGTCACGCTCGGCGGCTACGTCGATCTGGGCTACTTCGTTCCGGGTGGGAACAACGGCGCCGGCTACGTCGAGGACTTCGGCCACCAGCTCTTTCCGGGTTACGGCAATTTCGGTTGGGTCTTTCTGGGCGACATCCTGGCGCCGGCGGTGAATTCGCGCGGTGAGGTCGCCGATCTGGGCAACGCGCCCGGCGTCGATCGCTACGACACCATCAACTCCCGCGGGGCGCCCGGGTTCATCGCCAACGAGATCAATCTGACGTTGCGCTCGGCGCTGACCCCGACGGCGCTGGTGACCGCCAGCCTCAACTTCACCCCGCGGACGGGGAGCAACTTCAGCCTGGGCGACGTCTTCGACGCCGACATCGCGCAGATCGAATGGCTGCCGACCGATTCGCAGCGCACGTCCATCTTCGTCGGCAAGATGGATTCGGTGCTGGGGATCGAATACCGCGACCGCAAGTCCGACAAGCGCTTCGGCATCACGCCCTCGCTGCTGGCCCGCTACACGACCGGCACCGCGCTGGGCGTCAAGATCCGGAGCAAGTTCGGCTCGAACGACTGGCTGGTCTTGGCGGCGGCGCTCACCAACGGTTCGAACACAGTCGAGGCCTGGCACTTCTACGACGAGATCGACAGCAACGCGGGCAAGACCGCCAGCGGCCGGCTCTCGGTGCGCTTGCCGCTGCCGTTCTGGCTGGAGCTGGGCGCCTCCGGCAGCTACGGACCCCAGGATCGCGCGACCGACACCGCCCACCCGATGTGGTTCGTCGGCGGCGATCTGCTGGCCCACATCGGCGGGCGCGTCGATCTCAAGGCCGAGTACCTCAAGGGCGGCGCCGACGGCGAGGCCTCCCAGGGGGTGTACGGCCTTCGTCTGCACGGCGGCGGCTATCTGGAGATGGACGCCATGCTGACGTCCTCGTTCGGGCTCATCGGTCGCGGGGAGTATCGCGACGCGCTGGTCTGGCTCAGCGATCAGCGCGCTTACCTGACCAAGGGCTGGCGCGCGACGGGCGGGGTGCGCTGGGTGGCGACCACCCGGGCGGTGCTCAAGGCCGAGTACCTCCACAACGGCGAGTACGGCGGCATCCCGAACATCGCGGACGACGTTTTCACGACCAGCTTGGTCATGGGGTTTTGACCGGGGCCGACCAGGACCGACCATGAAGAGGAACGAGGGGACCATGAAAATGATGTGGGCGAAGTGGGCGATGACGGCAATGACGGCATGGATCGTGGCGCTCGCGTTCGCACCGGCTCTCGCGCAGGCGGCGCCGGCGGACGCCGGCGGTGCCGCCGACGTGACCCGCCTGCAGAGCGACGTCGAGCGTCTCAAGCAAGAGCTGCGCGATCAGCGCCAGCTGATCTTTCAGCTCATGTCGGCGGAGCAGCAGCGCTACGACGTGATCCTCAAGTACCTGCAGGGGGGCGGTGGCTCCGCCGAAGGCGCTCCCGCTTTTCCGCCGCCGCCGTCGCCCGCCTCGATCTCCAGGCCCTCCGCCGGCGAGGGCGAAGGCAAGGAAGGGGGCGGCGCGTCTTCCGGGCGGGAGTCCGCCACGGTTTCGGGTCACGTCCGCACCAATGGCCAGCCGATCGGCGAGGTCTACGTCTACGTCGACGGGCTTCGCTCCGGTCCGGTCCACGGCCGTACCCTCGAGATCAAGCAGCGCGACAAGCAGTTCGCGCCCCGCGTGGCCGTGGTCCCGATCGGCACCCGGGTCATCTTCCCGAACCAGGACACCGTCATCCACAACGTCTTTTCGCAGTCGCCCGGCAATTCGTTCGATCTCGGCTCGGTCAAGGGGGGCGAGACCTCGGCGCCGGTGGTGCTGCTGAAGTCGGGGCCGGTAGAGATCTTCTGCAACATCCATTCGAAGATGCGTTCGGATCTCCTGGTGGTGCCCAACGGCCACTGGACGCGTGTCGCGTCGGACGGATCGTTCCAGATCGCGGGCGTCCCGCTGGGGACGCGGAGGATCGTTCTGTGGAGCCCGACCCTCAAGCCGACCTCGCAACAGGTCGAGGTGACTGCGAAGGGGGGGACGGCCACCTTTGCGTCCGAAGCCATCGGCCTTCATCCGCACTTGAACAAGCGCGGACAGGCGTACGGATCCTACGATGAATGAGGGATCGGTCCGCCGGACGGTTGGCGCGCTGCTGCTGGTGGTCGGGCTCGGCCTGGTCGGCGTCGGCCTGTACGCGCGGAGCCGCGCCCGCGCCGGCGGAAATGGGGGAGATTCGCGCGCGCCGGCCGCCGCCGCCCGCGGGCGGCTCGATCAGGCGCTGCAGTCGGCGGCGCATGCGCTGGAACCGAAGGCCACTGCCGCGGCCGCCCTGCCCGCGATCGCCTCGGGGCTGGGTCTGGACGCCGATTCCCACACCTTCGAAGATCTGCTGGAAAACGAGGACTGGTGGGGGCCCTATCGATCCGAGTTCCCCATCAGCGGGGTGGTGTCGTCGAACGGCATGCACGCGACGCTGGGGAATATCTCGGGCGACCTTAGCGACGTGAGCGCGATCAGGCAGGCGCGCGAGGACGGCGTCGCCTCGAGCGTCGTCGTTCTCGAAAGCCGGACCTTCATCCTGGCCGCCGCGCGGGTGCCCCACGGTAAGCGTCGGGCGAGCGGCGCGGTCGTCTTTCTGGGCGTGCCATTCGACCGGGCGGCGTTGCAGGCGATCTCCGACGCCGTGGGCGCTCCGGTGGGTCTGTCAGACGGGCACCGCCTGCTGGCGTTTGTCGGGCCCGCCACCGCCGAGACCGGCTTGGGGGCGTTGGCCGGCCGTGAGGATCAAGGGGCGATCGGGCTCGACGACGGACGCGTCGGGGTGGCTTCGCCCCTCGATCGCGGCCTGTGGGGGCTTGCTCTGCTGCCGGCGCCGCCGCAGGCGGCGGTGTCCAAGTTCGGGATGTTGGTCGTTCCTCTGGGGGTTGTCGGCGCGCTCTTTGTCTTCTGCGGCATCTTTCTGCAGCTTCGTCCCCGCAAGGAGCCCTCCAAGGTCGACAGCGACAACCCGATGGTGATCACGCGGCCGTTTGGTAGCGGCAGCGGTCCCAAGCCCGGCCCGATGTTGCCGACCTCGCGGGCCCGCACGAGCGATCTGCGCAATCCCAATCGGGGCGACGGGGCGACGGGTCCGACGGGTCCGCCGTTCCCGCCGCAGCCGCAAGTGAGCACCATCGACCGGGCCACCGCCGCTGCGATAGCCAGCCCCGACGCGCCTGTGGCCGGAACTGGCAGCGTTCTCGGGCGCTACAAGCTGCTGGAGCGGATCGGCGAAGGGGGCATGGCGGAGATCTTCGTCGCCGCCGCGCACGGCGTGGAGGGCTTCGTCCGCCACTTCGTGGTCAAGCGGATGCACCCGCACATGGCCCGCAGCCGCGACGCCGTCAACCAGTTCATCGACGAGGCGCGCCTGCAGTCGGTGCTGGTCCACTCCAACATCGTCCCGGTGTTCGACTTCGGGCGCGCCGGCGAAGAGTACTTCTTGGCCCTCGAGTACATCCACGGGCGCGATCTCGAGCGGCTGGTGCGCCGTCACGTCGAGGTCTTCGGGCGCTCGCTCAGCGTCCCGGTGACTTTCTATCTGATGCACGAGGTGCTCGAGGCGCTGGCCTACGCGCACGGGCGCACCGACGCCGAGGGGAAGGCGTTCGGGATCGTCCATCGCGACGTCGCCCCCGGCAACATCCTGATCTCGATGCGGGGAGAGGTGAAGCTCTCCGACTTCGGCATCGCCAAGGCGGAGGGCCGCATGAGCCGCACCGAGGTCGGCATGATCAAGGGGAACGTGACCTTCATGTCCCCCGAGCAGGCGCGCGGCGAGCCGGTCGACCTGCGGTCCGATCTCTTCTCGGCGGCGGTGGTCCTCTACTATTGCCTCACGGCGCAGTTCCTCTATCGCGACGAGACCATGTTCAACCGGCTGGTGCGGGCCGCGATCGGGCCCGCGATGTCCGAGTTCACCTTGATGGACGAGCTCCCCCCGATGGCCGCCGACGTCCTGCGCAAGGCGCTCTCCCTGGATCCGGCCAAGCGCTACCAGACCGCCCGGGAGTTCGCCCGCGATCTGGTCGGCCACTTCACCACCGGCCGGTCGGAGCTCTCCGACCTGATGGACACGCTCTTCCCCGAGCTCCAGCGCGACGCGCATTGATTCTACGTGGGACCCTGGGAGGGTCCCACACCCCCCGCGATGGGCTCGGGCCGGCAAAGCCGTCCCTCCCCCGACGCGATTAGGCCCGAGGAACCGGGGCGGCGTGCACCCGGACCGGGGCCCGCTATACTGACCGGGCGAGGCGGAAACCTCGCCCTGGCTGGCCTTGACTAGGCCTACCCACTGTGGTTGTGTGATGGCCGTTCCCATTTCCACACACGGGAACCAGGATCTATTGGCTTAACGGCATGGAAGTGAGGCTAGCCTGATGACACGCGCACGCCCCTTGGCTCTTTTGGGTTCGTTGTGCCTGGCGCTGGGTTGCGCTGGCGTCAAACAGGTGTCCAGCACCGGCAGCGGCGGCTCGGGCGCCTCGACCGGCTCTGGCGGAAGCGGCAACACGGGCTCGGGCGGCTCCACCGTGGTGCCGACCGCTTGCACCGGACCGTGCACCGACTTCCCGACCACGCCGATCGTCGACGGCAATGTCACCGGATCGCCTGCGCAGATCTTCGGCGCAGCGGGCAGCGGCAACAGCAGCGGGGGGCCCTGCCTTTACGAGCCGGAGAACGGCACCCTGTTCCCCAACAACTGGCTCCGCCCGCGCTTCAGCTGGACGGCACCCAGCGGACAGAACCTGTTCGAGCTGCGAATTCACGCCGACAACCAGGCCAATGACCTGGTCGTCTACACGACCGCCACCAGCTGGACGATGAACCAGGACGACATGACGAGTCCGCCCGCGTCGCTCAAGACGATTTGGCAGGCCCTGGCGACGCACACGGAAGACATGCCGATCACCGTGACGGTGCGGGGCTCAGCCAACGGCGGCACCCCTTCGGCCGGCAGCGCCAACATCTTCACCATCGCCCCCGTCGGTGCGCAGGGAAACCTCGTCTACTGGTCGCCCTCCGGCGCGACCAACGCCGGCCTCGGCGCGGTGGGAGCGACACTCCTGTCGGGCTTCTCGGTCGGGGATGACTCGGTCGAGCAGGTCCTCGTGCCGACCAATGTCACCATGGCCGACTACGAGACCGAGGATCTGTCGTTGAATCGGCGGGCCGTTCAATGTATCGGTTGCCACACCTCGACGCCGGATGGCGCGTTCATCGGGTTCAGCGACACCTACCCCTGGGGGGGCGTGCTGGCGTCGGGAGAGGCCGGCAACCTGCTCGGGACCGCGCCTGGGTTCTTTGGTGCTGGCGGCTACGCCGCATTCATCCAGCCTTGGCTGGGGATCCAGACCTACTCGGCGAACCACTGGGCCACCGGCGACCATATCGTGGTCGCGCCGATCGGAACCTGTGGCCTGCAGCCTTGCTCGAACGAGCCGTCCGGGAACGACCAGGACCAGCAGCCCGGATTGGCCTGGATCGATCTCGAGAACACCACGGCGCTGGCGCAGGGGCAGAGCCCGGCCACCACGCTCAAGGGGACGGCCTGGAACTGGATCTATCAACCGACCAGCGGGCAGTACGCCGCCGCGCCATCTTGGAGCCACGCCACGGGGGACGACTATGTCGTCTTCACCATGACCAGCAACGTGGTGTCCGGCCGGCTGGGTTCCGGCACCGCCCACCTCTACAAGGTCCCGTACTCCAAGGCCGGCCCGCAGACAGCGACACCGATTCCGGGAGACGGTTCCGATCCGAGCTATGCCCAGTACTACGGCTCGCTGTCGGAGGACGACGCGTTCATCGCGTTCGACAAGATTTCGGCCCCGACGGCCGCCGCCAACCACACGGATCTCAACACCAAGGACACCTGCAGTCCGACACCCTGCACGTCGGTCTGGAGTGGCATGTACATGCAGCCGGCCGCCGAGCTCTTCGTCATTCCCACGGCGGGCGGGACGGCGACCCGACTCGCAGCCAACGATCCGCCCGCATGTGCCGGACAGAATCCCAGCGGGATGATCAACAACACCTGGGCCAAGTGGTCGCCCCAGGTCTCGACCGGGAACGGCAACACCTACTACTGGCTCATCTTCTCGTCGTGGCGGCAGGGGATGAAGGACCCTACGACCGGATCGCCCATCGCCCAGCTCTATATGACGGCCGTGGTCAAGCCCGAGGTTGGACCGATTCAGACTTATCCGGCGATCTATCTTTGGAATCAGAAACCGACTATCAGCAACTTCACGCCGGCCTGGGACTACTTCAAGATTCCTATCATCATTGACCAGCCGTGATCGACTAGCCGTTCGGCGTCGCGGTTCGGCCTAGCAGCACCCGCAGTACCCGTAGTGAACCGAGTCCTGCAAGTGCAGTGGGGGACTCTTTAAAAAACCTCACGATAGATCGGAAGAGCGTCGTGTAGGGAAAGAGTGTAGATCTCGGTGGTCGCCGTATC
>OCTA010002051.1_pt1 | contig 18502 bp, 19 predicted proteins | sample 1538991 | NCBI WGS metagenome assembly OCTA01 (sample SAMEA3539302, study PRJEB22396) | soil metagenome | biome: tundra; feature: field; material: soil | place: USA | collected 2010-05 | depth 0.15 m | reverse complement strand
ATCGCGGCCTGAAAAGATGACAGCCCCGTGAAGGTTTCAACGACCTAGCGGAGCTAGGCGGCAGCCCCCGAGGGCTTACGGCCCGCTGGACCTCCTGCCTTGTACTCCTTGATGTGCGCCTCCCGCTCCTCGGGCGACATCGCGTTGAGCAGGATGTTGGGGCTGTTGACCGTGTACCCCTTCATCTCCTTCAGCGTCCACATCTTCTTCGGATCGAGATCCAGATGCGGCTGCGGGATCAGCGTCTCGCCGTCGTCACGGACGTAGCCGAGATCCTGAATGCACTCGGCGAGATCGTACCCGTGGTACATGGTCTCCCACTCGCGCTTGCCGGTGAGCTTGCCCATCGACGGCGTCTGGCGACCCTTGTACTCCGGCCGGAAGGCGACGGCGTCGGTCCAATGGCAGGTCTCCGAGCAGTACGTGCGGACCTGGCCGTCGACCTCATCGACCACCATGTCCTCACGGATCAGGCAGGGAACCATGCAGCTCCAGCAGCGGTGGGGATAGACGTAGTCGGTGTCCGCATCGAAGGGGATCGGCGCGTGGCCGTTCTTCTTGGACAGGTCGGCGTAGCGCTCCCACCACTTTCCGTACTTGTCATACCAGCCCGGATACTTGAACTCGAACCACTCGAAGTCCTTGTCGTCCATGCCGTCGATCCGCCAGTAGTTAAACGGCCAGCCGGTGGCGAAGAACTGCGCGACCTCGTGGATATAGCCCTTGTTCCAGATCCGGTTCCAGGACTCCTCGATCAGATCGTGCGGGATCACGAGGCCGTACTTCTCCAGGGGCATCAGATAGCTGCGGTAGTAGTCGTCATAGATCCAACGACGCCACGCCTCGGCGTAGCTCTCGCGGTCCTTGCGACGGTCCTTGGTGCCGTACTCGATGAACGTGCCGATCGCGGCGTCCACGACCGCGTGGTTGTTCCACCACGCATAGCGGAGATCGCGCTCGAGCAGCTCCCGGTTGCGCTCGTCGGCGAGCGCCATCAAGATGATCGAGTAGCCGTTTGAGATATGGCGTGACTCGTCGGACTGGACCGAGTGGAACACGGTCGGCAGCAGGTAGTCGCCGTTGGCCGCCGCCTCGCCGGGCATCGCCACGAACAGGACGTTGGTGAACGCGGTCTCGGCGACGATCGTCAGATAGATGTTGGCCGCGGTGATCGCGTCACCGGTGATGAAGCCCTCGCCGAACTGGCCGATCGTGCCGGCGTAGCAGTTCTGGAAGGCCTTCTCAGTGATGTCGAATCCCGCCGGGTCGATGTAGTGGTTCATGTAGAGCCGCTTGAGGTTCATCTGGATCGTCGAGTGGCGGACCTCGTCGATCATCTGGATCGCCAGCCCGTTGTGAACCTCGGGATTCGGCACGCAGCCGATCGTCAGCGGCATCGCACGAGCAGCCGAGATCTCCGGGAACGGGATGATGCTCAGGAACAGCTTCTGCCATTCCATCCAGCGCTCCTGCACCTGGCGGAACATGTTGCCGCGCATCGCGCCGTCCATCGCCCCGAAGACGCGGTTGTCCTTCTCCTCCTCCATCGGGAAGTAGGACCGCAGGACCTGCTTGAGCGGGTCCTTCTTGGGTGCCTTCTCAAACGTGTAGTCGGTGGCGTACTTCTCCACCGGCGTCACATAGGTGGGCTCCCAGGACAACTCCTGGATCTTGTTATGGGCCTTGGTGATGCTTGCTCTACTCACCCTCTACTCCTCTGTTGAGATCCCTGTCAGGGGCTTTCTCGGCGCGCTCTGACTCGGCGCGCGCGCTGCCCATCTCCTGCCGATGCCTCGACGGACCCGCCGTCACACCGCCTCGCGACTGAGACTAAGTTCTGGCTCGCGACCAGGCAAGAAGCTCGCGTTTTCTGCAACTGCTTGCAATTCGCGGGGCTTTTCCCGTCGCTTGCGCGCGCCGCTGCGCACGGCGCTCTCGTTCTGGCGCGAAGCTGCCGAAGCCGCGGCGCGGGCAACATCCAGCAACGTCGCCGCCAGCGCCTCTCGCTCACTGTCGAAGATGTGCGAGGTCGTCGACAGGCCCAACGCGGCAACGAAGCGCTGCTGCTGATCGAAGATCGGCGCCGCGACGCAGCAGAAGTTCTCCTCGAACTCCTCTCGGTCGACGGCGAAGCCAAGCTCTCCAACCCGCCCCAGATCCGCCTTCAGAGCCTGCGGCGAGATGATCGTGTGAGGGGTGAAGGCCTTCAAGCCCCTCTGTATGTAGCGCCCAAGGGCCTGCGAAGACAGCAGCGACAGGACCACTTTGCCCATCGCCAGCGCGTGCGCGCTGTCCCGGATCTCGCTGCCCAGCCCGGGCATTCGCGGTACGCCCTGGCGGCCATGGAAGGCAACGATCTCGATTCGACCCTTGCGCACCACGCCCAGATACGAGCGCTTGCGCGTGCGCAGGAACAACTCGTCGACGGTCCCGGCGAGACCGTCGTGAATTGGAGTGCTCTGCTCGGTGGAGCCGGTCAGCTCCTCCAGGCCTCGAGCGGGGCGATACACGCCCTTGCTCTCGTGGACGGCGAAGCCCTCTTCGCACAGGCTGGTGAGCAGGTAGTAGGCGGTCGAGGTGCTCTTGCCCAGCGACCGCGCGACCTCGTCCGCGCGCACCCCTTCGGGTCGTTCGACGAGCAGCGCCAGCACTCGCAGCACCGCCCTGGCGGTGCTCAGACTGCGGCTCGAGGCAGCGACACGAGCACGGGCTAGCGCCCGTACCGATTCGCTCTTCATTGACAACCTCTCCGTCTCGGTGAGGCCCGGGATGATTGCCGGACCTACGTCCTTCACACTAGACGACGACCCCTCTGGCGGGTGTTACACGAGCGTTACATACCCGGGGTCATATGCCCGGTGGCCCGTCGCCGGCGATGCCGGTGCGCAGCTGCCCGACCCGGGAGGCCGCCAAGCTGCGTCTCGGATCTTGGAAGGGGAGGTTGGCCAGCAGCCGCTGCCAGGCGGCCAGATCGTGTTCGCCACCGCTGGTCGACAGCCACGCCCACAGCGCCTCCTGATCGCCGAAGCTCATCACCGATTGGCGCATCCAGCGCTCGAGCGCCTGACGCTGATGAACCACCCCGGGAGCCTCGGAACGAGGCAGCAGCGGCCCCAGGTAGCGCACCGCCGCCTGCCGGACGTCGCCGCGGTGCAGCAGACCGCATACCTCGGCGACATCGCTTGAGACGCCCGGGCGCAGCCGGTAGCGGTCGGTCTCGATCCATTCGCCCAGCAGCTTGCGCAGGCGCGAGATCTCGACCCGGACGCCGCCAGAGCGGCCCGGGTCCCCATACAGACCGCGGCTCAACTCCTCGCTGCTGAGCCCATCCGGGCGGGCACACAACAGCGTCAGGATCTCGCTGTGGCGCAGGCGCATCCCCAGGCGCCGCCCGTTCAGCTCGACCTCGGCGCAATCCCGGCCGAGCAGGCCCAGGGTCAGCGTCGCGGGTCCGGGGCCCCGCAAGGTCTGGCGACGCGCGGCGCGGACGACGAACGCCTCCTCGCAGCCAACCGGCTCCGCGACCAGCGGGATCCCCCCGGTCGCCGGCAACGGCCCACCGCCAGGCGGCAGCCTCAGGTGCGTCACCGGCAGCCACCCCAGCGGTCGGCTGGCGATCACGCGGCCACCCTGCGTCACCAGCGCTCGCGGCTCCGAGCCAGCGGTGAGATGGTCGCCGAAGCGCATCAGCAGCCGGCCGTCGCGGTCGAGCATCCGGACGCGCAGCTGGGCCTCGACTGCCTGGGCAGTCGCGGTCGCAACGGCCATGCTGTGGGGGTGAACGGTGGACATCTCGCCGGTCAGGTCGATCACGCCAATCACCTGGCCGCTGTCGGGGTCGTGTACCGGCGCGGCGGCGCAGGTCCAGGACTGCACCTGCTCGTTGAAGTGCTCGGAGGCGAACACCTGAACGGCGTGCTGGGCTGCGATCGCCGTTCCGATCGCGTTGGTGCCCGCGCCGGCCTCGCTCCACAGCGCACCCTCGGCGAAGTTCATCGAGTCGGCCGCGTGCATCCGCACGCCGGCGTTGCCCTCCACCCAGAGCAGGACGCCGTTGGCGTCGCTGACCACGATCAGGTGACGCGATTCGTCGGCCGTCGCGGCCAGGCAGGCGCGGATCAACGGCGCCATCTCAGCCAGCGGATGGACCTCCCAGCGAGCCGAGGTCTCGTCGAGGTCCGCCACCACCGACGCGATGCGCGACCCGGACGGATCAACACCGGCTGCGACAGAGCGCCGCCACGAGTCAGCAATCGGCGCCCGCACCGCACGCGAGTCACCATCTCCCACGAACCGCTCCCAAGCACGACGGACCTCCCGCGCCCGCTGGGATGGAGCAGTGGCCACGTCGATGGCCAACCACGGATTGGACATGGCCTCAGGAGTTTAGGGCATCACGTCCCTTGCATCGGAGCGAAAACCACGTACCGGGTGGGCGCGGGGGCCTCACGAAGGCGTGCTCTCGATATTCACCGCGCGGTCACGCGATGGCCACAGGGGTGCGCCCCTACCGGACATATCTTCCACTCGCGGGCCGGATCGCGGGTAACTCGACTATGAGAGGTTTGAGATGTCAACTGAGGTGAAACACGGGTTGACGCGCCGACAGGTGATCGGCGCCGGAGCAGGAGCCGGCGCCGCGATGCTCGCGGGCGGCTCGCTGGCCAAGGCGCTGGCCGCCGGTGATGCGCTCACCGACCGCCGCTTGCGTGAGCAGGTCGAGCACGTGGTTGTGCTCTGCCAGGAGAACCGCTCCTTCGACGAGTACTTCGGCACCCTGAGCGGAGTGAGAGGATTCCAGGATCCGAAGGCGACCACGCTCCCCAGCGGCAAGTCCGTCTTCTACCAGCCCGCCCCTAATGCGGTCGGCTACGAGCTCCCGTTCCACCTCGACACCACGACGACCAGCGCCGCGTGCATGACCGGTCTATCGCACGCGTGGACTGCCCAACATGCCGCCTGGGACGGCGGCAAGATGGACAATTGGGTGCCCGCGCATCTGGCCGCTGACGGCAGTCCCAACGGGCTGCTGACGATGGGATACTACGAGCGCAACGACATTCCCTGGCACTACGCACTGGCCGACGCATTCACGATCTGCGACGACTACCACTGCTCGGTGATGGGCCCCACGAACCCCAACCGGCTGTACCTGTGGACGGGCATGATCGATCCGACGGGGCGCTACGGCGGCCCGGTCGTGGACAACTCCGAGACACCGCCGTACACCTGGACCACGTACCCGGAGCGCCTCCAGGCGGCCGGAATCGCGTGGCAGGTGTACCAGGAGGTGGACAACTACGACGACAACCCCCCGGCCTGGGACCTGCTCTCCGCGCTGAGCGACAACCCAGACGTGTGGCGCAAGACGGTCGTGTTCATCATGTATGACGAGAACGACGGCTACTTCGATCACGTCCTGCCGCAGACCGCCCCTCCCGGCACGCCGGGCGAGTACGTCAATCCGGTGCCGCCCGCAGCGGGGGGCGTGGCTGGCCCGATCGGACCCGGCTTCCGGGTCCCGATGATCGTCGTCTCGCCGTGGAGCACCGGCGGGTTTGCCTGCGGCGAAACGTTCGACCACAGCTCGACAATCCGCTTCATGGAACGGCTGTTCGGCGTCCGGGAACCGAACATAAGCGATTGGCGCCGGAAGACGAGTGGTGATTTGACGTCGGCATTTGACTTCTCGTCCCCGCCCGCGGATTTTCCGGATCTGGCGAGCCCAGACGCGCTGCCCACGCCAGGCAACCCGTCGAACATAAATCAGGAAGAGTCCGAGTGCTTCGTGACGCCCGGAGGATCCGGTAATCCGCCGGCGGCGCCGCCCGCCGCCAACAGCCAGACGGTCCGCTCAGGAGCCGGGAACTCGCCCGCGTCGCGGCGGTCCACAATCGCTGAGCAGGGCTGTCCTGCTCCGTGGTGAGGGCTCCAAGACAAGTCGCGGCAAGGCTCGGCGCGCACAGCTTCGCACCCGCAAGGTGGCCAAGTAGGCGCGGTTCCTACAGCACGAACATCGCGGCGCCCCGTCGCGATGTTCGTGGGGGTTGCCAACGCGTAGCCGACGCGCCCGGCGGCAAACGCTGCGTGCTCGGCTACGCCGCGCCCTGATTTGCTCAGGCGCTCAGCGACGGATGCGGTGGATCCTGAGGCGTGGGGAAAGCGCGATCGATCAACTCGATCCGATAGCCATCGGGATCGGCAACAAAGCAGATCCGGTATTCATCGCGCCCGCCGGGACCATAGGGCGCGCGCTCCGGTTCCACGCCGTGCTCAGCCAGCGACGCCAGCAGCGGATCCAGGTCGTCGATCACCAGCGCCATGTGGTTGTAGCCGTCGCCGAGCTCGTAGGGCTCCTCACGGCCGACGTTGACGGTCAGCTCCAGGGTGTCCCCGTCACCTGGCAGACCGAGGTAGGCGTTGTAGGCCGACTCGAAGTTCAGCCGCCCGCGCAACTCGAAGCCGAGCAGTCCGTAGAAGGCGATCGACGCGTCGACGTCGCGTACGCGGATACAGGTGTGTACGAATCTGGTGCTCACCGCGGCTCCTGCTTCCCCGGAGGATACAGCCATGGCCTGGGTTCTCGCGGACGTCTGCGATCCGGTGGATGATGCAAGCTGTGACGCAGATGAGCACTCCCAGCGCTTTGGGCGATGTCAAGATCCTCGACTTCTCCCGCGTATTGGCGGGGCCGTTTGCCACCATGATGCTGGCGGATCTCGGCGCCACGGTCACCAAGGTCGAGCGGCCCGGCACCGGCGACGAGACGCGCAGCTGGGGTCCGCCCTACGACGCCGCCGGCGAGGCGACCTACTTCCAGTCGGTCAACCGCAACAAGCGCAGCGTCGTACTCGACCTCAGCACCGATCCGGATCGCCACCGGGCGCTGGCCCTTACGCGCGCGTCTGACGTGGTGCTCGAGAACTTCCGGCCCGGGGTGATGGAGCGCCTCGGCCTGGGGTACGAGCAGCTGTGCAGCGAGGATCCGTCGCTGATCTACTGCTCGATCACCGGCTTTGGCAGCGGCTCGGGAGCGCAGCTTCCCGGCTATGACCTGCTGATCCAGGCGCTCGGTGGCCTGATGAGCATCACCGGTCCGGCTGACGGCGGGCCGCAGAAGGTGGGCGTCGCGCTGGTGGACGTCCTGGCGGGGTTGTTCGCGACCGTGGGGATCCTCGCCGCGCTGCGCCACCGCGACGCCACCGGAGAAGGCCAGCGTGTCGATGTCGACCTGTTCTCGGCGCTGCTCGCCGCGCTGGTCAACCAGGGCTCGGCGTTCACGATTGCCGGGGCGGTTCCCGGCCGGCTGGGCAACTCGCATCCCAGCATCGCGCCGTACGAGCTACTGGCCACGCGCGAGGGTGAGCTGGTGGTCGCAGTGGGAAACGATCGCCAGTTCGCGGCGCTGTGCGAGGTCCTGGGCCTCGGCGCTCTGGCCGCCGACGGGCGCTACGCGCACAACTCCGACCGGGTGGCCAACCGCGCGCAGCTGCGCGCGGACCTGGAGGTCCGGCTTAGCGACCGGCCCGCCGCCGATTGGGCGCGGGAGCTGACCGCGGTCCGGGTTCCGGCGGGCGTGGTCAACGACGTGGGCGCGGCGTTCGGCCTCGCACAGTCGCTGGGGCTCGAGCCGATCGTCTCGCTGGCCAAGGACGATGGTGGCACCGTCAGCCTGACCCGCAATCCGATCCGCCTGTCGCGGACGCCGCCGACCTACCGCAGCGCGCCGCCCTCACTCCCACAGCGCTGAGCGCGGCGCTCAGTCCGGAAGCGCGGACTCGATCGCGGCGACGATCTGCGGGTCCCCGGCGTGACCTTGGTCGGCCAGCGCGCAATCAGGTGACCGTCGGCGGTGCAGGGGCGTGGAGCGCCACATGTAATCCCAGGAGGTGAGCACCACGCCGACCGGCCAGGTGGCGGCGGTCAGCCAGCGGCTGGTCGCCTTGGGTCGTCGGGGCACGTCAGCGATGCTACCCGGGAGCTTAGCCGGGCATTCGGGGCCCGATCAGCGTCCCGGCCGGTCCATCCGGTGTCGCTAGGATCGTTGCGATGCTGACCAAGCGCCTTCACCAGACAGGTCTGCGATCGTGGCAGATGGAGATCGCTTCGATGGGCTCGATAGCGATGTGCATCGGTCTGTGGATCAGGGCCAAAACGGTTTATCAGGACGAGCGCGGCAACGCCGAACGGCGCGCGATCTTCGTCGGGCTGTGGCTGCCGACGATCTGGCTGATCGGCGACTCACTGGCGCGCCACGAGTAGCCCGCGTCACGCGCCCGCGTCGCCACCGTGGCAGTCCTTGGCTTTCGCGTCGCCTACGGCATCGGCCTGATCGCCGCTCCGGGTCGGCTCGCGGCGGCGCTGGAACGCTGATCTTTCTCGGTGGCGCTCGCGCACGACAGGCTCGGCCAGGGCCCAGTGCTGGTCTTATTGCACCCCCTCGGGGCTGATCGTCGAGTCTGGGATCCGGTGCTGGAGGCGCTTGCCGAGCGTCGCGAGGTGCTGGCGGTCGACCTGCCGGGCTTCGGCGAGTCCGCGCCGGTGCCCGAGACGCCCACCCCGCGCACGCTGGCAAAAGCGGTGGCTTCGTTCCTGACGTCGACGGGCGTCACGCGCCCGCATGTCGCCGGCAATTCACTCGGCGGCTGGGTCGCGCTGGAGCTCGCCCTGCTGGGCCAGGCGCGGTCGGCGACGGCAATCGCTCCCGCTGGCCTATGGGCGGCGCCGCTGCTGCCCAAGCGCGGGATCGCCCGCCGACTGGCACGGGCCGGCCTGCCGCTGATCGCGCCCGTGGCACGCACTGGGCTTGGGCGGCGGCTGCTGCTCACCGGGGCGGTCGCATATCCGGCCCGGGTTCCGCCGCAGGCCGCCGCCCATCTGGTCCGCTCCTATGCCACGGCACCGGGGTTCAGAGCCGTCAACGATGCGATGCGAGCAGGACGGTTTGAGGCGCTGGAGCGTATCCGGGTGCCCGTGACGCTCGTCTGGCCTGAGCATGACCGCGTGGTTAGGCGCCCGACATGGCTGCCGAGCACGGTCAAGAGCCGCGAGCTCGGACGTTGCGGGCATATCCCGATGTGGGACGCGCCGGAGCAAGTGGCCAAGCTGCTGATCGACTGCAGCCGCGACTGAGCGCATTGCAGGCCATGGGCCGGTCGGCGGTCGATTGCCGCCGCAACTCAGTGGAAGAGCTAAGTGCTTCGCGGTGGGCAATCAGCGGTCAGCGGCACGCTGGCGGGCTCCCAGCAGGACGCAGGCGGGGATCCCGACGACGAAGCACAGCGCCGCGCCGACCAGCAGCGTGTGATGGACCGTGGACGCATCGATGGCGTGCGATATCGCCAGACCGGCCAGCCCCGCCCCAATCCCCGCCCCCAGCAGCCGGCCGACCGACAGCACGGCCGACGTCCGCCCGTGCGAGGCCAGCGGGGTGGCGTTCAGGGCGGCGCGTGAGGTCGGCACGAACAGCATGCCCAGGCCGATCCCGACCGGTATCAGCGGCAGGATCGTGACCAGGCCGTCGAGCGTGACCCCCGGGATGCCCAGGATGACCAGGCCGACGCCAGCGGCGAGGAATCCCAGTAACGCCGGCAGTCGCTCGCCGCGCTGGTCGGCCAGCCGGCCCGCGAGCGGCGCTGCGGCGCCGACCAGCAGCGCGACCAGGATCAGTGCGCCGGATGCGCCCAAGGCCGAGAATCCCGCCGCGCGCTGGAGATACTGCTCGGCGATATAGAAGGATCCGATCATGATCGCGAACGTCAGCGCGGCGATCAGCGTGGCCGCCAGTACCACGCGGTTGAGGCCCGGGTGTGCGCCGGTGCCACCGTCAGTGTGCACGACCGCGGGCAACAGCCGCCAGATCGCCACCCCGGCCGCCAGCGCCAGCGGAACCAGCGCCCACCAGTCCGCGCGCCAGCCCAGCGTTACGGTCAGGACGCCGCCGAGCAGCGGTCCGGCGAGATTCGAAACGCCGGCGCTGGCGCCCCAGATCCCCAGCGCACTTCCGCGCCGCTCGGGAGGAAAGCCGCTGACCGCGCCGGCCAGCGCCGCTGGGCTCACCAGCCCGGCGCCGGCTCCCTGTAGCACTCGTGTGGCGATCAGCACGCTGAGGCTCGAGGCGACCGCCCCGGCGGCCGCACCGACCGCGAACAGACCAAGTCCAACCAGGGCCAGCCGGCGAGCCCCGAAGCGGTCGACGAGCTCGCCGCCCGGGAGCAGCAGCAGCGCGTAGGCGACGAAGTAGGCGGCGAGCACGATCGAGGTCGATGCGCTCTTGACCCCTAGTCCGTGAGCCACCGAGGGGAGCGCGACTGTGATCAGCGTCCCATCCAGCTGCAGCAGCGCCGCCGCCGCGGTGCAGGCGGCCAGCCGGGTCCATGCCGACCGCGGCACCGGCGTGCGCTTGGGAGAGTCCTGGGGCTCGGCCGTGGTGAGCGTGACGTCTGACACCGGGCTTCAGTATCGCGTTCTCGCTGCTCCCGGCGCGCCGTCCGTCAGGCCGCTGGGCTGTTCCCAGACACGGAGAGCCATGTGTTTCGGCGCGCGCGAGCGGGCTTAGTCCTGATCGTCGGCGACGTAGTGGCGCCCGCCTGAAGCGTCCTCCCAGACGCGCATCACCGCATTGGTGCGGGGATCGCGAAAGCGCTCACTCGTCGGCTGCCAGTCGGCGGCGGGGGCGTCGGCGTCTCCGTGCCCGCGCCGCCACCGGGTCCGGTGCGGGGGCGGCTCACTTGGCAGTGGCGGGAGATCGGCCATCACCGCGATCGCCTGCTCACGCGTCTGCGCCATGGCGATCGCGGCGACGCGTCGCTCCAGCTCTTCGATTGTCAGCCGGTCGGCGGCGGCGTGGCGTTTGAGCTGCTCGTAGAACAGCTCGCGGTCCGGGTCACCGAGCCGCATCGGCCAGGCGCTGGTGGTCGACGACCACTTAGGTGACGGGAGCAACCTTGACGGCGGTGCCGTAGGCCACGATCTCGGTGAACTGCTGTCCGATCTCCGAGGAGTCAAAGCGGACCGCGACGATCGCGTTGGCGTCGAGCAGCCGCGCGTTGTCGACCATCCGGTCGATCGCGTGACGCCGCGAATCCTCCAGCAGCTGCGTGTACTCCGAGATCTCCCCGCGGCGCAGCGCCTTGAACGACGCGGTCAACCCGCCGGTGAAGCCCATGCTTCTTACGACCAGGCCGTAGCAGACGCCCAGATTCTCGGTGATCCGCAACCCGGGCAACTCCAGCGCCGTGGTCATCGGCAGGCCGGCCAGCTGAGGCTCTCCAGACATCGAAGGAGAACTTATCAATGCGGGGGCGGGGCATGCGGGTACGGTTGTGACTTCGTGACTTTGATCAGATCTCATCTACCGGCGAAGCTGCTAGGTGTCGTTGCCTGCTCGCTGCTGCTCGCGGCCTGCGGCTCGAGCTCGAACAGCTCCAGCAGCACCGCCAGCAGCACCGCCAGCAGCACCGGCACCAGCGCCAGCAGCCCCAGCACCAGCGCCTCCAGCACCACTGCACCGCCGAGCTCCACCTCGCCGACCGGCACGACGCCGGGTCAGTCAGCGATTGGATTTGAGGGAGTGCCGATCGAGTCCGGCCCTGCCCTGGCTCCCGCCGCGACAACGGGGACCGCGAACGTGGACGGGATCCAGTGCGGGGCCACAGAGCAGCTCGCCTACCACATCCACGCCCACCTGGCCGTGTTCTTCAACGGCAAGCAATACGCGCTCCCTGGGGGCATCGGGATCCCCGGCTCTGCCATGTACCAGACTCCCCGCGGCCCGGTCGCCGCCGGCGGCAAATGCATCTACTGGCTGCACACTCACGCTCCCGACGGGATCATCCACGTCGAATCCCCGACCCAGCGGATCTACACCCTGGGCAACTTCTTCGACGAATGGCGCCAGCCGCTCAGCGCAGACAGTGTGGGGACAGTCAAGGGAAAGATCACGGCGTTCGTGAACGGCAAGCCGTGGACCAAGAGTGTCCGCGACATCCCGCTCATCCCCCACGCCGACATCCAGCTGGACATCGGCTCACCCATTCCGCCGCTGCAGAAGGTGGACTGGGCCCAGACCCAGCTCTAAGGGCCGCCGGTCGGGCTGCCGGTCGGCCGACTGCGGCGGCGCCGGGCAACCTCGATCGCCACCCCAGCCAGCACGAGCGTTCCCAGCGCGACCGCGGTAAATGTGCCGAGATCGTCGACGGCGTCGACCACGGACGGGCCAATGAAATAGGAGCCGAGCCCGATGCCGACCGCCCACACGATCGCGGTGAGCGCATTGGTGATCAGGTACACGGTCGGGCGAACGCGGTTGATGCCGGCTACCCATGCCGGCGTGAGGATGATCGCGATCACGGGATAGCGTTCGAACACGGCCTCTCCCCGATCCACCGCCCTGATCCGCAGCCGGCGCAGTGGCCCCGGCGCGGTCACGAAGGCCCGACCGGCCTTCAGGCCCAGCAGCCATCCGCCAATGCCGCCGGCCGTGGCCGCTGCCCACGAGACCACCAGCACCGAGGCGAGATCGAGCTTGTGCTGGGCGGCGAGCACGCCCGCGGCGATCAGGATCGGCTCGCCCGGCCCCGGGAAGCCGAACCAGCTCGCCGCCGAGGCCGCCGCCAGCCCGACGTAATCGATCGGGGGACCGCGAAAGTGATGCTGAAGGTGGATATGAAGGTGAAACAGGCCAACGACCAGTGACGTCGCTAGCGCCATCAGCGCGCTGATCTCAGCTCGATCATCGTTGCGATCGTCGCACACGGTCAGGCTGGCACCGCCACTAGCTCGCTCAGGCTGGGCGATCCGCCAGCGCCGCCTGGATAAGCTGCGGCCACGATCCTTGGCCGCGTGGCCAATGCCAGGAGCCGATGCTCTGAGCAGGATTGCCCGGCATGGCTATTACCATCATCGTTTCCTACGACGGCACCGCCAACGACGACGACGGGCTCGCCCTGGCCAAGATGCTCGCCCGAGCCGGCGCGAGCTTGGCGCTGGCCTATGTTCGCCACTCCCACGAATACGATCCGCGACGCGAGGAGATCGGCCAGCACGACGCGCAGCACAGATTGCATCAGGGCGCCATTTGGCTGGGCGACGAGTCGCTGCCCCAGCACGTCGTGGTAAGTCCTTCCACCGGCGAAGGCCTCGCCAGGCTCGCCGACGCCGAGGGCGCCTCGGTGATCGTGTTCGGCTCTGACTACCGGACCTCACCCGGGCGGGTGGAGCCCGGGGCCGCCGCCCAGCGCCTGCTGGAGGGAGGCACGGTTGCCGTCGCCGTGGCGCAGGCGGGGCTACGGACGCACCCCGAAGGCGGCCTCGGCACGATCTCGGTCACCGCTGATAACGATGACGCCGCTGTTCAGACGGCATCGGCGCTGGCCGCTGCGACGGGGGCGACGATCGCCGCGCCCGGTGAAGGCAACGCTGACCTGATCGTGGTCGGCTCGCAGTCGACCTCGCCCCCCGGGCGGATCGCGCTGAGCGGCACGACACGCTCGCAGCTGGACTCGGCGCACAGTTCAGCGCTGGTCCTGCCCCACGCCACGCCGGTCCTCTTCTAAGTCCGCGTCCGGGGTCGCCCCGGAGCGACTCGGCGGCCGTTTGCGCCAGATAGCGGGTTCGACTTATCCCTATGTCCAACCCATCTAGCGGTTTGCTGGACGCTAGGCCATGGGGTCACGGCGCAGTCGCGAACAAACTCTCGCTTGGAAATCTGGGCACTAAGCCCCGTCGCCTCGCGCGGGCGGTTGGCTGACCCTCCAACAAGGAGAAAGATGTTCACTGCATATCCCTCCTGGCTAAGCTCGGGCGACAACGCGTGGCAATTGACCGCCGCGACGCTGGTCGGCCTGATGAGCGTGCCAGGTCTCGTAGTGCTGTACGGCGGCGTGATGCAGAAACGCTGGTCGATCAACAGCATGATGCTCGTGTTCGCCACCTTCGCGGTCGTCTTGGTCGTGTGGGTGCTGTGGGCATTCAAGATGGGCTTCGGCCATCCGATCGGCCATGGGCTCGGGTTCTTCTCGACCTTCCTCGGGAAACCGGGGAACGTGCTCACCCAGTCGCAAGAGCAGGGACGAGCGAACATCCCGCTGATCAGTGGCGCGGCTCCGAACTTCAGGTTCCCGGAGTCGTCTCTCGTCTACTTCCAGTTCGTGTTCGCGGCGATCACTCCGATCCTCGCGCTCGGATCGGTGCTCGGACGGGTGAACTTCAAAGCGTGGATTCCGTTCTGTGCGCTTTGGATCACCTTCGTCTACGCGGTTGACGCGTTCCTGCTCTGGGGCGGCGGTTGGTTCGCCCACAAGGGCGCGATTGACTTCTCGGGTGGTTACGTGATCCACCTCTCGGCCGGCGTAACAGGATTCGTCGCTGCGGCGGTGATCGGGCCGCGACTCCAACGAGACCGAGAGATCGACGCCCCGAACAACGTGTTGATGGTGGCGACCGGGGCGGGTTTGCTGTGGCTCGGTTGGAACGGCTTCAACGGCGGTGACCCGTACTTCGCCGGTGCGGCCGCGTCAGCCGCGGTGCTCAACACCAACCTGTGCACGGCGATCGCCTTTCTTGTGTGGGTGGCGTGGGATTACCTCACGGGCCGCAAGCCCGGTCTGATCTCCGGCGTGAACGGGATGATCGTCGGCCTGGTCGCGATCACCCCGGCGGCCGGCTACGTGAACGGGTTTGGGGCTATAGCGCTCGGAGCGATCGCATCCACGCTGGTGTACTTCTCGTTGAACTACCTCAGTCACATGCGACCCTTCCGCAACGTCGACGACACGCTGGGCGTGATCTACACCCACGGCTTCGCCGGTCTCGCCGGCGGTCTGCTAACGGGCGTGTTCGCCAACCCGCACATGATCGAGGCATTCGGTCCCGGCGGTGGTAAGAAGGGAGACATCACCAGCCCAGCGGGAGTGATCTACGGCAACTGGACGCTGTTGAAATGGCAGCTGCTGGCGGGTCTGTTCGTGATCGCCTGGTCGGCAATCATGACGTTCATCCTCCTCAAGCTGGTGGGCCTGTTCATTCCGCTGCGGATGTCCGACGAGAACATGGAGATCGGCGATACGGCCGAGCACGGACACGAGGTGTATCCGTCCGACGTGCCATCGCTTGGCTACCCCAACGGGATACCGGGCCTTGGTCAACCGGCGACGCCGACGACCGCATGAGTTGCGAAGAGGTGGCTCGAGCCCGCGTGCGCAGCGAACATGCAGCGCGCCCGGGCGCTTGAGAGCAATCAGCAGTCAGCGCAGGACCGGGGGGCGGAGCAATCTGCCCCCCGGTCCACGCCGCTGACGCTTGTATCCGGCGCGGTCGCCGGCGACGATCTTCGCAGCGTCGCCGCCGCCGCCTCGGCTGCGCTCGGGCTTCCCGTCGTGATCGCTATCCCGACGCTGGGCGAACCGGTTGTCTCGGCTCGCGACTCGCTGACGCCCGAGGCTGCCGGCGCCGTGGTGGCGCACGCGCAGGAGATGATCGGTGGCGACCCGCCGGCGCTCCCGCAGATGATCGCCGAGGCCGTCCCCGTCCGGATCGGCGAACAGGTGGTGGGGATCGTGGCAGCGCTGGTGGTCGCCGGAGCGGACCGCCAGGTGCCCGAGCAACGAGCCTGGCTGGAGGCCGCGGCGGCCGCGGCCACGTTTACCTCGCTGATCGCCGACAGCCAGGCGGGGAGCCCCGAGGCCTCCCCGATCGCCCTACTGCGAGACCTGTGCACCGGCGCGCCGTCCGACCGGACGGCCTTTCTCGCCCACGCCCGCCGGCTGGGCCACGACCTGGGGAGCGGAGCTATCGCGGTCTGCGCCCGGGTCCGGCCCAGCGCCAGCGCGCCCACCCAGGCCGAACTGGACGCCGACGGGCGGGCTCTACTCGCCGATCTGGGAGATGGCCGGGTCGCCGGCCTGATCCCAGCCGACGGTCCGTCCAGTGCCCAGGACGTGGCGGAGTCGGTCGCCGAGCGCCTGGCCCAAAGCGGGATGACCGTCGCGCTGTCGGCCCGGCGCCGTGACCCGGAGGTGCTGCACGAGGCGCTGCGGGAAGCCGAGCTGCTGGTCGAGCTCGCAACCTCGACCGACGCGCCGCTCGCCGGCCAGGAGGAGACCTACCGGCTGCTGATTGGTGTGCTGCTCAGGGATCCAGATGAGCTGGCGCACCTGCGCGCGCGGACCATCTCTCCCCTGGCGGAGTACGACGCCAAACACGACACCGATCTGCTCGCCACCCTGCAGGCGTTCCTCACTTATCACGGCTCCACCACCGAGACCGCCGAGGCGATGCGCCTGCACCGTCACACGGTGGGCTACCGGCTCGCCCGCGTGCACGAGGTCTCAGGCCTGTCGCCGTATGAATCCGACGGGCGTGAGCGGCTCAGCCTGGGCCTCAAGGCCGCACAGATCCTTGAGGCTGAGGGGCGCCGCGTGCGAAGGTGAGAGCCCGAGCCCGGTCGGCCTCAGCCCGGTCCGCGTCAGCCCGGTCCGCGTCAGCCCGGTCCGCGTCAGCTCAGGACCAGTTCGGCGGCGGTCCTCAGCGTCGCAGGATCTCCGCCGATCAGGAGTGTGGTCACGATCGAATCGCGCCACGCCTCCAGGTCGTGGGCGATCTTGTCCCGCGGCCCAATCAGCGTCAACTGCTCCAACAGCTTTGTCGGCACCGCCGCGGCCGCCTCGTCCTTGTGTCCGGCGAGGTAGAGCTCCTGGATCTTGGCGACCTCGGCCTCGTAGCCCATCCGGATGGCAACGTTGGCGTGGAAGTTGGCGTTCCTGGCGCCCATCCCACCGAAGTACAGCGCGTACATGGGTCGCAACGCATCGGCCGTGCGCTCTATGTCGTCAGTGACAATCAGCGGCACCGTGGCGGCGACTTCGAAGTCTTGACTGGTATGACGGGCGCCCGGCCTTGAGAACCCCTCGTCGAGCGCCCGGCGGTAGAAGTCGTCGTGTTGAGGTGAGTAGAACAGCGCCAACCAGCCGTCGCACAGCTCGCCGGCCAGCGACACGTTCTTGGGGCCTTCGGCCGCCAGGAAGATCGGAATCTCCTCACGCAGAGGGCGGATACTGGCTTTCAGCGGCTTGCCCAACCCTGTTCCGTCCACCAGTGGCAGCGGGTAATGCGGCCCTGGGCTGGTCACGGGCCCCTTACGGGCCCAGATCTGCCTCAGCAGCCCGATGTACTCACGCATACGCGCCAGCGGCTTGGCAAACGACTGTCCGTACCAGCCCTCCACCACCTGCGGCCCTGACACGCCCAGGCCGAGGATCAGCCGGCCACCGGAGAGGTGGTCGAGGGTCAGCGCCGCCATCGCGGTCGCGGCGGGCGTGCGCGCCGAGATCTGCACGATCGCCGTGCCGAGCTTCAGCCGCTGGGTGGCGGCGCCCCACCAGGCCAGCGGCATCAGCGCATCGGACCCGTAGGCTTCCGCGGTCCACAACGAGTCAAAGCCCAGCCGCTCAGCCTCCAGCACCGTCACCTGCGCTCCGGGCGGTGGTCCGCCGGCCCAATAGCCGACGTTGAGTCCCAGTCGCAGTTCGCGCGTCATTCGACGCCAACCCTATCCGCTCGCGGCGGGATTTACCGGCGGGCGCCACGGTCCGGGCCGCGCACACGCGCGAGCATCCGGCGAATCCGGCTCGGAGGCCGTGGGAGCGTTCGCTGCCATTCGTCCTTGGTCGGCAGCCGGCCCGCCCGGCGTGCCTTCAGCACGCAGTCGGTGTGCGCGTGGCGACGCCGTTCAAGGTGCCCCTCCGGCGCGATCAGCATGTGCTCGCTGAACGCTGGGAGCAGCTGTCCGCAAAGCGGGCAGCGATAGGTCGCCGGCTTGCGGTTCTGGGCGCGTCGGAGATACCACCACCGGGCCGACTCAAGTTGACTCACTCACTTCAGCATGTCACCCAGGCGCCGTTGTCACGCTATCGTCGCCGGGGTGGATCATCACGACGAGCGGATCGTCCTTGAGACCGACCGCCACCGGATCACGGGGCTGCTGCGTCTCCCCCGCGACGGCTATCGCAGCCGTCTGACCGACTACCTCAACGCCCCCGAGCGGACCTTCCTCGCCCTCACCGACGTCGAGCTGACCAGCCTCGACGGATCTTCTGCTGTCGAGCACCGAGACTACATCGCCCTGTCGCTGAGTCACATCGTGCTCGCGATGCCCGCTGACGGCGCCAAAGTCGACTGACGCGCCCGGGCGCTCTGATCCCAGCGGCCGTATTCGCCGTCCGGTAGCTATTCTTCAATAAGTGGCTACGCATCCCGCAGACGATCTGGACGGCCTGAGCCGCAGCGACAAGCTGCGCGCCTCGCCGCGCATGTTCGACTCGGATCTGCTCGACAAGCTCTCACGGGTGCATCCGAGCGTTCCGCCGATCTTGTTCGGCCCGGTGATCACCGTGCTGCTGGTGGAGGGATTCGTGCGCGGGTCCGGCTGGGCGACACCGGCGTGGCTGATCGGCGGCTACCTGTTCTGGACCCTGACCGAGTACTGGCTTCACCGGATCGTGTT
>OCTA010002050.1_pt1 | contig 18506 bp, 18 predicted proteins | sample 1538991 | NCBI WGS metagenome assembly OCTA01 (sample SAMEA3539302, study PRJEB22396) | soil metagenome | biome: tundra; feature: field; material: soil | place: USA | collected 2010-05 | depth 0.15 m | reverse complement strand
GCCGATTCCACAATCCGCGCCAGCCGATTCCACAATCCGCGCCAGCCGATTCCACAATCCGCGCCAGCCGATTCCACTGTCAGCTGGCAGCGGTACGGCGGTAGCGGGCGACCGCGAGCGGCGCGAACACGGCGATGATCACCAGCGCCCAGACCACGGCGCCCCACACGTAGTTGCCGGCCGGTTGCCCGATCTACAGGTGGCGCATCGCGTCGACGACGATCGTGAACGGATTGATGTTGGCGAACGCCCGCAGGACCGAGGGCATCGTCTGCGGGCGAACGAACGCCGAGGAGATGAAGGTGAGCGGGAAGACCGCGATGAATCCGGCCGAGTTGGCCGCCTCCGGCGAGGAGACGAGCAGGCCAACGAGCGCGAACACCCACGAGAACGCGTAACCGAACAGCAGCAGCAGCCCGAACCCGGCGATCACCTCCAGCGCGCCCGCGTTGAACGAGAAGCCGATGATCACGCCGGTGATAAGCAGCACGCAGACCGACAGCAGGTTGGTGGCGACGTCTGAGAGCACCCGTCCGGCCAGCACCGCGGGTCTGGCCATCGGCAGCGAGCGGAAGCGATCGATCAGCCCCTTGTGCACGTCCTCGTTGAGGCCGAGCGCCGTCACGAAGCCGCCGAAGGCGATGTTCTGGACGATGATGCCGGGGATCAGGAACTCGACGTACGGGATGCGCCCGGTGTTGATCGCCCCGCCGAAGACGTAGCGAAACAGCAGCACGAACATGATCGGCTGGACCGTGAAGGCGAGCAGCAGGTCCGGCGCGCGCGGCAGCCGAACGAGGTTGCGTTCGGCGATGATCAGCGTGTCGGAGATCAGCCGCCTCACTGCTCCTCCTCCCCGGCCCGCGCCTCCTCGGCGGCGTGCCCCGTCAGGGCCAGGAAGACATCGTCAAGCGTCGGCCGGCGCAGCGCGATGTCGTCGACCCCGATCTCCGCCTCGCCCAGCCGCCGCACCGCGTCGACGATCACGCCGCTGTGTCCCCGCACCGTCACCGAGACCAGGGAATCCTGCGAGATGGGCGGCTCGTCGGATAGCGGCTCCAGCGCCCGGACGGCGCGCTCGGTGTCCTCTGCCTGCTCCAGGCGGACCTCCAGTCGCTCGCCGCCCACGCGGTCCTTGAGCTCGTCTGACGTTCCCTGGGCGATCACCTTGCCGTGGTCGATCACGGTGATCGAGTCGGCCAGCCGGTCGGCCTCGTCCAGGTACTGCGTGGTCAGCAGCACCGTGGTTCCGTCGGCCACCAGCCCCTCGATCGTCTCCCACAGGTTCAGACGGCTGCGCGGATCGAGTCCCGAGGTGGGTTCGTCCAAGAACAGCACCGGCGGTTTGGCGACCAGCGCCGCGGCCAGGTCAAGCCGCCGCCGCATCCCGCCTGAATAAGTCTTCGTCGGCCGCGAGGCGGCCTCGTCCAGCTCGAAGCGCTCCAGCAACTCGTTGCCCCGGGCCTTGGCCTCGCGGCGGGACTTCCCGTACAGGCGTCCCACCATGGTCAGGTTTTCCAACCCGGTCAGGTTCTCGTCCACGGCGGCGTACTGACCGGCCAGGCCGATCTGCTGGCGCAGCGCCGCAGCGTCGTGCACGACATCCAGACCGACGACCCTGATCGTGCCCGCATCGGGCTTGAGCAGCGTCGTGAGTACGCGCACGACCGTGGTCTTGCCCGCGCCATTGGGTCCCAGCAGCCCCAGGACCGTGCCGCGCTGGGCATCGAGGTCGACGCCGGCGACCGCCCGGACCTTGCCGTAGGACTTGACCAGCCCGCGGACCATGATCGCCTCGTCATCGTCGCGCTGCGCCGCCGGGCGGTCGTGGGCGATCGAGGCCATCCGCGGAAGTTACGCCATCGCGACCGATCGCCGCGTGCAGCCGATGGCGCTTGCGGGCAGTGTGAAGGGATGGCAAATCTCCTCCAAGATGAGCCCGGGCTGTTCGCCGGGCACTCCCCCGACCAAGAGCGACCGCTGCGCAGCTACGGCGCGTTGATGGGCACCTTCGTGACCCTGGCCAGCTGCTTCGCGGGTTGGTTTCTGACCTCCGGGCGCGACCTGCCCGATCGGGTGCAGGCCCGCGATCTGCTGCTGCTGACCGTTGCCACCCACAAAATCGCGCGGCTGATCGCCAAGGACCGCGTGACCAGCGTGGTGCGAGCCCCGCTCACGCGCTTTGAAGGCAATGACGGGCAGGCGAAGTCAGCGAACAGGCGCGTGGCCGCGGTCTGCAGCGCGCGATCGGCGAACTGCTCATAGCCCGCTCGCCACTAATTCCGTCGCGAACCCTGAGCGCGCCGGCCCCGGTTGACCTTCACCGCCACCCCGATCGCCGCACCCAGGAACAGCGCGCCCACGTAGGCGGGGGGCACCAGCAGCATCACCGCGACGCCCAGCATCGCGAGCCATATCGCCGGACGGTAGTCGCGCCAGGTGCCAATCATGCTGGCCAGCCTACTGCCATCGCAGCCCGGCGCTGAGATCGGCGGCGACCCGCTTCTGGACCGCGGTCACGGCCCGGAAGGCCTCTCTGAGGTGGCTGCGGGTCAGCGAGCTCAGCTCGGCAGGGTCGACGTAATCGTCGGGCGCGACCCCCGCGCGCAGCTGCGACACCTGATGCCCGAGCCGGAGATCGGTGATCAGATCAAAGGCGTCCAGCAGGTTGCGAGCGTGGGCGGCCGAGAGGACTCCGGCGCGTTGCGCGGCGTTCAGGCGCTCGCTCGTCGACGCGCTGGTCAGCCCGGCGGCCATCCCCGCCCATCGCGCCAGGTCGACGATCGGGGTCATGCCACCGTGCTTGAGATCCAGGCGGCCACGGTGCTCGCCCGTGTGCTCCACCACGAGCCCGCGCAGGAAGCCCGTGGGTGGCCGGTGCGACAGCGCAAAGCGCGCCAGCATCCGCAGCAGCGCCGGATTGCTCGGTGCCAACCGGAACGTGTCGGCCACCGGGGTGCCGGTGTGCAGGCCCCAGACCGGCCGGCTGTCGACCAGCACCGATACGAGGATCAGCGCCTTCTCCTGGGTCGGGTCGGCGATCCAGCTGCGCACCGCGCGCTGCCATGAGGCCAGGGGGCGGATGAACAGCGGGTCGGATGCCGTCGCGCCGTGCGCATCGGGCGCCAGCCCGCAACGCTCCAAGCCCTCGACCACTGCGCGGGCGACCGTCTGCAGGGCGGGCCTGACCGCGTTGTCCTCGAGCTCGCCGAACCACACGATCGCGCTGTCCATGTCGGAGCTCGGAAGCGCTTCGCGCCGCGCCTGGCTGCCCAGCGCCAGCCAGGCGAACCTCGCCTGCGGTTCCGGGCCCGAGGCCAACGCCAGCTCCAGCAGCCGACGGGTCAGCGCGTCGACGACCACGGCATAGACCGCCATCGTGTTCACGGCGGCCACCCGCGCGTCGTGGAGCGCGATCACGGTCGGGCGCAACTCCGCGGCAGCCCCCACGAGTTCATCGACGCTGTGGGCATTGGAGATCCGCCGCCGCAGGAAGAACCATGAACGCGCATGCACGGCCAGGAGATCCATGTCCTCCACGACGCCGAGCACCTCGCCGTCAGCGGTGACGACCGGAAAGTGATGAAAGCCACGGTCGAGCATGTCAAGCAGCACCTCGCCGCCGGGCCGCTCCGGGCTGCACGTATGGGCCGGCGTCGTCATCGCCGCCGATACGGGCGCGTCAGCCGGCAGTCCCTCGGCGAGCACCCGCGTGCGCAGATCATGGTCGGTGACGATCCCCAGCGCCCCGCCGGCGTGCTTGACCACCAGCGATGTCGAATGACCGGCGGTCATCAACCGGGCCGCGTCACGAATCGGTGTGTCAGGCTCGCAGACGACCGGAGGCGACCGGATCAGGGCTCCCACCGGCTGGCTAGACGGGTCCTGGAACGGCTCGTGCTCACGGTCGCCGGCGACGACGGGCTGACTGAGCAGCGAACGCGCGACGTATCTGAGCCCCTCAGGGCCCGACAGCAGTCTCTCGGCCACGGGCGCGCTGATCCGATAGCACTGCGTATCCTCCTCGGCCGCGCGCGCTTCGAATTCAGTCGGATAGCCCGACAGCATCGACGCGTGGCCGAACATCTCCCCTTCGCCGAGCAGGTCCAGCACGCGGCCGTCGGCGACGATCTCGACCGCACCGCGGCGCACCACCCGCAGGTGCTCCACGGCCCGAGCACCCTGCGAGAAGATCGACTCGCCGGCGCGATGGGATTCGATCTCCACCGCGCCCGCCACGCGCTGCAGGTCCTCGGCCGCGAGCGCGTCAAACGGCGGATGCTCGGCGAGGAAGCTGACCACCTCCGGCGCCGCGGTGGCGCTCATGGCGTGCGCCTAGTGCTCCTCGCCGAATGCGACGATGTTCGCGGTCAGAAGCACTAGCCCGGAACGCGACCGCTGAGCTGCACGGCCCCGTGACGCTGATCGGCGGCGATGAGCGCGGCGCACTTCTCGCCGACCATCATCGTCGTGATGCAGGGGTTGATCGCGGGCAGGAACGGCAGGATCGACCCGTCGGCGATTCTCAGGCCGCTAACCCCACGGACCCGCAGCTGCGGGTCGACGACCGCCAGCGGATCCGAGTCGGGGCCCATCTTGGCCGTGCAGGCCGGGTGATAGACGGTGTTGTGGGTCTTGTGCATGTAGTCGACCAGCTCGTCGTCTGACTGCGCGTCAGGACCGGGCGCCAGCTCGGCTCCGGCCCACTGGGCCATCGGCGACTGCGAGACGATCCGCCGGGCCAGCCGGATCCCGAACGTCATCACGCGCTCGTCGTGTCCGTCGGGATCGGTGAAGTAGCGCGGATCGACCCGCGCACGGTCACGGTAGTCGGACGACCGCAGCCGGACCGTTCCGCGCGAGCGCCCGCGACACACGTTCGGCGTCAGGCAGAAGCCGTTCTCGGTGGTGGGATAGCCCCAGCGCGCGGTATTCATGTCAAACGGCACCGAGCCGTAGTGCATCATCAGGTCAGGCCGATCCAGGCCCTCCTCCGAGGTCGCGAACAGCCCGATCTCCCACCACTGGGTGGAGTGGCGGATCATCGGCTGCTTGGCGTCCCACTGGACGATCCCCTCGACGTGGTCGTCGAGGTTGGCGCCGACCCCGGGGGCGTCCACCAGCGTCTGGATGCCGAACTCCTGCAGGTGCTCGCCGGGGCCGATCCCCGACAGCATCAGCAGCTTCGGGGTGTCGATCGCGCCCGCGCTGAGAATCACCTCACGGTGGGCGCGGACGCTGGCCTGGGTCAGCAGGTCCGGGGTCAGGTACTCCACCCCGGTCGCGCGCCCACCCTCGATCGCTACGCGCTTGACCCAGCAGCCGGTCCTGATCTCCAGGTTGGGGCGCTGGCCGATGATCGGATGCAGGTAGGCGTGCGAGGAGGACATCCGCGTGTTGTCGGCAGCGGAGTTGATCTGAAACCAGCCCGCCCCATTGGTCACCGTGTAGCCCTCGTTGAAGCGGCTGGTGGGCAGCCCTGCCTGTGCCGCGGCCTCCAGGATCGCCACGCCGCAGGGGTCTTCGGGCGGGACGGTGCGAATGTTGACCGGGCCGCTGCGACCATGGTTTTCACCGGGCCCGTCATTGGTCTCGAGCCGCTTGATCGCCGGCCAGCACTCGGCCGAGCTCCAGCCCTCACAGCCCATCGCCGCCCACTCGTCGAGATCCTCCTTGGGGGTCCAGAAGGCGATGCAGGAGTTGTGCGACGAGCAGCCACCCAACACCTTGGCCCGGGCGTGGCGCATGAAGCTGTTGCCCCGCTCCTGCGGCTCGATCGGGTAGTCCCAGTCATAGCCACTGTCGAGCAGGTACATCCAGTCCTCCAGGCGCAAGATCGCCTGATCGTCGACGTCGGACGGTCCCGCCTCCAGCAGGCACACGGTGACCGAGGGGTCCTCGGACAGCCTGGCCGCCACCACGCAACCGGCCGTGCCGCCGCCGGCGATGACGTAATCGAACTCGCCCGCGTCGATCACGGCGCCATCTCCCCGAGCGGCGTGTGCTCGCCGGCCAGCACCGGAACCTCGGCCCGGTGCTCGGCCAGCACCTCGGGCGGCTTGCGGGTCTGGACCAGGAAGTAGTACAGGCATCCGACGATGAACGAGGCGCCGATGAACTCGTACGCCCCGAAGCGGAAGTACCACTTGGTGCCGTAGACAACCGAGCGTGGCCAGGCGATCTCGAACGCCACCAGGGTCCCGTAGACCACGGCGAAGATGTTGACCGGGAGGCCCCAGCGGCCCAGGTTGAAGTAGGGCCCATGCTCGGGCCGCGGCCACTCCCCGCGCAGGCGCCGGCGCAGCATCGAGCCGGTGACCGCCAGATAGGGCAGGTAGAACATGATGATCGCCACCGAGGTCAGCGTCAGGAACGCGGACTGGTTGGCCAGGTTGATCCCCAGCAGGGCCAGCGAGCAAAAGCCGACGAACAGCGCTGGGATGATCGGCACGCGGGCGCGTCCGGACACGCGCGCCAGATGTGACCCGGCCGGGAGGCGTCCGTCGCGGGCCATCGAGAACAGCATCCGGATGCAGGCCGTGCAGACCGCCAGCGTGCAGACCGTGATCGCGATCGCCGAGTCGATCAGGAACACGTTGCCCGTGGTGTTGCCGAGCGCCTGCTTGATGATGTAGGGCAGGCCGAGCAGGCCGATGTTCTTGTCGTGGATGTTCTTGACCGACATCAGCGCGAACAGGATCAGCAGCGCGCCGATGATCGCCGCGGTGATCAGCGCCCGGATGATCGCGGGCGGCGCCGCCCGTCTCGGGTCGTTGGTCTCCTCGGCCAGCGTGCCCGCTGTGTCGAAGCCGTACATCACGTAGGCGCTCATGATCCCGCCGATCAGGAAGGCTCCGAAGTAGCCCCACGAGTGCCCGACGCCGGTGCCTAGCGTGTGATTGACGATCCCCGGGCCGCGCTGGAAGTGGAAGATCAGCAGGATCACGAGGATCGTCGAGCCGATCAGCTCGGCGATCACGCCGAAGTTGTTGATCCGGGCCATGATCTTGACCCCGAGCATGTTGATGACGGTCGCGAATACGACCAGGATCGCGCCCAGGATGAGCGCATTCTTGGCCCCGTTGGGGGTGCTGTAGGTGCCCGCGTCGGCCGCGCTGCCGACGAATTGGAACGATGTCGTCACCTGCGGCAGGACGACCTGCCAGGCGACGGCCACAGCCGCGACGGTGACGATCGAGCCGATGATCAGGATCCAGCCGGTCATCCACGAGGTGAAGTCGCTCCCGATCCGCTTGGACCACTGGTAGACGGAGCCGGCCAGCGGGAACTGGCCGGCCAGTTCGGCGAAGCACAACGCCACCGCCATCTGACCCGCGAGCACCACCAGCCATGACCACCACACAGCCGGTCCGGCGTTGTTGAAGCCGAACCCGAACAGCTCGAAGACGCCGGTCAGGATCGAGATGTAGCTGAAGCCGGCAGCGAACGACGAGAAGCTGCCCAGCGAGCGGTCGAGCTCCTGTTTGTAGCCAAAGCCGGCAAGTTCGTCGCTGTCGCCACCCGACCCGGCGCTGTGCGGCGCCTCTGCGGTTGCCATCGATCAACCTCCCCTTCCGCGCCGAACACGCGCGGATCGTCGGACACGGTTTGACGCTCGGCCATCGGCGCGTCGCCCACTGTTGAAAGCCATTGACCCGGTGCTGATGCGGCTGTTATATATCAGTTGTCGAATTGTGTCAACGAGCACTCGGCCGCAGCCTCGATCGCGGTCTCAGACAGGGAGCGAGAGATGGTCACAGGCACGGCGCAGCAGATGTACGTGGGCGGGGAATGGCGAGCCAGCCTCAGCGGCGAGACGTTCGAGTCGATCAGCCCGGCCACCGGCGAGCTGATCGGCACCGTCCCGCAGGGCGATCGCAGCGACGCCCAGGCGGCGATCGACGCCGCGCGCGCGGCGGCCGACGGGTGGGCCCGGCTGACCGCCTTTGAGCGCGCGGCGAAGATGCACGCCGTCGGCGACATCATCGAGTCCCGGCGCGACGAGCTGGCCCGGACGCTGACCCTCGACCAGGGCAAGCCGCTGGCCGCCGAGGCGTTCGACGAGGTCCACGAGCTGGTGGAGTACTGGCGCATGGCGGCCGAGGACGCCAAGCGACTGGGCGGCGAGCTGCCCAACTCGTTCTCACCCGGCAAGCGAGTGATGCTCGCCCGGCGCCCCCGCGGCGTGGTCGGGGTGATCAGTCCCTGGAACTGGCCCTACACGATGCCGGCGGAGCTGGTCGCGCCTGCGCTGGCGTGCGGCAACGCGGTCGTCTGGACGCCGGCTCCAAGCACCGCCGTGTGCGCGGTCGCGCTGGCCCAATGCATCGCCGACGCCGATCTTCCGCCCGGGGTGTTCAACCTGGTCACTGGGCCCGGGCCGGTGGTCGGCGACGAGATTGCGCGCAACCCGGGTACCGACGGCATCGCGTTCATCGGCTCCACCGTCACCGGCCGGCTGGTGGGACGAGCGGCCGCGGGCAAGGCGACGCTGCTGGAGATGGGCGGCAACGGACCGGTCGTGCTGCTCGAGGACGGCGATGTCGACGCGGCCGTCGCGGCGACGCTGACGGCCTGCTTCTTGTGCGCCGGGCAGAGCTGCACCGCCGGCGAGCGGATCCTCGTGCACCGGGCCGTGTATGACCAGTACGTCGAAGGGCTCGCGCGTGCGGTGAACGAGCGGATCGTGCTCGGGGACCCGTTCGACGAGCGCACGACGATGGGGCCGCTCAACAACGAGCCGGTGGCGAGCAAGATGGACGAGCACGTCGGCGACGCGCTGGCCCGCGGCGCCCGGGTGCTGAGCGGCGGCGCCCGCGGCGAGGGCTTCCCCACCGACCTCTACTGGCAACCGACCGTGCTGGCCGGCGTGCCGGGCGACGCGCGGGTGGCGGTCGAGGAGACCTTCGGCCCCGTAGCCCCGGTTGTGGCGATCGATTCGCTACAGGAGGCGATCGACGCCGCCAACGCTTCTCCCTACGGCCTGCTGGCGGCGATCTTCACCGCCGATCTCGCCCGGGGCCTGGAGTTCGCCGACCGGGTCCGCACCGGCTGGGTCAACATCAACGAGTCCAGCAACTACTGGGAGGCCCACCTGCCGTTCGGAGGTCGCTCCGGTAGCGACAGCGGGATCGGCAAGGTGGGCGGGTCTCACGTGATGAGCTCATTCACCGAGCTGCAGACGATCGTGATCACCCCCGACGGCCGGCGTCGATGACTGACCGATCGCCGGCCGCGGCGGACGGCCCCCAGGCGGTCGATCAGCTCGCACAGGCGTTGGCGCTCGTGCTGGAGCGCGCCCCCCGCACGCTGACCGAGCTCGCCGATGCGGTCGGCCTCCCCGCCGTGGATCTCAAGCCGCTGCTCGACGCCTGCGAGCGCCACGGGCTGCTGGCCTGGGATGTCCACCGGGTTGGCCTGCGTCCCGGACCGGCCGCGCTGCGCTTCGCGCGTTCGGGCGTGGGGCGCGCGGATCTGGTCGAGCTCGCGCAGCCGAGCATGCTCCGTCTGGCGCAGGAGTCAGGCGAGACGGCGACCCTGATCATTCCGCTGCCAGCGGGCACCGAGGCGATCGCCCAGATCGACGGAAGCCATCTGCTCGGCGCCACCAACTGGCTCGGGCGCCAGCTCGGCGTGCACTGCACGGCCGCGGGCAAGGTGTTCCTCGCCTTCGGAGCCGCCGAGCTTCCAGACGGGGAACTGGCCCAGCTCACGCCCGACACGGTCACCGACCGCCAGGCGCTCCTGAGCGAGCTCGAGGAGGTCCGCCAGCGCGGCTACGCGACGATCGTCGACGAACTGGAGCCGGGTCTGTCCGCGGTGGCGGCTGCGGTGCGCGACCGCGGCGGCGCCGTGGTCGCGGCGCTGAGCGCCTCGGGCGCCTCGCTGCGCCTGGTGCCGCAGCGCCTGCGGCTGCTCGGCCGCGTCACGCTGGAGCAGGCGCACGAGATCTCCACCCGCCTCGGTCACGATGAGCCGCTCGGCGACCACCTGGGGATCCGGCCCGGCGCCTAGCAGACCTCAGAGCACCGAGCGGATCTCGCTCTCGAAGGTCTCGATGTGCTCGGCGAGGACCTGGCGCGCTCGCGGGGCGTCGCCGGCCGCGATCGCCCGCAGCAGGTCGTCATGTTCGTGTACGCGCGCGAACAGATGCGGCAGTCGGTCAAGCACCAGGTACCAGATCCGCAGCGAGAGGTTGAAGTAGCGACCCAGCGTCTCCTCCAGATACGGGTTGCCCGCGCAGTGGTGGATGAAACGATGCACCCGGGTGTCGAGCGCCATCAGCGCCTGCACGTCGTCGCTGCCCTGGCTGTCGGCGAGCTCCGCGACCAGTGCGGCCAGCTCGACGCGCTGAGCGTCGGTGATCCGCTGGGCAGCGCGGAACGCGGCGTGGCCCTCCAGTTGGGTCCGCACGTCGGAGATGTCGGCCAGATCGGTGATGTTGATCTCCGAGGCGAACGTGCCGCGGCGCGGGAACACCGTGACCAGGTTCTCCAGCGCCAAGCGCTTGATCGCCTCGCGCACGGGAGTTCGGCCGATGCCCAGCTCGTCCCCCAGCAGGTCCTCATCGATCGGTGCGCCTGGTGCAATTGCGAGCGTGACGATCCGATCGCGCAAGTCCGCGTAAGCCCGATCTGCCAGCAGCTCACGCGGTCCGTTGGCTGGCCGGGAGGGCTGGGTGCTCACCGCTCAGACCGACGGCACAGGACGTGCCGCACATTGCACAGGACGTGCCGCAGCGACACACGGCACAGGACGTGCGACACACGGCAGAGAACGTGCCGCGCACTGCACACGATGTGCAGCGCACACGACTGATATATGAGTCATCGCAGCACGAGTCTAACATTCGGGTTATCGCTCGCCAAGGCGCAGATCACGGCTTTGGCGGCGGTGATCTGCGCACCGATGACCCGGGAGCGATTCCCCGCGGGCCGCCTCAGGTCGGCAGCTGAGTGCAGGCGATCAGGCGCGAATCGGCCACCGCGGCGCTCCGGTGCGCGTGAATCTTTAGGTATCCCGGGTCGGCGATCATGGTCAGGAAGGCGGCCCGGGACGGGTACTGCACCGCCAGCACCAGGTCCCACTCCGCCTCGTCAGCGCTGCAGCTAGTCCCCCAACTCGGCGCGGCGGCGGATCACGAACTCCTCGAGCTCCGATCGCAGTGCGTCGTCGAGCGGCGGCTGCTCGTAGCTCTCCAGCGTGGCGCGCCAGATCTCGCCCGCGCGGGCGGTGGTGTCACGCGCGCCCTTCTTGGTCCAGCGATCGAAGTTCTCGGTCGAGGACAGCAGCGGGCGATAGAAGCACTCGCGGAAGCGCTCGAGCGTGTGGGCGGCGCCAAGGAAATGGCCGCCGGCCCCGACTTCGGTGTGGGCGTCAAAGGCCAGGCTGGCCTCGTCGATCTCCAGCGGCGTGAACTCGTGCCTCAGCTCTCGCAGCAATTCGATGTCGACGATGAACTTCTCATAGCAGGACACCAGCCCGCCCTCCAGCCAGCCCGCCGAGTGCATCACGAAGTTCGCGCCGGCCAGGAAGGTGGGCATTAAGGTCATCAGCGACTCGTACGCAGCCTGGGCATCGACGGTCTGTGACGCGTTCAGCGCGCCGCCACCGCGCCAGGGCAACCCGAAACGGCGGGCGATCTGCCCCGTGCAGAGGACGCCGATCCCTGACTCCGGGGTCCCGAACGAAGGCGAACCGGACTGCATGTCGGTGTTGGACAGAAACGACCCGAACACCACCGGCGCCCCCGGCCGGATCAGCTGGGCGAGCGCGATCCCGGCCAGCGCCTCGGCCATCTGCTGCACGAGCGTGGCCGGGAGTGAGACCGGCGACATCGCACCCATCAACAAGAACGGCGTGATCACCACGGCCTGGTTGGCCTTGACGTACTCGAACATCGCGCCGAGCATCCGGTCGTCGTAGCGCAGCGGGGAATTGACGTTGATCAGCGAGATCGACACCGGCGCGCGCTCGATCGCCTCACGCCCGCCGAACAGGATCTCCCCCATCGCGATCGTGTCGACGGCGTTGGGCCCCGAGGTGACCGACCCCATATAGGGCTTGTCCGACAGCGTCTGCAGCGCGTAGACCATGTCCAGGTGGCGCGAGTCGAGCGGGCGGTCCTCGGGCTCGCAGATCGTCCCGCCCGGGGAGTCGAGCTCCGGGAAGGCCTGCGCAAGGCGAACAAGATTCTCAAAGTCGGCCATCTTGGCGTCACGCCTCACGTCGCCCTCACGGATGAAGGGGCAGCCGTAGACCGGCGCGAACACCATGTGGTCACCGCCGATGTGAGCCGTGTTGGCCGGATTGCGCGCCTGTAATTCAAATTCCCGGGGTGCCTTGGCGACCTGCTCCAGGATGAAGTCGGGATCGAAGCGGACGCGGTTCTCCTCCTCCACGATCTGACCGGCGCCGCGCAGCAGTTCCACCGCCTCGGGCAGCAGGAACTCGATCCCGAGCTCGGAGACGATCCGCCGCCAGCCCTTGTCGAGCACGTCCATCGCGTCCTCGCTGAGGATCTCATAGCGGGGCATGGCGTTTACGAACAAGCGGGCCTCCCTCAGATTGTGTCTTGACGCAGCGGTGCGCACCCGTAATATATCTGGCATGGAACAACAGTTCCAAAAAGCCACAGCGGTTGACCGCGGCGCCGACCTGCTGGTCCGCGTGCTGGAGTCAGAACAACCGGTCGCCCTGGCCGAGTTGGCGTCGGCCAGCGGCATCCCCAAGAGCACCGTCTCGCGTCTGGTCAGTGCGCTGGAGCGCCGCGGCCTGGTGGAACAGGACGGAGAGCGTGGTCGCCTACGCCCCGGTCCGGCGATCCTGCGGGTGGCCGAGCGCGGCATGCTCGAGCGCAGCGTGGTCGAGCTGGCGGGTGCGTCGCTGGACGCGCTGGCCCAGCTCACCGGTGAGACGATCAACCTGGCGGTAGCGGCCCGGCACGGGGTCGAGCACATAGCCCAGGTCGACAGCAGCCACTTCCTCGGCGCCGGTCAGTGGGTGGGCCGCTCGGTCGAGTACCACTGCACGGCGGTCGGCAAGGTCTTCATGGCCTTCGGCCGCGCGACGATGCCGGCCCGTCCGCTGACGCAGCTGACCGCCTACACGATCACCGATCCGCTGCAGCTGCGCGCCGAGCTCGACGTCGTCCGCCGTGAGGAATTCGCCACCGCCATCGACGAGCTCGAGGAGGGGCTCGCGGCGATCGCGGCGCCGGTCAGGGGTGCAGGCGGCGAGGTGATCGCCGCGCTCAGCATCTCCGGTCCGACGATCCGCATGACGCCGGCGCGGATCCTCGAGCTGCAACCAGTCCTGATCGACGAGGCACGGACCCTCAGCCGCCGCCTCGGCAACCCCAAGGAAGGAGAACACGCCGCATGACCCACGAGGAGATCCTGCAGCTGCTCTACGACGAGACGCTGGTCGGCAACGCACCGGTGGTTCGCGACGGTGTCAATGACGGACTCGCTGACGGCCTCGAGCCCGAACGGATGCTCTACGACGCGCTGATCCCGTCTCTGGAGGAGGTTGGCGCGCGCTTTGAGCGGGGTGACTACTTCGTCCCGGAGATGCTGATCGCCGCCCGGGCAATGCAGGGGGCGCTGGACATCCTGCGCCCGCTGCTGGCCGAGACCGACACCCAGCAGGTCGGGACCTTTCTCATGGGAACCGTCAAGGGAGACGTCCACGACATCGGCAAAAACCTCTGCAACATCATGCTCGAGGGGGCCGGCTTCACCGTGATCGACCTCGGCGTCAACGTGCCGCCGGAGAAGTTCGTGCAGCAGATCGGCGAGCACAAGCCCGACGTCGTCGGCTTCTCGGCCTTCCTGACCACGACGATGCCGATGTTCAAGGCGAACATCAACGCGCTGCAGAAGGCCGGGATCCGTGACGACGTGATCGTCATGGTCGGCGGCGCGCCCGTCACCCAGGAGTACGCCGATGCCGTCGGCGCAGACGGCTACTCGGCCGACGCCTCTTCCGCGGTCAAGAAGGCCAAAGAGCTGATCGGACTCAAGCGGGAGCGGGTGCCGGCGTGAAGGACCTCGTCGCCCGCGCCGAGCACCTGATCAAGAAGCCCATCTGGGGCTGTGAGATGTGCGGTCAGTGCGTGCTGCACTCGACCGGTCTGACCTGCCCGATGACCTGTCCCAAGACGCTTCGCAACGGTCCCTGCGGCGGGGTGCGCGCCAACGGCAACTGCGAGGTCAAGCCGGAGATGCGCTGCGTGTGGCTGAAGGCCTACGAGCGCTCCGAGCGCCTGCCCCTGTGGCGCGGGCACATCGACGACCTGCGCCCGCCGGTCGACAACACGCTCAAAGGCACCTCGGCCTGGGGCAACCTGATCAGCGGACGTGACCGGCGAGTCCCCGCCGGCTGGGCGGCGGGCGCGGATGACACACCTTGAGCGCAAGCTCGCGGCGCGCGAGTTCGTAGTCACCGCCGAGCTGCCGGTCATCGATGGCGGCGGTCACGCCGAGATCCTGCGGCAGCTGGAGCCGATGCGGCCCTTCGTGGACGCCTTCAACGCCACCGACAATCCCGCCGCGCACGCTCACTGCTCACCGCTGGCGGTGTCGATTGCGCTAGCGCAGGCTGGGGCCGAGCCGATCATGCAGCTGGTCTGTCGTGATCGCAACCGGCTCGCGCTCGAGGCCGATCTGATGGGCGCGGCCTTGCACGGCGTGCAGAACATCAGCGCGCTGACCGGCGACGACGTAAGCGCCGGCGACGAGCCCGAGGCGCGCCGCGTATTCGACCTGGACAGTCCGCAGCTGATCGCGCTTGCCCGCACGCTGAACAGCGGCCACTATCTGTCAGGCCGCCGGATCGAGCCCGCGCCACACTTCTACGTGGGCGCCGTGGAGAACCCCGGAGCCCCCCCGTTCGAATACCGGGTGCGCCGCGCTGCCAAGAAGGCGCTCGCCGGCGCTCGCTTCCTGCAGCTGCAGCTCTGTTACCGGCCCGAGCTGCTGGAGCGCTTCATGCGCGCCGCTCACGACACCGGCCTCGCCGAGCGGATCGCGCTGATCCCGTCGATCTGCATCCTGCGCTCGGTGGGCGGGATGCGCTTCGTCGCGGGCAACGTGCCCGGGATCGACGTCCCGCCTGAGACCCTCGCACGCGTCCAGGCCGCCGCCAACGCCGAGGCCGAATGCTTTGAGATCGCCTATGAACTCGCCTCCCACGCCCTTTCCCAGCCCGGCATCGCGGGCCTTCACTTCATCTCGTTCCGCCGGGACGCGGGCATCGCCAAGCTGTGCACGCGCCTGGGCATCCCACCCCGAGTCGAAAGAGAGACCCATGGACACAGTGCTTCGCTCGCGGTCTAAGACCGTGACGATCGGCGCCGAGCGGCCGTTCTGCATCATCGGCGAGCGGATCAACCCCACCGGGCGCAAGAAGTTCGCCGAGGAGCTGCGCGGCGGCGATCTGTCAACCGTCACACTCGACGCGCTCGCGCAGGCGCAGGCCGGCGCCGACATGGTCGACGTCAACGCGGGGATCCCGCTGGTCGACGAGCCCGAGCTGCTCAAATCGATGCTGCGCGCTGTCCAGGACGCGGTTGACCTACCGATCTGCATCGACTCGTCGGTGATTGAGGCGCTGGAGGCCGGGCTGTCGGTCTACGAGGGCCGAGCGTTGGTCAACTCGGTCACCGCCGAGGACGAGCGGCTTGAGGAGATCCTGCCGCTGGTGGCCAAGTACGACGCGGCGGTGATCGGACTCGCCAACGACGAGACCGGAATCCCGGAGACGCCGGAGAAGCGGCTCGAATGCGCGCGTAAGATCGTCGGCGTCGCCAACGACCACGGGATCGCGACCGAGGACGTGATCATCGACCCGCTGGCGATGACCGTCGGGGCGGCGACCGACGCGGTCACGATCACGCTCGCCACGATCAGCCTGATCCGCGACGAGCTCGGCGTCAACATGTGCCTGGGCGCCTCCAACGTGTCCTTCGGACTGCCCCAGCGCCACGCGCTCAACGCGGGCTTTCTGCCGATGGCGATGGCCGCGGGGTTGACCGGCGCGATCATGTCGACCGCGGAGGTCTGCGTCCAGGCGGTGCGGGCCTCAGATCTGCTGCTGGGTCACGATCCGTGGGGCGGGAGCTGGATCGCCGCGCACCGGGCTCGCCAGGCGGCGCAGCAGGAGGCGGCCGCGAGTCCATGAGCACGCCGTCGCCCAAACCACGGGCGCTGCCGCGCGACGACGCGCCGGCGGACGACGACGGCTCACAGCGCGTCCGCCTGCGCTTCCTGCCCGACGGCGCGGAGGTCCGCGTGCCCAGCGGCACGCCGATCTTCGACGCCGCCAGCTGGAACGGGATCGCGATCGACTCGACCTGTGGCGGGTACGGCACCTGCAAGAAGTGCAAGGTTCGGATCGTCTCCGGCGAGATCCCGATCGGCACGATCGACCCGCGAGCGTTCACCGCCGACGAGCTGGCAGACGGCTGGCGCCTGGCCTGCCGGGCCGGGGCTCGCACCGATCTGGTTGTCGAAGTGCCGCCGCTGCAGACGCGCCCCAAGGCGGCGCTGGTCGGCGTCGGACGTCACGTGATCCTGCGCCCGTCGGTGCAGAAGCGCCATCTGGTGCTGGAAGAGCCCTCGATGGAGGATCAGCGCTCCGATCAGCAGCGCGTGCTCGACGGCCTGGACGACCTCGAGCCACGGACTTCAATCGAGCTGCTGCGCACGCTCGGCACAGTGCTGCGTCGCTCCAACTTCGACGTCACCGCGGTCGTCTGCGACCAGGAGCTGATCGACGTGGAACCGGGAGACACGACCGCGCGGCGCTTTGCGATCGCGTTCGACCTCGGCACCACGACCGTGGTCGCGACGCTGCTGGATCTCGACAGCGGTCAGCCCGCCGCCGTGCGCTCGATGCTCAACCGCCAGCAGCCCTACGGAGCCGACGTGATCACCCGGATCTCGGCCACGATGATGGACGACGGCGCGCTCGCAGCCCTGCGCGAACGCGCGCACGAAACGGTGGCCGAGCTGACCGGCGAGGTGCTGGACGAGGCGCAGGTGGACCCGGGCGAGGTCTATGAGATCACCGTCTGCGGCAACGTGACGATGATGCAGCTCGCGCTCGGGATCGACCCCGAACCTCTGTCGATGGCTCCGTTCGTGGTCTGTACCCACAGCTTCCCGGCGGTCCGGGCCAGCGACTTCGGCGTCGAGATCCACCGGCGCGCGCCGGCGTTCGTGTTCCCGTCGCTGGGTGCCTACGTTGGGGGCGACATCGTCGCCGGGATCCTCGCCACCGGCCTGACCCGAGACCGCCGCCTGCGCCTGTTCATCGACGTCGGCACCAACAGTGAGATCGCGCTGGGCTCCTCCGAGCGCGTGCTGGCGACGGCCGCACCGGCCGGGCCTGCGTTCGAGGCCGCCCAGATCCGCTGCGGGATGCGCGCCGCCGACGGCGCGATCGAGGGCGTCAAGATCGTCGAGGACGGGCTCTCGCTGGAGGTGATCGGCGACGTCGACCCGATCGGCATGTGCGGCTCGGGCCTGGTCGACACCGTCGCGGAACTGGTCCAGGGCGGGCTGCTCGATCACTCAGGGCGCTTCATCCCCGACGAGGACGCCGCCGAGCGACATCCCGCCCTGGCCCCGCGGCTGACCAAGATCGGCCAGGAGCGCGTGTTCGTCCTGCACTGGCGCGGCGAGGATCCCGCCGATTCGGTCTACCTCTCTCAGCGCGACGTGCGCGAGCTGCAGTTCGCCAAGGCATCGATCGCGACCGGCTGGCAGATCCTGCTGCGTGAGCTGGGAGTCGACGCCGGCGAGATCTCCCAGGTGCTTCTGGCGGGCAGCTTCGGCGCCTATCTGACCCCGCTCAGCGCAATCCGGATCGGGCTGGTGCCCAGGCTGGCGCTGCCGCGGATCATCTCGGCCGGCAACGTGGCCGGCGAGGGCGCCAAGATCGCGGCGCTGTCGCTGCGCGAGCGCGCCGAGGCTCAGTCCATCCTGCGCGAGGTGCAGTACGTCGAGCTCTCCGGACGGGCCGACTTCAACGACCTGTTCATCGACCAGCTCGCGTTCCCGGGATGAGTGCGACCTCGCAACCGAGCGCGGTGGCGGAGCCCAGCACGGTGCCACGGCGTGTGGCGGTCGTGACCTGCGGGGCGCTGGCCGCCGACGTGCGCCGGATCGCCCGCCGGCGCGGCTGGCCCGTCGACGTCCATCCCGTGCCGGCGCTGCTGCACAACCGCCCGCAGCGGATCGCCCCGGCGGTGGCCGAGGAGCTGGCGGGGCTGCCGCGCGGCTATCACAGCGTCGCGGTGGCCTACGGCGACTGCGGCACCTATGGCGCGCTCGATGCGGTGCTGGCGCCGGGCACGGCGCAGCGGATCGACGCCGAGCACTGCTATGACATCTTCGCCCGCGAGGAGGTGGCCGACGCGCTCGCCGAGGAGCCTGGCACGTACTTCCTGACCGACTTCCTGGCGCGCACGTTCGAGCGCACGGTCGTCCGCGAGCTCGGCC
>OCTA010002048.1_pt1 | contig 18509 bp, 17 predicted proteins | sample 1538991 | NCBI WGS metagenome assembly OCTA01 (sample SAMEA3539302, study PRJEB22396) | soil metagenome | biome: tundra; feature: field; material: soil | place: USA | collected 2010-05 | depth 0.15 m | reverse complement strand
GGATGGGACGATTAACCTGCTGGGTCTGGTGAATGCACCAGCGGCATCCGCGCCCGCCACGAACAACCCCGCTTCGGGCGAACCACCTTGGACTGTCCGCGTGAAAGAGATCGCCTTCGACGGTTACGCCATCAAGGTGGAGGACCAGAAGCCAGCCAAGCTCGCCGCCTTGAGCCTTGACCAACTCACCTTCAACTTGAAAGGGCTTAGCACTTTGAGCAATGAGCCGATCACGGTGTCGCTGTCCGCGCGGCTCAACCAGGCCGGCACGGTGACTGCGCAGGGCACGGCGAACATGAACCCACCCCAGGCCAACCTCGAAATCGGTGTTAGCGACTTGGACTTGCGCCCCTTCCAGCCGTATGTGAGCGAGCAGGTGCGCCTGGCCATCACCAGCGGACGCTTCAACACCCAGGGCCGCGTGCGCTACTCAACGCCCGGCACCGGAGTGCCGCTGGTCAAGTTCGAGGGGGAGATCAGCCTCATCAACTTCGCTACCACGGACCAAGTGCTCTTCAAGGAATTCGTGAAGTGGGATGCGCTCAACGTGAAGGGCATCGACCTGGATCTGCAACCTAACCAGCTTCGGGTGCAGGAAGTCAATTGGCGCGGCCTCCAGACCAGCGTAATCATCGGACCGGATCACCGGCCGAATCTCAAGACTATCCTGCCGGAAAAGGCGGCTGGTGCCTCTGCCGCTCCCGCCCCGACCCCGACCGCAGTGCCCGCGAAAGCGGAGGAGTTCCTAGTTCAGCTTGGCACGCTCGCGCTGGAGAACGCGTCGTTCCATTTCTCCGACGAGTCGATCGAGCCGCATGGGGTCTTTGACGTGCAGGAGTTTGGCGGCACGGTCAAGGGCTTGTCGTCGCAGGAGCAAAGCACGGCCACGGTCGATCTCAGCGGCAAAGTGGACGCCGCCTCGCCGTTCTCCATTTCCGGCAAAGTCAATCCGCTGGCCAAGGACCTGCAACTCGACCTGGCGGTCGCTTTCACGAACACGGACCTGACTGCCTTTACCACCTACATGGAGAGATACGCCGGTCATCCCCTGAACAAGGGCAAGCTCTCGATGGGGCTGCACTACGGCATCAACCAAAAGCAGCTCAAGGCGGAGAACAAGTTCCTGATCAACCATTTCACCCTCGGTCCCCGCAATGACAGCACCAACGCCACCCACCTGCCGGTCAAGTTGGCCGTGGCCCTGCTCAAGGACCGCAACGGGCAGATCAATCTCGACATCCCGCTAAGCGGCAGGACCGACGATCCCCAGTTCAAGGTCGCCCCGCTAGTCTTCAAGGTAGTCCTCAATCTCATCGTCAAGGCGGCCACGTCGCCCTTCTCGCTGCTGGGTGCCCTTGTAGGCGGGGGTGAGGAACTCAGCTTTGTGGAGTTTCCGCCGAGCCGGGCAGATATCCCCGACACCGAGGTGCAAAAGCTAGACAAGCTCGTCAAGGCGCTCTACGAACGTCCGACCCTGAACCTGGAAATCACCGGCTCGTTTGATCAGGATCAAGACCGTGCGGCACTGGCCGCCCTGAAATTGGAGCAACAAGTCAAAGTCCTACGCCTCAAGGAACTAACCGATGCGGGCCAGACAGTCCCAAGCATCGAAGCCCTCCAGCTCGAACCTGCGGAGCGCGAGCGGCTCCTCAAACAGATATTCACCCAACTCGGGACCAATCAGACGCTCGTCCTGCAAGCCGTGGCCATGCTCCCGGATACCAACACCGCCATGTTGGTGTCCACGAACACATTGGTGGGAGCAGGCGGTCAGGCCTCCGCTGCCAAGGTCTGGGGCAAAACTACTCGGAAAAGCCCGGCAGCGACCGAAGGCAAAGGAGCAAAGGCGTTAATGACCCGCACGGCCAAAAGCTCGGCCACTGGCAAAGCATCCTCCCCAGCACGCCAACAGCTTCCGACCGCCCCCGATGGCGCGCCCCTGACCCTCGATCAAATCGAAGCAAAGCTCATTGCCGCCATCCAGATCTCCGGGGACGAGCAACGCGACCTCATCAAGCGACGGGCTCAGGCCGTGCAGTCCAGCATCCTGAAAACCGAGAAGGTCGAGGCGGAGCGCCTGTTCATCGTTGCGCCCAAATCCGTGGGAACCTCTGCAAAAGGAGAACACCGCGTGAATCTCTCGCTCGATTAACGCTTCGGAAAACCTCAGTCAAAGTTGACTGGCAAGATCGGCCCATTCGTTGTATGATGCGGGCAATGAATGATCGCGAGGCGGTCAAGGTGTTTATTGTAAACGATGATGGACAATACCTCGCCGGGACCGCAACTGACTGGGAATTCACCGACGACCGCGGTGGGGCCACGGTTTTTGACTACTGGGGAGACCGGGTCGCCGAGCGCATTGAATTGGTCCGCAAAGTCCATGGGCGGGTATGGATTGCCGTTAAACTGGACCCGCGCGAGGTCTATGAGTTTTGCGACCAGTGCGGGCACAGGATGCTGGCATTTAGGACCTTCTTCGATGGACAGCGGTTTCTATGCGGTGACTGCCGGCGACCTCGCGCTGGCGTTTGAGCTAAAGCTTCGCGACGCCCATGTGGGCTTCCGTATTTGTGCGTTAGCGGCCTCAGTATTAGTGCGGATTGTGCCTCGGTGGTCTTTTAGTCACAATAATGCTGGGCAGTGAGACTGTACAACTCAGCCGGATTGCGGAAGTCAACGAAGAGCCTGCGGAAGCAGGAATGCGGGGCGAGTCCATGAAAGTGTTTTTGCGTAACACTCAGACTGGATGGTACTATCAGGAACCATCCAAGTGGACGCCTGCCCAGGAGGAGGCCTTGGACCTTGCCCAGGTGGCCCGGGCAGTAGAACGGATATTTGAGGCTCACTTGGAGAATATGGAGATCCTCTTGTGTTACGACGATCCGCGCTACGATCTGGTCTTGCCTGTTCCCCCATCGCCCTCGCGAGATGATTCATCGGGGCGGCGTCAGCCCAGCGGGGAAAGCTACCCGGGAGAGCAGGGAAAGTCAGCGACACCCGGCAACAAAGGACGTCTCCTGTAAACAACCTGTGAATAAGGCGTTCACTTTTTCACTTGGTATTCACCAACTTGTTAACAAACTGGGGCCATGAAGGGGTTGCTGAAGAATCTGAGAACCCGCGAGTAATTTGCGGCTCTTCGACTACGGAACTTACTCCCGAGCCCAGTAATCGCGGACCCAGATCTCCCCTCGCAGTGGTGGACTTGCACCTGTCCTGAACAGCGGTAAGATCCTTCCATGAAGTTTCTTTTGGCGATCATTGCGTACCTGGCCATCGGCCTGCTGCTGAGTTGGGGCATTTTGCTGGCGGTCAAGGGCGAACCGTGGCTGCTGATTGTCGGGTTCCTCACCTACGCGGTGGCGTTTGCGAAGCTGGGCTGTCTGCCGAAGAAATCGCATTGATGCGCGCCGTCATCCAGCGGGTATCAGATGCCAAAGTCAGCATCGCCGGGATCGTAAGAGGCGCGATCCAGCACGGGTTGGCCGTGCTGCTGGCCGTTGAGGAAGCCGACACCGTAGAAGACATCGAGTGGCTTAGCGGCAAGATTGTCCGGCTCAGGGTATTCGATGACGAGACCGGTGTAATGAATCGCTCGGTCCAGGAGGCGCAAGGCGGCATCCTGCTGGTCAGCCAATTCACGCTATTCGCCAGCACCAAGAAAGGGAACCGGCCTTCCTACAGCCGGTCGGCCCGGCCGGAAATCGCGGTGCCGCTGTATGAACAATTCATCGCCCGGCTGGCGCAGGATTTGGGCAAGCCGATTGAGACGGGTGAATTTGGGGCGGAGATGCGGATGAGCCTCACGAACGATGGGCCGGTGACGATCATCATTGATTCCAAAGCGCGGGAGTAACTTCGGCTCAGTTGTCCATCCGGCCGTTGGGGTTGACGGGCCCGTCCGGGTTGAAATTGAAGAGCGGCAGGAACAGGGCCACGACAATGCTGCCGACGATCACCGCCAGGAAGACAATCATGATGGGTTCCAGCAGAGAGGTCATCGCGCTAACCGAGTTATCGACTTCGTCGTCGTAATTGTCGGCAATCTTCATAAGCATCTCAGGCAAGGCGCCGGTCTGCTCCCCAACATCGACCATGCCGGCCACCATCACCGGGAAGACGCCGGAGGCTTTCAACGCCGGGGCGATGGGGTCGCCTTCCTTGACATGCTGGTGAACGTCGGAAATGACCCGGCCGACGATGACATTTCCGGCGGTTTCCTTCACGATGGTAAGCGCCTGGAGGATCGGGACGCCGCTGCTGAGGAGGGTGCCCAAGGTGCGGGTAAACCGGGAGATGGCGACTTTGCGGAAGATGGGTCCGACCAACGGCATCGCCAGCTTGAAACCGTCGAAGGACCGCCGGCCCCACCCGGTCCGCAGGGAGAGCAGAAAGAGCATGCTGAGGGCCGCGGCAGTGATGGCACCGAGCAGGATATGGTGCTTTACCACATCGCTGATTCGCATGACGAACATCGTAAAGGCCGGCATCTGCCCTCCGCCGAGCAAGCCTTCGAGCACGTCCTTGAACCGGGGCACGACGTAAGTCATGAGGAGAGTCAGGATGGCCGTGGCGACGCATAACACGGCGCAGGGATAATACATCGCGGCTTTGACTTTACCTTTGATCTTCTGCGCCTTCTCCATGAATTCGGTCAACCGCCGCAGGGTAACGTCCAGCGCGCCGCCGATCTCGCCTGCCTTGACCATGTTCACATAGAGCCCGTTGAAGACCCTGGGGCGCAGAGCCAGGGCTTCGGCAAAAGAGCTCCCGTTCTCGATGGTGAGGGATAGTTCCCGGATGACCCGCCGCAGGGCCCGGCTTTCCGCCTGCTCCTGCAAGATTCGGAGTCCCCGAATTAACGACATGCCGGCCTCGACCAGGGTGGCAAGTTGGCGCGTAAAGGCCGTCAGGGTCGAGGTCCGAACCCCTCCGCCCCAGGTCGGGAAGGAAAAGTTCCAGGTCCTTGGCTCTGCCTGGGGGCTGGTGTGTTGGGGAACCGCGCGATGGCCGCGCTGGTTCGCCGCCAGCACTCTTGTGGGAAATAGGCCCATTTCCTTTATCCGCCGCAGGGCTTCGGTTTGGTCGGAAACGTCGAGTGTACCGCGCGATTCAACCCCCTGCGGGTCAACTGCCACGTACGAGTAGTTGGACATATGCGGGCTTCAGTTTTGACCGAACAATCTCGCTATTCCGCTCATGCTGCTTGTTTTGACAGGGCCAGCCGGGATTGCTCACGCGGGGCTGAATAATAGTGTCTTCCTTTCGGCTGTGGCGCGTTGTTTCGAGGCCAAACCGCTGCCTCCGCAGGCACACGGTATGTTGCGGAAAGCAGGTCCCACCCGCCGGAGAGTCAAACTAAATCGCTTGCTCTGAAACCGTGCTGCCCCCAAATACTTTCGAGTGTCCTGGACACCCCAAACTGGCATGGTATTGGTATGGTGGGGGCATGGTACCGGGATGGTACCCAGATGGTACCATAGAACTACCCCTCAAGTGCCCCTCTGGTGTCCTGTTTTGAGACAGTGGCCCTTGGTTTTCACAATTGTCAATCCGTAATCGCTACCCTTAAAGCGCCCCTCCCTTTGGTCCCCCAAAAGGACACCGTCTGCGTGCCCACGCCCCGCTGTCCAAATCCAAACCGTACCGAGGTCAAAAAAGTCGATCTTGGCCCTTAATTACGGGGGAATTCTCAAGCTTGAGAGGGCATACCGGGTGCTCAAAAGATTATTGTTGAAATTGAAAGGCTTTGATTCGGGGGTTTGGAAGCCGACAAGGCCGCTCTGCGTGTTGTCCTTTGGGTTTTTGCGCCCCAAAAACCAAGCCGTCTGCTCTGCCTCCGGCATAAGGATGCCGGGGCATCCTGATCCGCTCAGACGGTCTGGAAACAGATCACCTTCGGCTCGGGGCCTTCGTCCTGTTCGTCCAGCGCGCCGTTCGAGAAGGCGAGGTAGAGAAGCGCGAAGAGGTTGGTGACCGGCAGCAGAAGCAGAACCCCCACCCAGACGCTCTTGCCGCGCGCCTTGGCTATCTTGAACGGCCAAAGAATCAGAGGCACGAGGTTAACCACCGGCACGAGGAAAGCCAGGAGCCACCAGCAGGACATGCCGGCGGCGCGAAACATCGGGAACAGCTTGAAGAACGGCAGCCAGACCAAAACACCCGGCGGGTGACCGGCCTTCCGGCAAATCAGCATGCAGCAATAGGAATAGAACACGTAAAGCGAGAGACCGACCAGCAGCACGATTCCCAACCGAGTCCAATTCAGTTTGGGTCCCAGCAAGCCCATCGCCGAAAGTTTGGCGGCGGATGGTCCGCGCCACTTCTCCCCCAATTGCTTCCTGAAGTTCTTGATTTGTGGCGTGTCTAACCTGGCGAGTTGCTTCTTCGCCAAGGCGATCGCGGTGTTGGTCGGGCCCTGCAGCGACCCACCGGCTGCATAGCCGAGCTTTTCCTGGAGAGCGGGCGGGAGATCGGCGACCTTAAGGCTGGTCATGCCGCCGGTATGCACGATGAACACGTAGGTCCTAGCCTTGGTCATGACTGTCACATTTGTGTACATTCGTGAGCCTATCTTGAGCACGTCAAACGTCTCCTCGGCCACCCCCACGGCCCCGAGGGGCCGCGTTAGCAATGCGGCCAGCGCCAGCCATAACAGCCTGCCTGCGACGTATCTGTGAATTCTATAGCCATTCATAAGCGATCATTTCCCGCCACCGTACCAACGTGTACCCAACGATGGCACTGGTGAAATGCACGACTTATGCCACTTAGACGCAAGCCGAGTAGGTTAACCACCGACGTGGCGACGCGCGGGGCGGGCATGGGCTCAACAAGTGGGTTGGTCAGCGGATGAACTGAACCACAAAACCGTAGCGGTCCTGACCCGTTGCCTGATTCTGGAGGGGCGTGGAATTTGCCTGAGCCCCTTTCCACGTCGGGCTTCTCATTCCTCTTCACCCCGGCCCCGTCCCCTAGAAGATCATCCCGGCCGCCGAGTTCGGCATGGGAGGTCAATAGACAGCGCAGCTTCCGAGCAGAAAATGCCCTACATATGAGTTATGCTACTGCTGTTTAATCGCTGTAAAAAAAATCCGCAATATGTAACCCGTTGCTTAGAAAGGGCGTCTGAACGGTGGTGCAAAGTGATTTAAAGTGCTTATCGGTACGTCGGCTGCAGCGTTGGTCCGCCTTTCTTGCGATGGTCAATGTTTCAATCTGTTCCCATGCCTTGACCATCTCATCAGGGCCTGCTTTTACCAAAGCCACGAACGCTCCGCTGGCAGGAACTTTGCAGTTGACCACCGATGAGGCCTCGAGGGTCAGCGTGTCCGTAAGCGATGGGAATGGGTCTTGGAAACGGGATTTCTATGATTTCGGCACCACGCATTCCGTGACGTTGTTGGAGTTCAAGCCCGGCCGTACCAACGCCATAACGGTCACGGTCTTTGATCGGCACCGGAACCAGATCATGGCCGCCCAACCGTTGCAATTCATCACGGATCCTCTGCCAACGAATTTTCCGAACCTCAACCTCCTGCACAGCGAACCGGATCGAATGGAGCCAGGCTACACGCTGTTCCGGGTTGAACTGCACAGTTCGGCGAACGGCTATGCCATCATCGTCGATAGCGGCAGTGAGGTCGTTTGGTACGGGAACATTCCGGCGATCTCGGATGTGCGGCTCCTGGAGAATGGACATCTGTTCATGCCTTCGGTGACCAATTTTCAGGAAATTGATCTGCTCGGCAATCAGGTCAAATCCTGGCCGGCTCCGCCTGGCTTTCCCATCGACGACCACGACGCCGTGCCCACTGATCACGGCACCATTCTCTACTTGAGCGGCGCAACCGAGGTGATCAGCAATTATCCCACGAGCGTCACGGTTTCAAACGCGGCGCGAGCAAACGCCACCATCAGTTATCAGAGAGTTGTGGAAATCTCGGCTGCCGACGCCTCCCTGCTCAACACCTGGTCACCGATCAACGTACTGGATCCCCGGCGCATCTCCTACCTTGTAAGCAAAAGCGGCACGGTATGGGACTCCGAGCATGCGAACGCCATTATTGAGGACGCGCGGGATGACTCGCTGATTGTTTCGATGCGCGCTCAAAATGCAGTGATCAAATTCTCCCGTGCGACTGGCCAGGTGAAGTGGATTCTTGGCCCACATGAGAACTGGGACGCCCCGTGGCAGCCTTACCTCCTGAATCCGGTGGGCGCTCCGCTCGTCTGGGAATACGGCCAACACGCGCCCGTCTTCACGCCGCAAGGCACTTTGCTGCTGTTCGATGACGGGAACTTCCGGGCCAGTCCCTTTGCAACCAGCGTGCCGGACCCGACCAACTATAGCCGCGCTGTCGAATACCAGATCAACGAGGACACCATGGAAGTTTCCCAGGTCTGGGACTACGGCAGGACCAATGTTGCGCAACGGCTGTATGTGGACCACGAAGGCAACGCGGAGCCCGAGCCGCCGAGCCGCAAACGGGAAATGTTCTGATTGACTTTTCCGCCGTGAAATACATCAACGGCGTGGCCCCCAGTTCCTATGGTCCCAGCGCCTACGTCGTTCGGCTCACCGAAGTCACTCATGACGAAACGCCTGAAATTGTCTTCGATCTGCAGGTCTCCGAATTCGACAATCCCAAGTCCCCCTTCAAAGATTGCACCGCCTACCGCGTCCACCGCATCCCCGATCTTTACGCGTATCCCGCCAAGGCGGTCGGTGATTTGGCACTGACTTATGACGGCGTGCAGCCCACGCTCGAGTTCTCCGCCGATCCCGCCAGAACCTATGTCGTCCAGACGTCCACGAATCTGGTGGACTGGGAAACAATTGGATCGGTGATGGAGGATGAAGCAATCAGCGGAGATTTCGAGTTCGTAGATACGCAATCCGCCGATTCGCAGTCCCGCTATTACCGGATCGCCACACAGTAGGTAGGGAGTCGCTATGATGGCGCGAGTATTGCAGTTCAGCACAAAGGAACAAATCAAACAACTCTCGGCCACCAAGAACCAAGCGGAACGGTCCGTTTATAGTACCTGCTTTCCTTGTACAATAACGTTAAAGTAGAGAGCCTTTTTAAACACGCGCTGAGGGAGATGTTGATTTGCTGCCCGTCGCTGGAGATGGCTGCACTCCTCGATTTGAAGCAGTGCGACCGATGGATTCTCCCTCCCCCCAAGGGCTTGCCCTTACCCACATCTCGCGCTCGGAAGAGGTGAATCCCAAATATAGGGATACAATCCCCTTGGGATTGAGAAAGGACCGTCGGGAATTACTTCTTCTCGTCCGGGATGAGCTCGGTCGGCACCGCGGGCGGCTCTTCCGTTTTTGAGGAATCGGTTGCTGCGGGCTTGTCGTCTTTCTTTGGCGCCTCTTTCTTCTCGACGAAGAGCTGGGCGCGGTCTTTAAGCAGCGAATCCACGGTCCAACTCGAAACCAGATAGACCCACTTCTCGAAACTCTTCTCCTGGGTCAGCTTTTCATCGAGCTTCTTCTGGGAGTCCTTGAATTCCTTGTCGAGCCGGACTTTGTCCTCGGGCTTTTCATCCTTGCCGGGGGTGCGCTCCTTGGGGGGCTGCGCGGTCACGGTCAGGACCATTGGGAGATTGTCGTTGGTCTTCTGGCCCAGCTTGATCGTGTAGGTAAAGTTTTCGAAGGTATCGAGCGTGATGACGGTGGGCTTGTCCAAGCCAACTTGCTCCGGCTTCGTGTCGGCAGGCAGGACGTCGCTAAAGCTCGGCGAGTTGAAGGCATACGAAAAGCTGGAGGTCTTGGAAGAATCGAGCTGCTCGCCGGGTTTGGCCTCGGCCAGCTTCCAGTCGGTGGCGCTTTCGGTATCGCGCGCGACCTTCCATGAGTTCGTGGCCACCGGGAACACGACGGCGATGGAGCGAATCTTCTCCACCTTGAAGAAATCCTTGTTCAGCCATGCGTCGGGCTTGGCTTCCATGTTGCTGAGGGGGTCCGAAATCACGGCGAGGGTCTTGGCTCCCGAGCCGACCATGACGTAGCGGCCGTCGGGGTGGCCTTCGTTCTCACCCATCTCGCCCATTGGCGAGGGGCGGCCATCCGATTTGCGCATGTGGGTCTTGCCCAGCAGCAAGGACTTGATCACCTTGCCGTTCTGGTCGCAGAACTCGACCAGGACAGCGGTATTGGTGGCCGGACCCGGAGGGAGCAGCTTGTAGCGGCCCAACTGGGAAGCGCCGATTTCTTCGGTCTGGACGGCCTTAAGGTCCACGGCTTTGAGGAGGAAGCCGCTGATCTCGGAAAAGTTGGCCGGGTAATCGTTACGTTCCTTCACGCGCCACAAGCCGTCCTTCTTCCCGAGGTCCAATTGGTTCGTGCCGCCCTTGATAACAATGCTCGCGACGTCATTGACCGGCAGAGCACCGAGGAGTTTCAGCGAGGCACCCTGCCGCGCGCCCCCTTGCCACGAGGTTTGGTTGCGCTGGTAGAGAACCAGGCCGGCGATGCCCAACACCACGACCAACACCAGTAGAATGATAAGCTGTTTCCGATTCATTTTGCCGAAGTCTTTCTGCGGTTAACAATCGCAATGACGATCCCTGTGGCCGTTACCGCCAGCGGTATGGCCAGAATATTGATCCATTTGAGGCGGGTCTGGAGCGAGACGACCTCTTTCCGCAAATCCTTCTGCACCTGTTTCAGGTGCTTCTTGGTATCCGCTTCCTCCTTGCGGAGTTTCTCCAGCTCAACGCGCTGTTCCGGCGACAGGATAAAGCGCTGATCTTTGTCCTTCTTCTGGGCCTGCATCTCGTTGATTTTGCGCTGTGCTTCGTCGGCGCTGTCCTTGAGGCGCTTGATTTCGCTCTGGAACTTCTCGTTCGCAGCCGCCTCCATTTCCTTCACGCGAGTGAAGGGGCGATTGAGGGCGGCCCGGCTGCGGACGGTGATCAGGTTGCTGTCACCGGTCATTTGTTCGATGACGTTTTGAGCCAAGTTGAGGTTGGCGTTCATGGCCATCTGCATCGCGCCAAACGGGCTGTCAATCCGGCGCATGGTGAAGGGATCGTAGAGCAGATCGGCGTCGCCAAACAGCACCACAGCGTTGTCACCCTTGGTTTCCTTGAGCGAGCCGTCGGGTTTCTTCTCGTCCGACTTCTTATCGGCGGCGGCCTTATCGTCTTTCTTCTCCTGCGGCGCACCGTCAGGGAAGGCGGTCTTGAACTTGCCGGTCAGGCGAATCGCAAGGCTGTAGTTTACGCCCGAAGGCTTGAACTCCTGCAGGATGTTGTCGCCCGAGAGATTGGCGAGCATGGCGTCCACCAATTGGGAGTCTTTCGAGCTGTGGAGAAGCACGGTTTCCTTGAGCCCCGCGACGGGGGTGCCGGTGAACGCGCCACACAGGGGTAGCCAGATGTTGTCAATCTGGCTGGTGGCGACGTCATCCTTGTCCACGGCATCGGCGTTCAGGGCCAACCAGGCAGGGGCCTCCTGTGGCTCGCCGTTGCGTCCGCGCAACTGCATCTTATACTTGAGATCGGCGACGACTTTGCCGGTGTCGAACTGGATCCCCCAAGCCTTGAGCAGCTTGTCCAGGGACGATCCGCCGCCGCCCATGTTGGCCATCATCTGGTTCTGCTGCTGGCGGTTGTCGGCCAGGCACTGGGCGTCGAGGAAGGCCACCAGCTTGCCGCCGCGCATGATGAACTGGTCGATGGCATACTGCGCCTTGTCGGTGATGTCCTTGGGCGCAATCACCAACAGCAGCTTGATGTCGTCGTCGATCTTATCCACATCCATGCCGACGCGCTTGACGTTGAAGTCATTCTTCAATTCGCTAACGAGGGCCCACGGTTGGCTGCCCTGCTGGCCCATTTGTTGCATCATGGGATTGGAGGGCATGCCGAAGACGGGCAGCGGGCTCATCAGGCCGATCGTTGGCTTCTCCGGATTCTCCGCGCGGACAATGGCGCGGCTGAGATCGTACTCGAGCAAGCGCTCGCGGTTGGGGTCAAGGAACTGAATCGCCTGAACCTCATCGGCGCACTTGACGGCCAGGCCCAGATAAAAACCCTCGGTGCCGGCCAGGGCTTTCGGCTCGATGCCGTCCAACCGCGCTGAGTCCTCGGCGTCGGAATCTGGCTGCGGGTCGAATTTCTCGATCTTGAGCTTGCCGCCGGCCACCTGCTTGTATTCCGCGAGCAGGTCTTCGACTTTGCGCGCGTAGCCTTTGAGATACACCGTCTCAGGCGTCGCGCTCTCACTTTGCGTGCAGTAGAAGCGGATCGTTACGGGTGTATCGAGCTTCTTGAGGATTGCCTTGGTCCCGGCGGAAAGGGTGTAAGCCTTCTCCTGAGTCAGATCCAGGCGCTTGCGCGCCGTGCCGGCGATAAAGTTGAGCGCGATCAAGATGACCAGCGTCACCAGGACGCCGACGGTCGAATAGAGAATTGTCTGAAGCGATTTCTTTTGCATAGTTGCCTCTTTGGTTCAACCGGCGCGATGGGTGCGCAGGATCACACTGGTCGTAAACAGCGAGAACCCGATGACCGACAGAAAGAATAGGATGTCTCGCGAATCGAGCACGCCTCTTTGGAAGCCCTCGAAATGGGTCATCACGCTGAAGGACGTGACTATGTCCACCAGCCAGGGGTAGGCAGCCTGCTCGAGCACATTGATGACCGGGGGAAACCCGGCCAGGATCAGGAACAGGCACACCACCAGGGAAATGATGAAGCTGACCACCTGGCTGCGCGTCAGGGCGGACGTGACGCAACTGATGGCCAGGTAGGCGCCAGCCATGAGCCAGCTCCCCAGGTAGGCCGTCAGGATCACACCGTTATCCGGGTGGCCCAGGTAATTCACGGTGAGCACCACGGGAAAAGTGAGCACCAGGGCAAGGCCCAGGAAGAGCCAAGAAGCCAGGAATTTGCCGACAATCGCCTGCCAGGCGGTGATGGGCATGGTCAGCAGCAACTCGATGGTGCCCACACGCCGCTCCTCGGCCCACAAGCGCATGCCCACCGCCGGCACGAGGAACAGGTAGAACCACGGATGCCAGTCAAAGAAAGGCCGGACGAGCGAGGCTTCCTGCCGCTCGAAAAACCCGCCCACGAAGAACGTGAAGAACCCGCATAGCAGCAGGAATATCACGATGAAGACGTATGCGAGCGGGGACGTGAAATAAGCCCCCAACTCGCGCTTTGTAATAGTCCAAACATTGCGCCATGCGTTCATTGTGCCACCTCCTTTGCCGTATCCGGCATCGTTATGCTGCGGAAGACTTCATCCAGCCGGCCTTCCTCGGACTGCAATTGCTCGATCTGCCAGTCGTGAGCCGCCTCGCCGATGGCCTGCGCCAACGCGCCGTTCGCGCCGCTCTTCGGGAAAGCCCGCACCGTGACGTGGCCGTCTTTGTCATCCACCACGGTCACCTTCTTGACCAGCGGCACCTGGTAGAGCTTTGTGGTCACGGCGCTCGACGCCACGCCTTTGACCCGCAGGGTCACGGCACCGGCCCATTCTGACTTGTGCCGCAGTTCCTGCGGCGTGCCATTGGCGACAATCTTGCCGCGGTCGATGATGATCGCCCGCGAGCAGACGGCATCGACTTCCTCCAGGATGTGCGTCGAGAAGATGATCGCCTTCTTCTCGCCCATGCGCCGGATCAACTGCCGCACCTCGTGCTTCTGGTTCGGATCCAGACCATCGGTTGGCTCGTCCAGCACCAGCACGTCGGGATCATGAATGATGGATTGGGCGAAACATGTGCGATGGCGGAAACCTTTGGAAAGCGTTTCGACGCTTTGGTGCAGCACCGCTCCGAGGAAGCACATCTCGACGACTCGGCTAACGGCCTTCTTCCTGGAGTCGCCGCGCAAACCACGGATTTCCGCTGTGAAGTTGAGGAACCCGTGAACCGTCATGTCCGTGTAGGCGGGCGCATTTTCCGGCAGGTAGCCGATCAGCCGGCGCGCCTGGATCGGGTGCTCCACTATGTCGAAGCCTCCAACGCTGACGGTGCCGCCGGACGGCGGCAAAAACCCTGTAATCATGCGCATGGTGGTGGACTTGCCGGCGCCGTTAGGGCCAAGAAAGCCCAGCACTTCACCCCGGTCCACCGAAAACGAGACGCCATCGACGGCTCGCTTGGTCCCGAAGTCTTTTGCCAGATTTTGAACCTTAATCATATTACATGTTCCATTACTCACTGAAACGACCGGTCCAAATACACAGTTCAGGCCAGGATGTAAACTGCTTTTTTCGCAGCGCACCGGTTAGTCGAGCGCACTTACAGCCCGCAAGGCCTTTTCGGCATTTTTGGATTATTTTCTTGGGGCCGCGTTCAAAATAATTGTTAGGGCAATAAGGGGGCTGGAGGGCCGGCCTCCCAGTGGTCATGCCGGCTCGAACGCCAGATTTCCATAACCCCGCTGCTTTCACCGCCTTACAGACGCTCCCGCCCGGCGTAGCCGGCATCCAGTTCGTGCCAGAATTCGATGTCCTCCTCGTCCTGCTCCCAGCAAAGGAATACCTCTTTAGCGCCGATGATCGCCGGGAAGTCAACCAACCCGCGGGCAATGTCCTTCACCTGGATTTCACGCCGCTGGAATTCCACCAATACTTCTTCCAGGCTGGCGAGGGTCGTGACCCATTTGTTGACCATATCACCGCCCAAGTCGCAGCCCGGAGCCATCAATCCACTCAGACGTCCCTCGAGTTTCTCCAGATCGGCGTGCAGCTCAGCGATTCGCTTCAGCCACTGCCGGACCTCGGGCAGCAAGGCGCGGGCTTCCTCCCGGGTGTAGTGTTTCTGGAATTGGAACGTCATGATTCTTAGCCCTGGATATTCAACGAATCCTCAATCTCATTTGGGGCCGCCCGACTCCAGCTTCTTGCTGATCTCCTCGTTCTTCTCCACCGAGAGCGACTTGCGCCAGGCCTCGCGCGCCTTGTCGAGTTCCTTCAGAGCGGCGTAAATGTCGCCAATATGGTCATAGACGGTGGCATCGGGCTGTTCGGACAACTCGGCGGCCTTGAGAGCATAGGGCAGCGCCTCCTTGGGTTGTTTCAGCTTGAAGAGCACCCAGGCCATGCTGTCGAGGAAGGCGGTGTTCTTTGGTTCCGCCTTGACGGCCTTCTCGATCAGTTCGCGGGCTTGGTCAAGCTTCATGTCATGTTCGGCCCACATGTAGCCCAGATAATTCATCGCTTCGGCATAGCTGGGCGAAAGTTGCAGGCTCTTTTGGAAATACTGTTCGGCCTGAGTGTAATCGCCCTTGCGCTCGCACGTTGCGCCCAATTGGAAATAGAAGCTTTCGTCGAGCAGCTTCGGGTCCGTGGCCTTGGCGATCACCTCCGCGGTGACGAGATGCCGAAGCGCCTCTGAGTAAGCCTTCTGCCGGTCTAAGGCCAGTGCCGTATAGAATTCCAAAGCGAAGCTCTGCGGAAACTTCTGGCGGGCCTTGTCGAGCGTGGTCAAGGCGTCGCTGATCCTGCTCAGGTCGATCTGCGCCATCGCCAGGTAGTAGTATCCGGACTCGAACTCCGGGCTAACCAGCAACGCCTTGCTGAAATAGTCAGCCGCCTCGGCGGGCTTCTTGTCTTCGAGCGCCATGCGGCCCAGGTAATAATAAGCCTGAGGATTGGTGGGATCATCGCGGAGGATCGCCTGGAGCTGTTCAACGGCGCGTTTGTGGTCGCTGCCGCGCAAATAGATGGAGGTCAGATTGGCCCGAACCCGTTCCTCAATCAGCGGCAAATCGGGGGGATGTTTCAGCACCTCAAGGTAAAGCTGCGCGGCTTTGGTCGAATCGCCAAGCACGTTGAATCCTTCCGCCAGCTTAAGGCGCAGCAGGGGCGTGAGGGGACTCAATTTCTCGGCGCGACTCAATAAAGCCAGAGCTTTCGCATTGGCACTGTCCTTTTGCCCCAGCACCTGCAGCCCAAAGCCCATATAGAGTTCCGCCAGGCTAATGAGAAACTCGGCGTCCGGACGCGGCTGCCGGGCGGCCTCGTCCAGCACCTTGAGCGCCTCCTGAGTCTGTTTGCTCCCCAGATAACCCTGGTAAAGATTCTGGTAGCCGGTAATGGAACCAGGCGACTTCTTGATCGCCGTGCGCTCGGCAACCACTGCCTGGTTAGTCTTGCCGAGCTGAGAATAGATCAGCCCGAGCCGCGCGTAGATTTCCCCCGAGGCATTCGGTTGCGCAGCCGCTCGCGTTACGACTTCCAAGGCGCGGTCCGATTGCTTACTCTGGAGCAGGCGGTGCGACACCTCGAGGACCAGCGCTTCGTCATCCGGGTCCAGCAACGCCGCCTGGTAATACTCCTCCGCCGCGGCGCCCGGCTGGCCCTCCATCTCATGAATGACCCCGGCTGAGTAATGCGCGTGGGCTTTCGAGAGTCTCTCGACTGATTGGTCCGCCACCCGCTCGCGTTTCACGGAAGCGGCGCGCCCGTCCCCCCCTTGCAGGGCTGGTTTGCGTCCAGGCGCAGACGCGCATCCGACCACCAGCACACTGCTCGTGGCCAGGACCGCTCCCCACATCCAATAACGACGCAGCATGTAATAATACGCCACCCGCCCCGCTCCGGGAACGGGTGGCGCTCAATCATCGAGCCGGCAGCCCCGCAGGGCCTCCGGACTACTTCTGCCAGGTGCGCTTCTTGTGACGATTCGCGCGCAGCTTCTTGCGCCGCTTATGCTTGTTAATCTTCGCTTTGCGTCGTTTCTTTAATGAACCCATAAACAGTTTCTGTATGCCTGCCGACCGGCTCCACAGCGGGGCACACCTGTGCCTGTCCGCAGCTCTCTGTGGAAACCAACCGATCGTGTCAGTAACCATACCGTGCGGGATTAAAGCGCTATCGTCAAGACTGTTTGGAAAAACCTGCTCGCGGGCGCGACCGCCACTTGTCACGCCGCCGCCCGCTCGGTTGACTCGGCCTGGGCGGCAGACGCGCTGAGCCTCGCGTCGATCGTGGCATTCTTGTAAAGCGCCCCAAGCGTGGGAGCATTGAAGCACGCCTCGACAAAGACGTCGGCGGTGCAACCCGACAGCATTGCCATCAGCCCCACGTGGACGATTTCCGTCGCCTGTTCGCCCATGATGTGAACGCCCAATAGCTTCATGTCCTCGCGGCGGAAGAGCAGTTTCAGGAAGCCGTCGGTGTCGCCGATGATGCGGCTGCGGGCATTATCCTGGTATCTCGCCCGCCCGACGACGTAGTCCACGCCTTGCTTTTGGAGCGACTCCTCGGTCTCGCCAATCATGCTGACTTCCGGGATCGTATAGATGCCGTTGGGCAACAGGTGCGAAATGCCCACGCGGCTCTCCAACCCCAGCGCGCGGTACACCGCCCGGCGGGCCTGTTCCATGCTCGTCGAGGCCAGCGCCGGAAACCCGATCACGTCGCCCGCAGCAAAGATGTGGGGCACACAGGTGCGGAAGTGGTCATCCACCGGGATCACCCCATGTTCGCCAACCGTCACGCCCGCAACCGGCAGGTTCAGCTTCTCCGTGTTGCTCTTCCGCCCGGCCGCCACCAGCACCGCGTCAACCATCAGCGTGGACCCGGAGGACAAGTACAGCCGGATGCCGGTTTCGCCCCGCCCGCGGCAATCCATTATGTTCTCGTGCAAATGGAACACCACACCGTGGCGCGTCATGGCAGCGGTCAGCGCGCGCGACACTTCCGCGTCCAGGAATGGCAGGAGCACATCACGGCTATTGATCAAATCCACATGCGTCCCCAGGATGGCGAACGTGCAGGCGTATTCGCTGCCGATCACCCCCGCGCCAATCACCGCCAGCCGCTCGGAGAGGCCGTCCAACGACAGGATCGTGTCCGAATCGTAGATCTCCGGGGTGTTGAAGGGGAACAGCGCTGGGCGCACCGGAGAAGAGCCCGTCGCTATCAGGATGTTCTCGCCGCGGAGCACAATCTCCCCCTCAGCAGGAGATGGCTGATCCAACGCGTGTCGCGCATGGCCAGGCGTTACCCGAACCGTGTGCGCGTCCACAAAGGCGGCGGCTCCGATATAGACCTCAGCCTTGTCAGCCTTCAGATGGTGCGAGAGCATGGTGTTAAAGGCGGCCTTCACGTGCTTTTCGTGCCGAAGGAAGTCGGCGACCTTCACCTCATACTTCAGGGTAAGGTCCACTCCAGTGAGCTCGCGGGCCTTGATTCCCGACAATGCCAGGGCGGTTTCACGCAGGGTCTTGCTGGGAACTGTGCCCGTGTTAACCCCAGCCCCCCCAAGTTCCTGGTGGCTGTCCACCAGAGCGACAGTTTTGTGGGAAGCTCTAGCGGTAGCGGCCCCGACGATTCCCGCCGGGCCGCCGCCGATTATTATCAAGTCGTACTGTTTGGGCTCGGCTGGCATTAGCTTTTGCGCAGTCGCATGGCATGGTTATAATCCTGGTGCGCTCTGCGATAATCATTCCACACTACCGTGGCCCTGTCTAATAATACTAGGTTAAGTATGTTGACACGATTTTCTGCCTTTGGTAGTCTCGTTTCG
>OCTA010002047.1_pt1 | contig 18519 bp, 7 predicted proteins | sample 1538991 | NCBI WGS metagenome assembly OCTA01 (sample SAMEA3539302, study PRJEB22396) | soil metagenome | biome: tundra; feature: field; material: soil | place: USA | collected 2010-05 | depth 0.15 m | reverse complement strand
CGGGCTACATCCAGGAGGTGAAGGACGGCAAGCGCAAGCTGATGGGCTTCGGGCACCGCGTCTATAAGAACTACGACCCGCGCGCGCGCATCATCAAAAAGGTCGCCGAGGAAGTCTTCGAGGTGACGGGCCGCAATCCCAAGATCGACATCGCCCTGGAATTGGAGAAGATCGCCCTCAACGACGAGTACTTCATCAAACGCAAGCTCTACCCCAACGTGGATTTCTACTCGGGTATCATCTACCAGGCCATGGGCTTCACGCCGGACCAGTTCACCGTGCTGTTCGGCATTCCGCGCACCGTCGGCTGGCTGGCGCAGTGGCAGGAAATGTTGCAGGACCCCGACACCAAGATCTCGCGTCCGCGCCAGGTGTACTCCGGCGAGGAAGTGCGCAACTTCGTGCCCATGGCCGACCGCGGCGTGCGGCAGTTGGTGAACGCGTAGCATCAATGGGGCAGGCGCTTCCGCGTGGCGCTTCCGCCTGCCCGGCCCTTCCCGTCCTGTACACCGGGTTCCGCACGGACGCCCGTTGTACAATCGGCATCATGAAGACATTGGCATTCTTCCCGGCGGCCGTTCTCCTCACGACCGCCCTCTTCGCCGCCGCGCCCGAGGAGTTCTCCACCTCCGCCGGCACGCTTCAGATCATCCCCATACAGCACGCCAGCCTGCTCCTCAAAGCCGGCGGTAAGGTGCTCTACGTCGACCCCGCGCAAGGCACGTACGACGGCCTGCCGGCAGCCGACTACATCCTCATCACCGACATCCACGGCGACCATATGGCGCCCGCCGTGGTCGATAAGCTGAAGAAACCCTCCACACAGATCGTGGCGCCGAAGGCGGTGGCCGAGAAATTCCCCGGCGCGCTCGTCATGGCCAACGGCGACACCTTGACGGTCGGCCCATTCAAAGTGGAAGCCATCCCCATGTACAACTTGAAGCCCGCGGAGAATGGACTGACCTATCACGAGAAGGGCCGCGGCAACGGCTACATCGTGACCTACGGCGGCAAGCGTTTCTACTTCGCCGGCGACACGGAGGGCACGCCGGAGATGCGCGGCCTGAAGAACATCGACGTGGCCTTCATCCCCATGAACCTGCCGTACACGATGACCCCGTTGGCAGCGGCCGACGCGGTACGCGCCTTTCATCCCGCCGTGGTCTATCCTTATCACTATCGCGGCCAGGACACCAGCGTCTTCGCCAAGGCGCTGCAAGGCACCGGCATCGACGTACGTCTCCGCGATTGGTACGCCAAGTAGCGGTTCCCGGGCACTTCGACTCGCTTGAGCGGAGTAGGATGTTTTGTCATACTGGAGAGGTGGTTCAGAAAATCGCCGTTACGTTGGACAAAAGAACTGTCGCGGATCTTGACCGGTGGGTGAGTGAGGGCAGGTACCCCAACCGGAGCAGGGCGTTGCAATCGGCCGTCAATCTACTGAGCGAACGCGAAAAGAGGACGCGGTTGGTGCGGGAGTTGGCGAAAATCGATCCGCAAGAAGAGAAGCAGATGGCTGAACAGGGTTTGGGTGACCGTGCTTGGCCCGAATACTGAGAGGCGAGATTTACTGGGCGGACTTGAATCCGGTCCGGGGGCGCGAACAGGCCGGATTGCGGCCGGTTTTGATCCTCAGCCATGATTTGTTCAACCGTAAGTCCGAAACGGTGATCGCCATGGCCATCACGAGCCAGTCTCAAGCGGCTGGATTCCCGTTGACCCTGGCGCTTCCGCCAGAAGTGTTGCCCAAGCCTTCCTGGGTCAAGATCTCGCAGATTCGGACGATTTCCGTCGATCGTCTTGGCAAAAGGATCTCGGTACTCAACACGGACACACTCGACCAATTGATAGACGGGTTGCTCGAACTGGTTGGGTAGATTCACCCTCTCGCTGTGGCGTTTACCTTCGCAACGCCGGCATGGGATCGATCCGCGTGGCGCGGAAGGCCGGCAGCCAGGTGGCGACCAGGGCCACGGCGCCCAGGAACCCGGCGGCGAGCACAAAGGTCAGCGGATCGGCCGCGTCCACGTGGAACAGGAAGCTCGCCACCAGGTGTGTGACCGCCAGGGCGGCCACCGTGCCCACGGCCATACCGGCCAGGGCCAGGGCCATGCCTTGCCGCACCACCATAGAGATCACGTTCCAGGGCCGGGCGCCCATCGCGCGACCAATTTAATAGACGGGTTGCTCGAACTGTTTGGGTAGATTCACCGTTAACGCAATGCGTCGGCTTTGTCGCACATCGGGTCCTGTTCGGGACTGCCTCCCACTTTCCGATGAGTCCGTTCTCGCCCCAAACGCTCCGGTCCCCGCTAGCAGATGGTACACTTCTAAGCTACTTGTGCGGCAAGGGGTCTTTGTCCGTGCGGGCAGGTCCGCACCGGAGGGGCAAATGCGAAAAGCAGTGCTGTTGTGCATCGGACTACTATTCGGTGCCTTAGTTTGGGGGCAAACGGCGCCGCCGACGTATGACTTCGTCAAGAACGGCGTGCAGAGCGCCAGCGTGGACAACTCCACTGGAGTTCCGCGGCTCATGATCAACGGTCAGCCAGTGCCGCCCCTTTTGTTTTTCTTTAACACGGGCATCCCGGATGCCGTTATCGCCGCGGGGGTGAAGGGTGACCAGTACCTCGCACCACAAATGAAGGACGCCAACGCCGCTGGAATCCACATTTTCTCCATGAGTTTCGACCGTTGGCCGTGGGATGCGGGCAGTGCCGCCAACCCGCCGGACTTTTCGGCTTCGGATCAGGAGCTGACCCAACTTCTTAAAGTAGACCCGCAAGCTGTGTTTCTGTTGAGAATACCGGTCGCCCCTCCAGGGAATTGGAGTGGATGGGCTACTTATGCGCAGTGGGGGAAAAATGAAGACAACCTCTATTTGGATGGCACGTCGTCGCTGATTTCTATCGCGTCCAATGTATATCTTCAGGGCTTCATCGCTGGGGTGAACCTTATGGTTCAACACTACGAGTCCAGCGCCTTTGCCCCGCATATTCTCGGCTATCACATAACGGGACAGAACACAGGCGAGTGGTTTCCAGCGAATTACTCGATGAAGGGGCTTGACTATAGCCCAGCCAGCACGACCGCGTTTCGAAGCTGGCTGCTCCAAAAATACGGGACCGATCAGACGCTCAGCAAAGCCTGGGGCGCCTCGGCTACCATTGCCAGCGCCCCGATTCCGGTGCCCGCTCCCGGCACTTTTCCTATTACCGGGGCCGCCGCGGGCACAGCCATACAAGAGTTTTATTCGCTGCCCTCTGAGCAGAATATGGTGGATTACTCCGATTACATCTCCGATGAGGTCAGCAGCCGGGTGCTCGCCATGGCCCACGCCGTTCGCGTTGCGACCGCGGGCAAGCGGCTCGTCGCTTTCTTTCATGGCTACATCTACGACCTCGCCGGCAGCATGACGGGACACCTGCGGATGAATCGAATCCTGGCTTCTCCCGATATCGATATCGTTGCCGCCCCTATCTCTTACATTACGCTAGAGGATCGCCTGGCAGGCGGCGCAGGCGGGTCCATGAGTGCGCGCGATTCAGTGACTTTGCACGGGAAGTTGTGGATGAACGAGGACGATCTCTTCACGTACCTCTGCGCCGATTTGCCGAACCCGAATTACAACGGGAATCGGCCGACCGCCGATGTTTTTGAAACCTATAATGTGCTTCTTCGGAACCTTGCCTCCACGATGATTCATCGCGGCGGAACGTGGTGGATGGACCTGAACGCCACGGGATGCTTCAACGACCCCGCCCTTTGGAACGTGATGAGTACTTACGGCCTGCCGCTGTACAACGAGATCTACGCCAAGCCGACGCCGTACCGTCCGGAGGTTGCGGTCATCACTGACGACCGATCTGTCATTTATCAGAAAAGCGCGTGGGATTTCCTGTTAACTTCGCGCACTTTCCTTCGGAATGCGATCGCCAAGACCGGTGCCAGTGTCGGCTATTATGACCTGAGCGACTTCATCAGCGGGCTCTTGCCGCCGACCAAGGTCTACATCTTCGCCAACGCCTTTTCCCTCAGCGACAGCCAAGTAACGGCGATCCGCGCGCGGCTCAAAAGTGAAGGTGCGACGGCCATCTGGCAATATGCTCCGGGTTACATAGGACCCAACGGACCGGATATCAGCCAGTCTCAGACACTGACCGGTATTCAGCTTGCGGTGGACGGTGGGTACAGCGGCAGCACGGGCGATTCGCTGATGGGGAATATGAACTGGGGATGGGCCTGGGGAACGCCTACGGTCGTGTTGTCTCCAAGACTTATCGTTACCGACCCCAATGTGACCCGGCTTGGTCATTATTGGTCCGACAGCGCCGTTTCAACGGCTTTTGAACGAACGAATGGATTCAACTCGGTGTTCGTGGGAGACGTCGGGTGGAATCCGCAGATGCTGACCCAACTCCTGACGGCGGCTGGCGTCCACATCTGGACCACAGGCAACGATGTCATCCATACGGACGGATCATACCTTGTCGTTCATGCCGGCATAGCGGGGCAACAGCACATAAGCCTGCCTGTCGGCGTGGCAGCCTCCGATTTGAGCGGGACGTTGCTGGCGACTAACCCTCAGCTCTTGCCAGTTACGTTTTCGGCTGTTGGAGAGACCAAGTGGTTCCGTCTTTCCCCAGCTTCGCAGACACCGGTTGGGGGGCTTTCCATCACAACGTCGGCGACTCTGCCCGAGGGCACCGTCGGCGCACCGTACGCCCAACGGCTTGTCGTAACGGGTGGTGTGGCGCCTTACACCTGGTCTGTCAGTCCCGGAACGTTTTCGCTGCCCTCGGCTTTGCCGGCGGGCTTGACATTGTCTTTAACGGGCTCGATCTCGGGCATGCCAACGACCGTCGGGGCTTCGTCGTTCACAGTGACGGTTACCGACGCCGGTTCGAACACAGTCACGCAGAGCTTCAATTTCGCGGTCAACGCCAGCTTCGCCATCGCGACGCCGCCCACTTTGTTGGCTGGAGTTGCGGGGGCTCCATACTCACAAACGCTTACGGCGGTAAACGGCACGGCGACGTACTCCTGGTCGTCGAGTACCGGGGAACTTCCCGCGGGGCTGACCTTGTCGCAAGCGGGAATTATCTCCGGCTCGCCTCCCGCCGCCGGAACACTCACTTTTACGTTACTGGCTACCGACGCCCGGGGTCTCAAAGCCAGTCAGACATTCAACATCGCCATCGTTAATGGCACGTCTTATGTGCTCAATGCCTTCGCGGCAATGCCGCCGGGATTCGGTGACGGGGGGCTGGCTTTCGATGGCGCCGGCAATCTCTATGTCGGCGGTGTTGGCGCTCAAATCGTGCAGGAGGTGTTGGCGAATGGGTCGCAGCGTGCATTCGCCGGCACGGGAACTGCCGGCTACTCGGGCGACGGCGGGCCGGCCACGGCTGCACAGTTGGACTATCCGCGGGGAATCGTGGTGGACAGTTCCGGTGACGTATATATCGCAGATCCCGGCAATAACCGGCTCCGGGTGGTGACTCCCGACGGTATCATTCAGACCTTTGCGGGGACGGGATCTGGAGGCCTCGGGGATGGCGGCGCACCCACGGCGGCGAGCTTGAGTCCATATGGGGTGGCTCTCGATAGCGTGGGAAACGTGTACATCGCAGACACCGGAAATAATCGGATTCGCCTGGTCAGTAATGGCATCATCAGCACGATCGTGGGTCTTAACCCCGGCCCCGGCAGTGACGATGGGGGACCGGCCGCGAATGCCCGGCTCAATGTGCCGGTGGACTTGGCGCTAGACGCCCAAGGGAATCTCTACATCGCGGATCGCAGTAACAACCGTATCTGCAAAGTCATCCCAACTAATTCACCGGATCTGACTAAGGCCTACCAATCCGGAACAATCACCACTATCGTGGGCAGCGGCATTGCGGGAGCGGGCCCAAATCAGTTAAATCAGCCCCAAGGGGTCGCCGTGGACGGAGCTGGCAACGTATACATCGCCGATAACGCGAACAGCCGCATTCTGGAACTAACCGCTTCCGGTAACCTGGTGCGTATCGCTGGAACCGGAACGTCCGGGTCGTCCGGTAATGGCGGCCCAGCCAACAATGCCAGAATCGCCGATCCCACGGGCATAAAAGTCGATACATCTGGAACCGTCTACTTCAACGACGCTAATCGCGGAGGAGTTGTCGTGCTTCAACCCACCGCTCAGACCAGCACGCCAGTCATCTCCCTAGTGGCAAACGCCGAGGGCGGCGCCCCATTGATCGCGCCGAATACGTGGGTGGAGATCAAGGGGACGAGCCTCGCGCCTGCCGGGGATGCTCGCATATGGCAGGCGTCCGACTTCGTGAATAATCAGATGCCCACCCAATTAGATGGGGTCAGCGTAACGGTAAATGGGAAAAATGCCTATGTGTATTACATTAGCGGAACACAAGTGAACATCCTTACCCCGCCGGATTCCATGCAAGGGTCAGTGCAGGTGAAACTGACGAATGGCGCTGCCACCAACACAGCGAGCGCCGAAGCGACGCAAGCTTCGCCCTCGTTCTTCGTGTTGAATGGCGGGTATGTGGTAGCCGAGCACGCGAATGGTAGCCTTGTCGGACCATCCAGCCTGTACCCAGGCTCGACAACGCCCGCGATCCCAGGCGAGACCATTGTGCTCTTCGCGAACGGGTTTGGACCAACGTCCGCGCCCGTGGTCAGCGGATCGCCAGCCCAAACAGGCAGCCTGCCCGCGGAACCCATAGTGACTATCGGAGGAGTTCAAGCAATGGTCCAATTCGCGGGCCTGGTTTCTCCGGGTGAGTTTCAATTCAACGTCGTGGTGCCGTCCTCTACACCGGATGGCAACGCCACCCTGACGGCTACGTACAACGGGCTAAGTACCCAAACCGGCGTGCTGCTCGCCGTACAGCACTAAACGGACGTTTTCCGAGTGCCTCGTCGAACGGAACACTCAACACGGTAGTAAGCCTAAAGGCGACCGACGAGGAGGTTACGGCCGCGGCGATGAGCGATCCGGACGCCCGGCCCATGACGCCCGAGCAGCTCCGGGCTGCCCGCCGCGTACCGCGGACCAAAACCCTACGCCGCGTTCTGGGCCTGACGCAGGAGGAATTTGCGGTGCGGTATCACATCCCGCTCGGCACGCTGCGCGATTGGGAACAGGGACGCTGTGAGCCCGACCAGCCGGCCCGCGCGTATCTAGCCATAATTGCCCACGACCCCGAAGGCGTGGAACGCACCCTGGCGGAGAAGCATTCGTGATGGAGAGACTGCGTCCGGCAAGCCGGCTCTCCCCACCACTGAAGCGGCATTCGAGCAAGGGCCAGGCCCCTGGGGAAGCCGCCGATCAAGGGCGATGGTAGGCGTCATAGGGCGGAGATCTTCTGAGCAGGCCGACGGGGGCGTCGTCCCCAGAGGGGACCCCAGGACCAGGGGGTCCGCCCGGGGTCCGCCCCACCATTGTCACCTTCGCAGCGCCGGCATGGGATCGATCCGCGTGGCGCGGAAGGCCGGCAGCCAGGTGGCGACCAGGGCCACGGCGCCCAGGAACCCGGCGGCGAGCACAAAGGTCAGCGGATCGGCCGCGTCCACGTGGAACAGGAAGCTCGCCACCAGGTGTGTGACCGCCAGGGCGGCCACCGTGCCCACGGCCATACCGGCCAGGGCCAGGGCCATGCCTTGCCGCACCACCATAGAGATCACGTTCCAGGGCCGGGCGCCCATGGCCATGCGGATACCGATTTCGGGGATGCGCTGGCTCACGGTGTACGACATGACACTGTAAAGGCCCATGGCCGCCAGCAGCAGGCACATCAGGCCGAGGGCCGCCATCAGGTTGGCGGCCACCTTCTGTCCGAGAGTCGCCAACTGGGTGTATTCGGCCAGTGGCATGGCATGGAATGCCGCCGCGTTCGGGTCGGTTTCCATCACTGCGCGCCGCAGCAGCGGGATTGCCTGCGCCGGTTGGCCGGTGGTGCGCACCAGAAAGTAAAGTTCCGGGCTGCCATTGTAGAACTGCTGAAATGCCAGGTAGAAATGCGGGCTGGGCGCTTCGGTGGGGCCAAAATACTTGCTGTCCCTCGCCATGCCCACCACGGTACACCACCTGCCGCCCGCCCGCACCTTACGTCCCAGCGGACTCTGCCCGTGGAAGTACCGCCCGGCGAACGTCTGGTTGACAATCATTACCAGTTCGCTTTTCCGCTCGTCGCGCGTGGTGAAATCGCGGCCTTCCAGGAGGGGAATCTGCATGGTGGCAAAGTACCCTGGCGATACCAGGGCGAAGTTCACGTTGGTCGCTTCGCCCTCCACCGGCGTGTATCCCTCTATGGTTACGCGCACCCAAGGTCCGGCCGTGACGCTCAGCGGCACGAAATCGGTATAACTGACCGTCTCCACTCCCGCGGTTGCCAGCATCCGCTCCTTCAGCCGCGCCGAGAACTGCTCGATCTGCTCCCCCGTATAGCCCGCGGTTTCGATGAAAAACCGGCCGAACAGAACATTGTCCGCATTGAACCCCGGGTGGATCGCGCGGATATTGCGAAAGCTGCGCACGAATAGCCCCGCGCCCACCAGCGCCACCGTGGCCAAGGCCACTTCGCCGATGACCAGCACGCTCCGCGTACGCCGCGAGGCGGCCCCGGCCGTGTCGCTCCGGCTGCCTTCCTTCAGAACTTCGTTCAAGTTGGAACGGAACACGAACAGCGCCGGAGCGATTCCGGAGATCAATGCCGCCGTCACACAAGCCAAGGCGGTAAACCCCAGAATGCGGCCGTTCAACGCCGCCGACGTGGTGATGGGCAGCCCGATGCTCGGCACCATGGACAGCAGCGACCCCTGCATCCACAGCAGCATCAGCAGACCTGCCCCCGCCCCGGCCGCGGATAGTACGAGCGTCTCGGTGAGCACCTGCGTGGCCACGCGCAAACGGCCCGCTCCCAGCGCGAAGCGGATGCCGAACTCTCTCTGCCGCGCAACCGAACGGGCCAGCAGGAGATTGGCCACGTTGGCGCAGACAATCAGCAGCACCACGAACGAAACCGCCAACAGGATGGTCAGCGGCGCGCGCAGAAATTCATTCACGCCGTTGTGCTCTTCCCAGGTGGGCAGGATAGTGGCGCTCACGCCGCGATTGGTCTTCGGGTTGGCGGCGGCCAGGCTGGCGGACAGGGCCATCGCTTCGGCACGGGCCTGCGCCATCGGGACCCCGGCCCGCAGCCGGCAGATGGCGTCCAACATGCCGCGGTCGCCGCGCTCGCGAAAGGTCGATTCCGGCAACTCTCCCAGGGCCGCCGCCATCGTGACAGGCACCCAAAACTCGTATTGCATCACCGGCGACGTACCGCGGAACTCTGCCGGCACCACCCCCGTAATCGTCAGCGAGTGCCGGTTCACCCGCATCGTCTTTCCCACGATGGCCGGATCGGAGTGGAAGTAGCTTCGCCACAGCCGGGCGCTGATCACAATCACCGGGTACGCGCCCAGGGTGTCCCCGGCCTCTTCCTTGGTGAAGACCCGGCCCATCGAGGGCTCGACCCCCGTTACCTCGAAGTAGTTGCCGGAGACCAGTTCTCCCCACGCCAACTGCGCGCGCGGCGCATCGCCCAGCGTGAAGGCGCATTGTCTGCGTACCGCCAGCCCGGAGATCCCTTTCAAACTGTCGCGATAATCGCGGTAGTCAGGCCAGGAGATGGCCGTGCCGCCGTTGGGCGCACCCGCCGTGATCATCTCCAGAGCCGCCAGTTCGTCGCTCCGGCTGGTACCGGGATAAGGATGCAGAAGCACCGAATCGATCCAGGAAAAGACGGTAGTGGTGCTGGCGATCCCCAGTCCCAGGGTCAACACGGCGACCGAGGCGAAGCCGGGGCTGGCCGAGAGCACCCGGAATCCAAATCGAACGTCCTGCAATAGGTTGCGCATCACGCGATTGGATAGTGCAATCCGCGGGCATCTCCAAGTGATTGATTTTATGGCTCGTCCCGCCCGGTACGTGAACGCTATTGACATCTAATTGTCCGATACCGGACAGCGCTCAGGTCATCGGACCTTCTTCAATTCGGGCTGCGTAATCGCGGTATGAATGCTCTTGGCGACCTCCGGGAATCCTTTGAGAGTCAGCGTCAAAGTCTGCGCGTCGGCGATTCGCCGCATGGAAGGTGGGAGCATCTCAGGGGTCGGCGCGGGGGTGTCCTTGATGAGCACGGGGATGACCAGCCGATTGAACTTGAGTGCATGTTCGACTTCGATGCGCAGCCAGTCGCCGGGCTTCGCGCAGTCCTTCAACGAACCGTGATTCAATACCAGCACCACACATGCGGCGGATTCAATCGCGTTCTGCAGAGCCTCGGGATAGGCTTGTCCGGGTTTCAAGTCGCGATCGATAAAGCACCGCACCCCGTCAGCTACGAGTTCCTCGCGGAGTTTGACCGCCCAGATATCATCCTCGCGGCGGTAGCTGATAAACACGCGCTGGGTCTGCTGAAGACGCCGCAGTGCCCGCTCATAGATGCGGTTTCGGATCTGGCAGATACCGTCGCGATCCGGCTTCACCACGCCCAACAGGCGCAACCGGGTGGCGGGAGAGTTGGGCAGGGCTTCCGAGACGCCAACCCGTTCGCCGGCGAGAATCTGCTCGAGCGTCAGCCAGAGCGACTGGTTGTCAACGCTCTCCAACTCGCGCAAAATGGCGGGAAGATTCTCGGTATCTTCCTGGAGGAATTCCTCCACTGCCGTCTCCACGTCGCGGCGCGCTCCCTGTTCCACGACTTTGGAGAGGAGATATTGGGTGACATAAGGATGGCCGTCGGCCCAGTGGAAAACCTGCTTTGACAGCACCGACGCGACTGCATCATCCCAGGGCCCCTGCTGGGCCAGTGCGAGCACCTGGTTGGGCGTGAAATCCGGCAGGCGCACCCGGTTGGCGGCATTGAACGGTGAGACAAGCCTATTCTTGACCAGGTCCGCCGGATGGAAACAGCCGGACAGAATGAACGATAGGTTACTCTTCGGCAGGTCGCGCACGTTCTTAATCACGCTATAGAAGTGGTCAGAATTTTGGAAGTGGATCAGGTCCACCTCGTCAATGGCGATCACCGTCGGCACCGTGGCAAGAGTAGCGATATGAGTGAGAAAGTCCGCCCACTGGTTGGGGTCTTCCGCCGGACGCAATTTGGCGCCGCGGGGGAACAGACCCGGGCGGGAGACTGCCTGCCGGTAGATCGCACCACTGATGAGGGGATACCACTGCTCGGGCGGGTCGGCCACATAGTTGGATGCCTTGACGTCAATAATACGGCTCTTCTCGAGCAATATCGAAAGACGGTTGATGAGGCTGGACTTGCCTTGCTGGCGCGGTTCGGCCAACTGCACGAAGCGCCCCGCCCGCAAGAGGTCGGTAACTTCGCGATCGGCATCGCGAATGACATACACCCCTTCGTCTCCGGCCAGTCCCCCGCCACTGACGAACGGATTCCGCTTGAGTTTAGCAGGCATATTCCTTTTGAACCTCTTCCTTCGCTACTTCGAGAATGCTATCGACGAACTCCATTCGGGCCACCTGGGGAAACGACGTGAGCACGAATTCGTAGGCGTGCGTGGTATGGCGGAGAATGGCGCGCAGTTGGACCAGGTCCTTCAGTGCACTACGCGTCTCCTTCAACGAAATATTCCGGCACACGGCGAGCACTTCCGCATGAACCTGGTTGGCATGGCGCAGATCCGGATTCCTGGCCATCAACAGGGATACGAGCCTTTCCAGGTGGCCGGCGCGGTCCCAATAAACCGCCAGGAAATCATCGTCCAGAAAGTCCACGTCTCCCAGCACGCCTCCGAGGTCGGTGAGGGTGATCTGGCGGGACATGGTGCCGCCATCCGATTCCTTCCGGTTGATCGCCTCTACCAGCCGTTTGCAGATGCGCTGGATTACGCTGGGGTGACCGTTGGTGAACTGATAGATGCGATCGACGATGGCTGTGGCATTGATCAGTTCGACATTGATGAACGCAAACGGCTCGGTGATCAGCGCCTCTGCCTCGGCGCGGTCCAGCGGCCCGACGTCGACTCTCTGGCTGAAATTCACGAATGGGCCTTCCGCATCTTCGGTCGCCGCCCGGCGCAGTTGTTTCTCGCCGCACAGGACGATTCTGAGGCTCTTTTCGTTGACCAGTGCTCTCAGCCGATTGAACAGATGCCAGCCGTTCCCCCGATCGCTCGCGATGAGGGCGTCCGGTTCATCGAGCAAAAGGACGACTTTGGGCGGGGGATGCGACAGCAACTCGCCGACGGTTCTTGGAGCTTGCTTGGGCGGCGCGGGATGCCAACCGCGCAAGGGCGCATTTAAGAACTTCTCTTCGGATGATTCGGCCAGCCGCGCGTCAAGGTAGACTCCGGTGTAGCCTTCGCGAGGCAGATCGACTCGCTGCAGCCGCTCCAAGATGGACGTCTTGCCATACTTCCTCCCGCCGATGACCATGCAGGAACGGTCGGCGCGCACCTGCTCCATGATCGTCTTCAGTTGCTTTTCCCGGCCGAAAAACATGTTGTCGGGCACGCCGCCCTGGGTGACGAAAAGAAGGGGTGCCGACGCCTGAAGGAAAATCAGCTTGCGGTATTCGTCGATGGGCTTACGGAACGCCGTGATGCGAATCGCGTCGGTCTTGTTTGAGATGACCAGGTCCTGGCCGACCAGCTTGAGCCTCTTTCTAAGCTTCTCAATCTGGTCCAGTTTTGGGAACTGCTGCCAGAGGACGAGTTGAATCACGGAAGGCCCGAAAGTGAGTTGTTTGTGGAGAGCACCTTCCAGCGCGTCCCTCAACGCCTCATCGAATTGCTGGCCGCGGGGAAAGAAGATCGGGATCTTCTTCACTTGCTCCCCGAAACTCCCCTCCGTGGAGAGGCAGGCACAGTACCACAGCTTTTTCTTGTCGAGGAACTGCTCCTCCATCTTCAAACCCGCGGCCCCCGCCAGGTCGCCGGCAATCCGCTTGCAGGCGTCGGCGAAGGGGCGTGGCGAGCCGGCGCGAGCCCGCAAGTCGAACCAAGGTATGGCTCTGTCAAGCACCTGCTGCCAGGTTTTCAGGTCGCTGCCGCAGTGGATTACGTCATAGTAGACCCCCATGCGATACGCCACGGGCCCCTTCTTCGCGCGTTCCGCCACCCGGCGGAACAACGTATGGTTGGCGTGGGCGCGGAAAAGGGCCTCGGCTTCGGCATCCACCTGTTTTGGGCTCGCGTCCAGGTGGGCGGCGAGCGCGATTGCCATCTGGTCGATGGTCCCCTCGTCGGCGCGGTGAGCGTACTCGGCGAGCAGTTTTTGCGCAATGTCGGCCGGTTCGGAGAGCGTGCCCAGGCGGCGCAGGATCTTTCCGGTTCGCGCCTCGCCTTCCCTGGTGACCGAAACTACCGTGGCAATGACGTTGGCCATCATGGTCACCAGCCACACGTCCTGCTCCGTAAAGCGCTCCTCGGGATGGCTCAAGGAAGCGCGGATATTCTCTACTTTGAGGACACCGATCACCCGCTCTGCGACGTGCAGCGGAACCCCCAGGAACGCGCTGGGTTTGCGTCCGCCCTGCTTGGCATCCTGTTTGCCCTTGTGTGCCGGGTGTGAACGCAGCGCTTCCAGGGTGTTCGCCAATACTTCCTTGCCCTCCCGGAAGATCCAGCCCGTGATCCCTTCGCCTGGCGCATAAGTGGCGCCCAGATCGACTAGTTTTTCCTGATAGCCAGTGGCCGCCCGGATCACCAGCCGGTTGGTGGCGTCGTCGAACAGATAGAGCGACGCCGCTTCCGCGCCCAACACGCCGGCGATGGTCTCCACCACCTTGTTTACCAATTCGCCGATCTCCTGGCGGCGCGCCATTACCGTGGAGAGTTCCTGGAGGTTGGCGCCAAACCGCTGTAACTGCTCGTCGCCGACCTGCGTGTTGTAGACCACGGCCGCGATCACACTGGCCATCATGGTGACCAGGGCCTCATCCTGGCCGGTAAAGAACTTTTCCGGATGATTTGTCGAGGCGCTGATGTCCTCTACCTTGAGGACACCGATCACCAGCCCGGCGACGCGAAGCGGAACTCCCAGGAATGCACTGGGCTTGCGTCCGCCCTGACCGGGGTCCTGCAGGCCTTTGTGCGCCGGGTGCGAGCGCAGTCCTTCCAAGCTGTTCGCCAGCACCCGTTTGCCCTCCTGGAAGATCCACCCAGTGATCCCTTCACCTGACTTGTATGTGGCGTGGTTCTTTACCAGACCTTTTTGATAGCCGGTCGCCGCCTTGATTGCCAGGACCTGCCGCTTGGCGTCCCAGAGATAGAGCGAAGACGCCTGCGCGCCGAGGACCTCTGCCGTCGTCTCAACCACCGCCTCCACCAGGGCCTCCAGATCCTTGCCACCCGCGAGAGAATCCGAAAGGCGCGCCAGATCGTCGGTCAGCTCCTGCAGACCAGCGACGCTCACTTGCGTGTTGTACACGACCGTGGCGATCACATTCGCCATCATGCCAACCAGCCGGCCATCCTCTTCCGTGAAATAGGCTTCGGGATGATCTTCCTGGGCCTCAATGTCCTCTACCTTCAATACGCCTATGGTCTTGGGCTTCTTGGAGAAACGATCGACCACCGTCAACGGCAACCCAAGGAACGAGTTAGGCGGCCGCCGGCCTTGGAACTTATCGAACTTCCCGGCGTGAGCGGCGTGACTCTTCAACTGGTTTGGTGAGTTGGCAAGGACCGTCTCTCCATATTTGAAAATCCAGCCCGTAATGCCCTCGTCGGGCGTATAGAAGGCGTTCTGCCTGACGAGGTCCGCCTGGTACCCCGTGGCAGCTACTATTTCGAGCACCCCTTTGGTGGCGTCAAACAGGTACACCGAAGCCGCTCCCGCCTTCAGTGTCTCCGCGATCTTCTGCACGACCGCTTGCACCAAACCCCCTTTGATGTCCTGCGCGCCAGCCAGCGTTGCGGAAAGCTCTCCCAGGTCGCGGCTGAGCTTCTGAAGCTGGGCTCCGCTTAGCTGGACGTTGTAGAGCACGGTTCCGACGATGTTGGCCATCATCTCCGCCAAAAGAAACTCTTCCTCGGTGAAGGCCGAGCGTGAGTCTCCGGCCTGTTGGAGGCGGTCTTCGAACTTGAGTACGCCGATGACCTTTTCCGCGCTCAATGCCCGGACTTTCATGGGCAGGCCCATGAAGGCGTCGGGCTCCCTGTCTTCCTGTAGTCCCTTGTACTTTCCTGCGTGCGGAGTCAAGGAGTGCAGCTCATTGAGACTGTCGGCCTTGAATTTCCTGCCGGTTTCCCATAACCAGCCCGTCGTCCCAACCCCCTTTGAGTAGCTGACCCGCTTGCCCGCTTCGTGCGAGTCCAGGATTGGCTTGTGGTAGCCATACGCGGCCCGGATCTCGAGCCGGTCTCCGGCATCATTCACCAGATACAGGGAAGCTGCCTTGGCGTGCAGTACCTCGGCGGTGGTTTCGGTCACGCGCTGCAGCAAATTCCGGTAGTCGCCTCCCGCTACCAGGCTCTCGGCCAAGTCGCGCAATTGGGCCACACGCTTGCGTTCGTCTTCCTCGCGGCGAAGGGCCGCCTGCAGCGCGGGGCCGGCCTGAAGAGCCAGACGGCGCAGCGCGCCTTCGTGTTCCCGGGAAATGGGTAGGCCGTGACTCCGGGCCACCTCCAGAACGGCTGTCAAAGCGACATCGCCGGACAGCGGCACGCAAAATGAATTCTGCGCGCGATCCAGGTGGAAAAACCCGGCCTCCTGACGGCTCACCGAGCCCTCGCGCAGAATGAAATCGCCTTCGCGACGGATGCGCAGAATGGCGATATCGGCCGAGCAGATTCGGCCGGCCGACCGGAGCACGACATCCGCCAGGTCGTTTACCGAACGAGCTTCCATCATCTGGCGATCGGCCTCCAGCAGCTCCGCGCTCTTGGCCTCCATTCGCCGGCACTGAAGATTCAACCCGACCGCGGCCCCGATGACGGTTAGCGCCGTGATCTCCCATTCGTCAAAAGAACGCTTGGCATCCACTGAGAAGGCGTCGATGCGGCCGCCGATGGTTCCGCCGGCACCGATGGGCACGGTCAACTGCGATTCCCATCCCTGCCTCTTCGCCAGGTCGCTGGTCAGGAATCCCAACTGGGTTTTGAGCCCCACAGACGGCGATTCGCCGTCACCCACGCGGAAAACGTATTCCCGGCTCCAGCTTCGATCGCTGTGATCCTGAGTCAATGAAACGGTATCGGCCGTCACCGAAGCTGGGCTGGCGGCCGACAAACGCAGGAGGTGCGGCCTCTCCGCATCTACCGACCATATCAACAGCCCGTCAAACCCCAGCAACTCCCGGGCTGCCTCGGCGACATGGCCGAGATACACGTCGGTCATACTGGTTTCGGCAAGCTCATTCGCGGCCAGCACCGTCTGTGCCAGCAGTTCGTCCCGGTTCCGGACCAGCGGGGCGCCCGGCGGAAGCCCGCCGCGCGAAGTGGCTGCGCTCAACGCACGCTCGTAGAGCTTCACATATTCCCGCGCCGGCCGCTCCCACGAAAAATCGACCTTCATGTTCCGGCGCTGCAACTCCCGCCACTTCTGGGGATCGCCGTGGTACAGATCCACGGCCTCGCGCATCGCGCCCCGGAGCCCAGCCGCACTGAATTCCTCAAACACAAAGCCCGAGCCTTGGCTGGCCGACGCCGGAGCATCGCAGGGCGCAACGGTGTCCGCCAGACCGCCTGTGCGGCGCACGAGCGGGAGCGCGCCGTACCGCATCGCCAACATCTGCTGCAGCCCGCAAGGTTCCGTCAGCGAGGGCTTCATGACTACATCGCTACCCGCGAAGATCTGGCGCGCAAGGGTATCGTCGTGCGCAAAGTACGCCGCCATGCCGCGTGGAAACCTGGTCTGGATCCGCGCCAACGCTTCCCGCGACCGATAGTCGCCCGGCTGCCCAAGCAGGACGAACTGAGCCTCCGACCGCTCCAGGAACTCCGGCAGGACTTCTTCCACCAAACCCGTGCCTTTCTCCGCGATCAGGCGGCTGACCATGGCGAACAACGGAATCTCCGGGTTCGCCTCCAGCCCGCAGTGCTCTTGCAGGAACGCCTTGTTCCCCTTCCGCTGCTCCAGGTTCGCCGCTCCGAATTGGACATGAATCCGTTGATCGAGGTAAGGAGTGTACAGAGCTTCATCGACCCCGTTGAGGATGCCGGTGACCGCCCCCGGACTGCCGCCAAGCACCTGGTGCAGTTCGCGAGCGTGCGCCCCAGATTGAATCTCCTGAGCGTAGCCCGGGCTGACGGTACTTACAGCATCCGCGGCGAGGATGCCGCGCCCCATGAAGTTGATCCTATGATTGGTTTCGCCAATCGATTTGAAGATACCGAGATCTTCCAGCCCGGCAAGCCCGACCGAGCGGCTGCTGAACTGCCCGGAAAAGCCCGCGTTGTGTATCGTGAAGACGCTGGCGAACCGTCCTACTACCGCGTCATTCCGGTACAGGGTGCGAATCCATTGTGGAATCAGCCCCGCGACCCACTCATGACCGTGGATTACCTCCGGCATCCACTGCTCTTGCTGAAACTCGGGTCTGCGCAAAGCTTCCAGCACAGCCCGCGTAAAAAAGATAAAACGCTCGTAGTCGTCCGCGTATCCGTATGGATTCTCGCGATCGAAATAGAACGGATCGCCGATCAAATACACGGGCACGGAGGTTTCGGAGCCGGATTGAATCCGATAGTCCATGCGACTCAACTTAGCCTTGGAAGACGTCGCGCCGACCGGAACGTCGAACTCCCCGATCACCGTAGTCAGCACGCCCGCCGGCTTCAGATGACGATACCAGGGGAGTATGATTCGCGCGTCACAGTGGTCCCTGCGAAGCTGCATGCAGAGCTCGGTGACAACGTTGGCAACGCCGCTGGTACTAATCAGCGGCGCCGCCTCCGAAGCTACTAACAGGACATTCATGGGACCTCCGCCTTGGACAAGGCATTGTAGCACTCGACATTTTTGGTTAGGAACGTCTTCGGACCCGTTTTTCGCTAAGAATGCGGCCGACCCGAACACTCGCTATGGCCGCATGAGGACCTCGTCCGCGCACGCAAGTATTGGCAAGCTACGCCCCGGCGGCCGCCCGTCCGCCTAAACTCTCCAGTCCATTCTGGGTCAGGCGCCAGCGCAACGCATGGCGGGTCGCGCTACAGAAGGACAAAGGGACTCTGCTTGTGCCGGCCACTCACGATCTGATTGACGAAGTCGACAGAAAAAGCGCGCCCGCCGCTATCCCCGGTACCTGCGCAGCAGCGCCATCGTCGAGCTATCGGTCTGCGGCAGCGGCGCGTCCTTGGCGAGCGACGGCAGAATCTTCTCCGCCAGCACCTTCCCCAACTGCACGCCGAACTGGTCGAACGGATTGATGTTCCACACCACGCCCTGGGTGAATACGCTGTGCTCGTAGAGCGCCACCAGCGCCCCCAGAATTGCCGGCGTCAGCCGTTCCGCCAGAATCGTATTGCTCGGCCGGTTCCCGGCGAAGT
>OCTA010002044.1_pt1 | contig 18527 bp, 18 predicted proteins | sample 1538991 | NCBI WGS metagenome assembly OCTA01 (sample SAMEA3539302, study PRJEB22396) | soil metagenome | biome: tundra; feature: field; material: soil | place: USA | collected 2010-05 | depth 0.15 m | reverse complement strand
CAGAGTGTAGCCGTCGATGGTGCCGTTGTCGTTCACCGCGAATGCGTATGCCGACGCGGCGGCGTTGCCCCCGCCTCCACTTGATAAACCGCCGCCCGACGGTGTGCACGTGGAACTTCCAAGCGTCGTATGACACACGTAGTGGCCGCAGCTGCTCAGCCACATCGCGCACAGCACCACACCAAAACTAAGGAGCGTTCGAAACTTCATGCTCATGACTTCTCCAAGAATTTTTCTGGAATCCGACTTCGACGATTGCGCGAAAAGACCTCTTTCCCACGCCGATGTTAGGTCCCGACGTAATCACCTGACAAGGTTACGAACGTCATTGTCCGATGACGCGGGTGCCCCACCCTTCTCGCGTTTTGTGCGAGAGGGTGGGGATTTTGACTTTTGGATTTTGGATTTTTACTTCTGACTTCTGACTTCTGACTTCAAACTTCCGAAGGAAATTCCGAAGCGGGAAAAACAGCCGACTAGAAGCCCTTGTTCCCGCTTGTAGGAGTGAAATGCAATGTAAACGAATATCCCGGCAAACTCACCGGCACACTATAATCCGCCGCCAAATACACCGCCAGCGCTCCCGGCGACCCGATCCGCTGCACCGTCACGTTCTCCGGGGCCAGCGTAATCTGATGTTCCTGCGCCTTCTTGATCACGGCGTCGATCAGTTCCTGGTCTGTCGTGTGGGCGTTGGAACCGCCCATCATGGCCACATTCTTCAAATCGTCCTGGAACGAATAATTCGTCAATTCCGGTGGAACGATCTGAAACCCCGCATAAGCGCAGGCGATAATGACCAGAAATCCGAGCAATGCTTTGACTGTTCCCATGTCCCACAATCCGCCCGAGCAAGGACTTGGGTGCCCCATTTCTCGCGCACTTTGCGAGAAGTGGGGATTTCACTCAGCCCTGCCAAGCAACTCCCGAAAAGATTCCACAACTGCGCCGATCCTAACATCGCGCACTTCCCGAGTCGAACGTAAAACGACCTCCACAGTACCTTCGGTAACTTTGTTTCCCACGGTGATTCTAAAGGGGATACCCACCAAATCCGCATCCTTGAACTTCACTCCCGGCCGCTCGTTCCGGTCATCGAGGATCACGTCGAACCCCGCCGCCTCCAGTTGCTTCGCGATGTCCTCGGCCGCCGCTCGCACCGCCTCGTCCTTCACATTGACCGGCGCCACCACAATCTCAAACGGCGCAATCGACGGTGGCAGCCAAAATCCGTTCTCATCATTGCTCTGCTCCACCGCCGCGGTCAGAATCCGCTCAATCCCAATCCCGTAGCACCCCATGATTGGCATCACTTCCTTGCCATTCTTATCGAGCACCCGCGCTCCCATCGACTCCGAATACCTGTACCCCAGCTTGAAAATGTGCCCAATCTCCACCGCCGTATCAATGCGCAGTTCCTTCCCGCACGAGGGACAACCCTCCCCCGCCGTCACCGCCCGCAAATCCACATACGCCGTCGGATGAAAGTCCTTCCCCGGCGTGATGTTCTTCATGTGATAGTCCTCTTGATTCGCGCCGCCGATCAGGTTCACTCGCCCTTCGAGCGCCTTGTCGACAAACAGCACCGCCTTGTCCGCATCCTTTTTCCGATCGCGCGCCCACTCAACGCCCACCGGACCCAAATATCCCGCCGGAGACTTGAATAGCGCCTTGATCTCGCTCTCTTCCATCGGACGCGTTGCCGCGCCCACCGCGCCATTCAGCTTGGCCTCGTTCAGTTGATGATCCCCGCGCATCAGCACCACGATGCCGCGCAACTTCACCTTGCCCGTCTTCTCATCCTTCTCCTCTGCCATGTAGGCCAGAGTCTTGATCTTGTTCTTCGGAGACACGCCCAGAAACCGCGCCACATCCTCAATCGTCTTCTGGCCCGGCGTGTGCACGAGCAGTGGATTGCCGTCTCCCTCCCGCGCAAGATCGCCCCACGCCTCCAGCTTCGATGTTGCCTTCTCCATGTTCGCCGCGTAATTGCATCCGTCGCAGCTCACAATCTGATCTTCCCCCGCCGGAGTCCGCACCATGAACTCGTGCGACTCCTTCCCGCCCATCGCCCCCGAGTCCGCCTCGACCACCATGTACTTCAATCCGCACCGGTCAAAAATCCGGCAATAAGCGTCGAAATGCTTCTTGTAAGAAACATCGAGCCCCGCCGCATCGATGTCGAACGAATACGAGTCCTTCATCATGAACTGCCGCACCCGTAGCAGCCCCGACCTAGGCCGCGGTTCATCGCGAAACTTCGGCGCAATCTGATACCAGATCTGCGGCAGCTGCTTGTAACTCCGCAGATCCTTCAAGGCGATCGAAGTCATCACTTCTTCTTCCGTCATCCCCAGCGCCAGGTCCGCCCCTTTGCGGTCCTTCAACCGAAACAGGTTCTCCCCCATCAAAGCCCACCGCCCCGACGCCTCCCAAAGCTCCCGCGGATGCAGCGCCGGCAAATAAAACTCCTGCCCGATCTTGTCCATCTCCTGGCGCACAATGGCAACGATCTTGTTAAACGACCGGTTCCCCAAGAAAAGATACGAATAGATTCCCGCCGCGAGCTGCCGAATATACCCCGCCCGCACCAGAAATTTATGCGAAGCAACCTCCGCGTCGGCAGGCGCCTCGCGCAATGTAGGAATAAAGCTTTCAGACCATCGATGCATAGTGAGCGTCCCGATAGAAAGTAGAATTTTCGATTGTAAATGATTGCCGCAGCAAGAAACGTATGTGGGATAGCGGAGCTCCGCCATTGTCGAAAGGAACAAAGGGACCTTCTTAGAAAGTTCTAATCACACAAGGTTACCAGGTTGCTTTAGCAATGTGGCACCGCGCAAGAAACCTCAGTACGCCGCGGCGCTGGAGCAATCGTGAAACGCGCAATTCTTCTCGCCTCGGTTCTAACTCTTCTCGCCTTCCTAGTTAGCACAACGCCGAGCAGTTGCCAGGAGGCGGTGCTTTCTTCCGCGGGATCAAATACCGCTGGCTTGCCGGATGCCCCCTCCGTAACAAAGGCCACCACATGCACGGAAAAAAATGGCAAACCGTGCCCCGAGTCGTTGCATAAGTTGATTGGGCAGTATCCCCCGTTGCCAGAATCGGCGACGCCACAGCCCGAACGAAACCCTTCCTCCGTGCACTTCTGGACATATCGAGGCTTGCAAGATCCACCCCTACGAACGAATAAACAGGTTTTCCATTCGAAGATATTCCTCGCGGCGCACGTCGGTGGAGCGGTCGCCATGATCGTGGCCTGCCGCACAAGAAACTCTGGAGAAGATTGGGGATCCGAGGTGCCCGCGGTTGCCGGACTGTTCGGGATGGACTACCTGCAGTTCCGTTTTGTGGGCGCACCGAACGCCGTAGGACCCGCCATCTACGAGATGATCCACTACAGCCGGCCGAGCACGCGATGATCACTCGCTCAGGCCTGACTTGCTGAGGCAGAAGATCCGCTCCGCAACCTGTCGAGCCAAAATCGAAGCGTAGGTGACGGCCTCGGCTCCCCCGTCTGACGCAAGCCGCTATCCCGCCAACTGCCGCAGAATCTCGTTCCCCAGCTTCTGCGCCTCGCCGAAAAACTTCTGATACTCCAAAAACAGCCGGTTTAACTCCAGCGACTTGTCCGCCGACAGATGCTTGCGCAGCATCATGTCCCGCACATGCACCGGGTTCGGCAACGTGGCATCCTCATTCAACTCTTCCAGCGCAGTCTTCGGATCATAGTGATACATAGAAGGTATTGTAGCTCGCAGTCCGCATCGCACGCCGACCGTAGCGCCGGCGTCCCGCCGGCTGTCGGGAGGGCGGCCCCGCCCTCCCACCCTGCAGCACACCGACCTATACCAATTCCGTACTCCACAGATCGTGCAAGTGCACAATCCCCCGCAGCGTTCCGACGCCGTCCACAACCATCAGCGACGTAATCTTCTTCTCCTCCATCAAAGCCAGCGCCGTCGCAGCAAACTCCCCGCCAGAAATCGTCTTCGGATCCCGCGTCATCGCCTCCCCCGCCGTCAGATCCATCACGTCCTTCCCCCGCTTCTCCAGCAACCGCCGCAAATCCCCATCACTGACAATCCCGACCAGACGATCGCCTTCCACTACGGCCGTCACACCCAGCTTCTTCCGCGACATCTCATAAATCACATCCGGCATCTTCGTCGAAGGCTTCACCCGAGGCAACGCCTCACCCGTATGCATCAACGACTCAACCCGCGCCAACCGCTTCCCCAGTTTCCCCCCCGGATGCAAGTTCGCAAAGTCCTCTTCCTGAAACCCGCGCCGCTCACTCAAAGTCACCGCCAGCGCATCTCCTAAAGCCAGCATGGTCGTAGTCGAAGCCGTCGGCGCCAGCCCCAAAGCACAAGCCTCCTGCGCAATCGAACAATCCAACGCCACATCGGCCGCCGCCGCCAAAGTAGATATGGACGAGGGTGCCCCACCCTTGTCTCGCGATTTGGGCGAGACAGGGTGGGTATTTTGACTTCGTTTATTCGCAGCGGCTGCCCCACTCTTCGCGGTTTTCGAAGGGTGGGAACCTCCGCAAATCTCATCCCCCGTCATCGCAATCAGTGGCACCCGCAACCTCTTGATTGTCGCGAGCAGCGCCAGAATCTCCTCCGTCTCGCCCGAAGCCGACAACGCCAGCACCACATCCCCCCGGACCACCATTCCCAGATCCCCGTGCAGCGCCTCCACCGGATGCAGATACAACGACGGAGTCCCCGTCGAACTCAAAGTCGCCGCAATCTTCCGCGCAATCAGCCCGCTCTTCCCCATTCCGGTCACCACTACGCGCCCCGCGCACCCATACAGCAAATCCACCGCGCGCTGAAACGCCTCCGCCATCGGACCGCCAATCCGGTCCGCCAGCGCCCGCAAGGCCTCCGCCTCAATGCGCACTACATTCTCGCCAGTATTTTTCATTCAGGGGATTCCAGAAAGAAGGATGTTAGCACGCACGAAAAGCGTGGAAGAGAGAACTGGAAGAGAGAGGGTGGAAGAGCGGCCCTTTAGGGCCGCGAACGCCGCTCATGTGATCGGGCTTTAGCCCCCGGGGTTGTGACTCCTTAGAAATGATCCTCCCCCGGCGGCGGCGTCACCGTCGTCTTCTGTCCCAACACAGCCAGCCCCCGCGCCTGGATCACTCGATCCCACGGCCCCGCCTGCCAATTGTCCCGCGTCTTCGTCACAAACCGCCACGGCGGTAGCGCCAGCATCAGATTCTTCGCCGTCGAATGCACGTAAGGCTCATACATCGACCGCAACCTCGCGAGCTTGTCCCGCCCGTACTCATCGCTTCGCAGCCGCAGTCCGGCCGCCGCCAGCGCATCCCGCAACGCGGTCAAGTCCCCTTCCGGCAACCGGTCCGCCGCCGTGGCATCATATTTCGCATTCACCACCTGCGCCAGATCCACCGCCGCATGACGCGCCATGGCAAACGTCAACTTCGCCTGTCCCGGCTGCACTCCTTCAATCCCCGTCAGCACCAGCGAGGTCACATCCAGCATGGTCGTCAACGCGCCCACCCACGACTGGTTACTGTGCTGCGACCGGAAAAACGTCAGCACCGGATACGAAATCTGGCTCTCCAGCAACTCTCCCGCCCAGCGTTCCCATTCCCGCAACACCTCATCGAGAACTTTCTGATCCACTCCCGGATCTTCCGACCTCCCCGCCAACCTCACCAGCAACTCCACCGCCGACGGAGGCGATCCCGCCCGCGCATCCAGCATCGAAATCTGAATCTCCCGCCGCGAAAACGACGCATACACCACGGGAATATACCCAATCACCACGCCCAGAAACGCAAACCCCATCCCCGCTTCGAACACCGAAAGCGCCCGCGACGCGCCCGAAATCGGCACAATGTCGCCATACCCCAACGTGAAAAATGTCTCCCCACTCTGGTAAAGAATCCGGCCAAACGTGATCGGCTCATTCCCCAGTTGCTCGTGTGCCCCAATGCCGTGCTGGATCAGCGCAAATCCCAGAATCAGCCCCGCGGCCCAGAACCCCAGCAGCAGAATCAGCGACAGAGGCCCGAAGTACCCCAGAAAGTTCTGCTGCCGCGAAGCCTTCTTGATGTGACGAGCAACATTCCTCCATGGAATCCAGGTCTGCCGGTAGAACCACGCTGTCAGCTTGAAATGCCGCGTCACCCGCCGCGGCAGCACCACGGTCTCAAACGCATCCAGCAGCACCACCCAAATGATGATGACGCCAAACACCGCCGTCACCACGCTGCCATGCGAATTCACGAGGATTGTCGAAGCACGAAACATTGGGATGTAGATGCGGTGGGAAGAGTATCAGATTCGGCGCTCGCAGAGGCAACTGTCAGGGTAGAGGCAATCGGGTGCCCCATGTCTCGCGCATTTTGCGAGACGTGGGGATTTTGCCTTCGCATCAGTTACGGCATCGGGTGCCCCATCCTAAGCCGCGTTCTTTGCGGCTTAGGGTGGGGATTTTGCCTTCGACTACTGTGGCTTGGTCGCGGGCGGCTGCGGCGCCGGAGCCTGCGTCTGCCCGGTCGCAGGCTTAGCCGTGGTCGGGGTCGTTGTAGTCGGCTTCGCCGCTGGCTTCTTCTTAGCCGCCGGCTTCTTCGGTGGCTGGGTGTCATCCACCACGATCTTCGCCGGCGGAGCTGCCGGAATCGCTGCCCGCGCCGTCTTCAGATCCTCGCGGAGCCTCACAATCTCGGCTTCCTTGGCAGCCGATATCGTTTCCATCCGCTGCGCCAGTTGTTTGCGCGCGCTTTCAAAGCCGCTCAAATCGTTCGCGAGCGCCTGCTGCTCGTCTTTCGATCCCAGTTGCTGCGTGCCTTCCGCCACTGACCCGACTACGTCACACAGGGCATCCAGATTGCGGTAGAGCTTGAAAGTCCCCGGGAGATCCTCGGGGGACGTCCGCAATTCCGAAATGATATCTGGCAGAGTACCTTGCAGATTGCGCTGAATGGAATCCACCGCGGCCAGTGCGTCCTTCTTCCCCGCGCTGCTGGTCTTCCAGTGCTCAATCCGCAGCTTCACCAGGTCGGCCTGCGTGTTCTTGGCAGTCGCTTCCAGTGACGCCAGCAGCCCGTTCAACTGTGTCACCGAAGCGTACGAAACCGGCTGGCCGCTCTGCGCGTTCGCCGCAGCCGCGGACGGCGCCGGCCCCGATTGGCCCAGAGCGGCACTCATGCACAATAAAAAAGAAGATAAGAAAACCGACAGAAGAGAAGTTCGTTTCATTGTTTGGGGCGTTGGCGCTCGCGAGCAACAGCATACTATATCAGCCATCCTCCCGTTCATCGGGTGAATCCCCGACAACCTCGCACTCTACCAACAGGCGTCATCCTGACGGAGCCGTTTTTCAGGCGGAGGAAGGATCTGGCGCAGATCGGCAACGGCGGGTGCCCCATTTCTCGCGCGCACTTTGCGCGAGAAGTGGGGATTTTCAGCCGTCCCAGCGCAACGGAAGGTTGGGGTTCGATCCGTACAACCACCATTGGCGAAGCCAACTCCAACAGTTGATAATGGGGTGATCTCATGTCCCGCCGCCCGCACCCGCGCTCCCGCCATCAATTCCGCGCTGTGATCCTCATTCTGACCGCATTCCTTTTTTTGCCTCGCCCCTCCCCAACCCAGGATCTCGCACGCCGCCTTATCCTCAAAGACGGCTCCTACCAATCCATCACCAAGTATGAAGTCAAAGGCGATCGCGTCCGCTACTTCAGCGCCGAGCGCGATGACTGGGAAGAACTCCCCACCTCGCTGGTCGACTGGCCCGCCACCGAGAAATACGAGAAGGAACGCACTGCCGGATCCTCCGTCCCCGAAGCCGCCCAACTCGACAAGGAAATCGAGCAGCAGAGCGAACGCGAGGAAGCCCAGCTCCCGCAAGTCGCCCCCGGCCTCCGCCTGCCCGAAGATTCAGGCGTATTTCTCCTCGACAGTTTTCAAGGCGAATCCCAGATCGTCGAAGTCCAGCAGACCGTCGGCGACGTCGTCCGCAACACCAAAGCCAACATCCTGCGCGGCGCCATCAATCCCATCGCCGGCATGAAACAATCCATCGAACTCGATGGCGCCCATTCTCCCATCCAGGCTCACGTTGACTTCCCCGCGCTCTACATCAAGATCGACGACGACCCCACTCATCCCGATCAACCCGCACCGCCCAAAGATTCCACCCGCTCGGCACAGGGTCCCCAGCAGCCGCAACAACCCGAGGGACCGGTCGTCCCCTTCGACCGCTTCCACATCGTCCGCATGGAGGTTAAAGGTGGCAAGAGAATCGTTGGCGACGTCAAACGTCAGGTCACCGGCAAAATCAGCCAGGAGCAGCACGTCGCCAAGACCACGATCACCCGCGTCAGCGGCGGCTGGCTAAAACTTACCCCCACCGAAAGTCTCACCCCTGGAGAATATGCCCTGGTCGAAATGATGGGAAAAGATGGTACGACGGGCAGCGAGAGCATGAACCTCTACGTCTGGGATTTCGGCGTCAACCCCAAAGCCCCCGCCAACCACAACCCCTGGAAGCCCATCGCCCCGGCCCCGACGCCAACCGCGAAGCCAGACTCAGACACAAATCCAAATTGAGTCGAACAATGACCGCGATGAGGGCCTTCGGAGGACGCACGCCGCGAGAGCCATAAAGGCGGGGAAGCCGCGAAGCGGCGAAACAACTTAGCCCAGCGCTTCAGCGCTGGGGTTAGCTCCCGGAAAAATGGAATCGAGTCCCGGAGGGACGACAGAAAAGAACTTCCACAAGAGAAGAGTGTTGAAGAGCTGAGTACTGGGTACCGAGTACTGAGTACTGCTCCCTACTCCTTCAACATCCCTCTCTGCGCAATCCCAATATTGTCCCGCGACGAATTCTTCACCACATACATCATCCCATCCGCCTGCCGGATCACATCGTGCGCCGTCCGCGCGTCATGCGGAAACGTCGCCAGCCCGATCGACGCCCGCACATTCAAATTCAATCCTTCTTCGCGGCAGAAACAACTGGCCCGCAGCCCATCGCGCAACCGCTTCGCCACCACCAGCGCCTGATCTTTGCTGGTCTGCGGCAACAGCACCACAAATTCGTCTCCGCCATACCGAAACGCGAAATCAATCAACCGCAACTGCGCCTTCACCAGATACCCGATCTCCGCCAGTAGCTTACTTCCAATCAAATGCCCATGAGTGTCATTCACCGACTTGAAGTGATCGAGATCGATAAACAGTACGCTGAATTCGTATCCAAATCGCGACGACCGGTACACCTCGGTCTCCAGCGTCTTATACAGATGCCGCGCGTTATACAGCCCCGTGCAGTCATCGGTGATCGTCAGTTCCTGAATCTTCTCCACCCACCGCGCGTTCTCAATCGCAATCGCTGCGTAGTCGCACAGTGATTGCAGAAAGAACAGCTCCGGCTCCTTGAACCGCTCCATATCCACGTTCACCAACTGGATCACGCCCAGCACCCGCAGCTTCGATCGCAGCGGAACGCAGATCACCGACCGCGTTTCCCACTTCGTGGCATCATCCACGCGGCTCGCAAAGAACGGATCCGACCCCACGTCAGGCACCACGCGCGCTTCGCCGTGTTTCGCAACCCAGCCCGCGATCCCTTCCCCCACTTTCAACCGGACATTCTTCAGCGCCTCGGCCTTATCTCCCACCGCGATCGCAAAATAAAGTTCCTCGCGCGCCTCATCCACCATCAGCAGTGACCAAGTATCTGGACGGAAATATTCCGCCATCTTTTCCATGATGGTCTGCAGAATGGAATCGAGATCCAGCGACGACGTCAGCGCCTTCGCCACATCGTGAAAGATCGTCAGTTCCTGGTTCTGGCGCGTCAATTGGGTGCCGGCCTCAGGCATGCAGAGAATTCCGTTGTTCCTCACTAGAAGGGTGGCGTTCAAAAAATTATAAGCGTCACTTTCGTACACGGGCAATGAACGTTGGTAACAGGAACCCCTAAAGCCAACGGGATGAATCGTTTCCGGCCCAAATAGCGCAGTGGCGGCACCGCGTAGAGGCGACCCTCGTGTGGAGCACAACTCGTGTGGAGCGGACACTCCTGTCCACTGCCTTTGACTTTGCTAATTGAATGTAGCGTCACTCCGCGACCTCAACTTTTGTTCCGTGTGGCCGCGGGCGCCTCGCCCGCGGCTCTTGCCCTTGCTCTGGATCCCCTTGCTCTTGATCCCTTCGGCGAAGCAACCAACCCAGCCGCGCCGCGGCGAAACAACTTAGCCCAGCGCTTCAGCGCTGGGTAGGCATACAAGGTGAAAACAGAGCCCCAGCGGGGCGAAAGAAAAAACCGCGACGCACCCTCGCCTTACGACATCTCTCCCTGACAGGCGTAATCTTAATTGTGAGCATGTCCATGAACAACCGAACAACCCGCGCCCTGTCATCAATTCTGTTTGCTGCCGCCCTGTCGCTCCCGGCCATCGCACAAACTCCCGCTCCCCCCGACCCCAAATCCGTCCCCGTCGTCGACGGCGCCATCGGCACCTGCTCCTACGACTTCACCGTCACCGACACCGCCAGCGCTCCCGTCTACGCCGCCAAAATCAAAGTCCACATCGCCTACGGATTCATGTACACCCGCAAGCTGGACCTCGAAGTCGGCACCAACTCCGACGGCAAAGCCCGCTTCACTGGACTCCCCGAGCGCACCAAGCGTGGACTCTTCTTCGAAGCCTCCGAAGCCGACCGCACCGCCACCGCCTTCGTCGATCCCGCCACCACCTGCAAATCCCAATTCACCGTCGTCCTCCGCAAGAAACCCTGAAGTCGCCGCGGCCGAGATCCTGACCTGATAAGCGTCTCCTACCCATTACCAAGGCACTGGCGTCATCGCGACCGGAGCCGTTCTTCAGGCGAAGGGAGGGATCTCGCGCGCGACACCAACGACACTTCCGTTCCGCGCCGTCCACGCAGCCATCGTCTACCTTGCAAATTCCTTCATCTTGCGCACCCACAAATCCCAGGGTTAACATCCCGCCAGATCCGCTCCAGGGCCGACCCCGATCTCGAATTCCTTCGTGAGGTATACCGATGCCAAGGATTTCCGCACTTGCCACCGTTGCAACCTTCCTACTGGCACTCGCCATTGCCGCGCCCGCCCAGACCTTCACCACTCTCGCCAACCTGACTACGACCACCGGCCAGACTCCTCTAAGCCCGCTGGTCCAAGGCTTCGACGGAAATCTGTACGGAACCACTGTGAATGGCGCGAATGGATTTGGCAGCTTTATCCAGGTCACGCCTTCCGGAGTCCTCACGAGTCTCTATAGCTTCTGTCCAAATTTCAACGCCAACTACGGCTGTGCGGATGGTGCTTATCCGATAGGTGCCGTCGCGCTCGGCATCGACGGCAATTTCTACGGCGTAACCGAAGAGGGCTTCTACTCTGAAACCGGGAACGGCACCATTTACAAAGTAACTCCCGCAGGCGCTTTCACCGTGCTGCATACCTTCTGCCAGAATGTGAACTGCACCGATGGAGCGAATCCCAGCCTTGGCCTCACCTTGGCTCGCTCCGGCAACTTCTACGGCCTCAGCAGCGCGCCCGAAGGAAGCTCGGCCTTCTACGGGCAGGTGTTCGAAATCTCTTCTTCGGGAGCATTCCACAATCTCCTGACCGTCTGCCCCAATACTCTCTGTCCCGCCGATGCCGGACCGATCAGTACCCTCCTTCTCTCCAGCGGCGGAGCTTTCGTTGGCCCAGGTCCAGTCGCAGGCTTCAGCGATAATGCCGCCGCGCTCTACAAGATGACCCCTTCCGGAACTCCCTCCATTCTCTATACCTTCTGTCCCGATACCGTGTGCCACGACGGCGGCTATAGTCTTCGAACTCCCCTCGCCCAGTCCGCCACGGGACAGATCTTCGGCACCTTCTTCGAGGGCGGCTTGGGCGCCAACTGTACGCAAGTCTACGGTTGTGGCACCGCGTTCGAAGTTTCCGCCAATGGCTCATCCTTCACCAAACTCCACGACTTCTGCAGCCAGACCGCCTGCGCCGACGGCTACAATCCCGGCGCGCTGATTCTCGCCACCGACGGCAACTACTACGGCACCGCCATCGCCGGTGGCAAGCACGGCTACGGCACGCTTTTCCGCATCACTTCCACCGGACACTTCGCCGTCGTCCACTCCTTCTCCGCCGCCGACGGCTATGCTCCCACCGCCATCTCGTTGACGCAGGCCACCGATGGAAACCTCTACGGCGCCACTACTCAAACCATCTACCGCGTCTCCCTCGGTCTCGCCCCATTCGTGAAGACGGTTCTGAACTCCGGCAGCGCCGGCAACACCGTTATCATCCTCGGCAACAACCTCACCGGCTCCACCAGCGTCACCTTCAACGGCATCGCCGCGACGTTCACAGTGGTCTCGCCTACCGAAATCACCGCGACAGTTCCCACAGGCGCAACCACCGGAACAATCAAAGTAGTCACTCCGACCACAACCCTCTCCAGCAACGTCGCATTCCAGGTATTGCCCTAAGCTCGCGGGTGCCCCACCCTTGTCGCGTTTTTCGAGACAGGGTGGAGATTTTGATCTTGTGACCTGGAAAAGGCTCGCCCACCCTTCGCGGTTTTCGAAGGGTGGGATCCTCGGCTCGGTTACCCACCTCTAGACCTCTTGGCAGTGGCAACCCCTCGCCGCTTGTCCTATGATGTTCCCGTAATCCTCCGTAAACCCACGTGGGCGAATTCGGCGACAAATTCCGCAAGGCGCGCGAGAAGAAAGAACTCTCGTACGATGACGTCTCCAACGTCACCAAGATCGGCTCGCGCATGCTCCAAGCCATCGAAGAGGAGCACTTCGACCTCCTCCCCGGTGGCGTCTTCAACAAGGGTTTCATCCGCGCCTACGCCAAGCATCTCGGACTCAACGACGAAGAAGCCGTCACCGACTATCTCGCCTGCCTCCGCCAGGCGCAGATTGACGCCCACGAAGTCTGGGAACCCGAACGCCCTCGCGCTGCCGCGCCGCAACCGCGCCCCGCGGTGCCGGACAGGCGTCGCCCCGTCGAGCCCAACCTTCCGGTCGTGGAACCGCAAACCCCGGCGCAGGTCGAAGAACTCCCCGAACTGCAACTTCCCCGCGCCGAAGACGTTCGCCCTCGCCGCAGAGACTTCGGCGACAGCTCCCCCGACATTCCGTGGAGAATCATCGCCGTCGCCGCCATCGTCATCGTTCTCGGAATCATTCTCTGGACGCGCCGCTCCCACAACACCAACACCGCTGCCGCCAGTGCGCCTCCTGCAAAAACTGTGCCGGCGAGCAACACATCGCCTACACCGCTGCCCGCGTCCACGCCAGCACCCGCAAATCAGCCGCCGCAAACTTTGTCCACCGCCGCGACTCCGGCGCAGTCTCCCAATCCGAATTCACAGCCGCCGCAGAGCACGCCACCACCCGCAACCACTCATACACCCAACGCGGCTCCAACCAGTTCCCCGTCCTCTGAACCAGACGACAAGAACGATGTAACCGTTCGCTCCTTCGCCAAGCCGACTACCAAGACACCAGAAAAACCCGCGCCCACGCTCACGCTGGTGATCCGCGCCACCGAAACCTCCTGGATCTCCGTCCTCGCCGACGGCCAGACCGTCAGCCAGGAAACCCTCATCGCCCCAGCCCACGCTTCCATCCGCGCCAACCACGAAATCGTCGCCCGAATCGGCAACGCCGCCGGCGTCACCTTCCTCTGGAATGGCCAGGAAATCCCCGCCGACGGCGCCGAAGCCGAAGTCAAAACCTTCATCTTCGACTCCACCGGCATGCGCGTAGTCCCCTCAACCCAACCCACCCCACAAAATCAGTAGTTCTCTTATCGAAAGTTGTCATCCTGACCGAGCCGTTCTTCAGGCGGAGGAGGGATCTCGCGAAAGGTGCGACTTTAACTGATGTGGAAGTACTACGAATGCGTACACCAACGTGGAAGAGCGGCCCTTCCAGGGCCGCGTAACCATGTGCAATCAGCGTCAGCTACCGAATCACTCTGGAACCGGCAACCGCATGAGCGTAAAGTGCTCGCATGAAAATCGCGACTCTTTTCCCGTTCTTATTGGTTTTTTCAATGGCGTGTGCGGCACAAGAAAGCGGGCAGCCGGACTCCAGGAGGGAGATCGCACCATCACAATCTCTGTGCGAAGCCATTGCATCGAAGCTGCACGAATCCGGCACGAATAAGGCGGTTGTGACTATGACGTTGGATACCCGTGGCAAAGTGGAGTCATTCAAGACATATTCCCCAAACGGCCTCCGGCTGGAGAAAATGAAGGAGGCATCAGCCGCGATCAAGGCGTGGCAGTTTTCGCCAGCAACAAAGGATGGCCGACCAGTCCGAGTAATGGTCAAGGTGGAGATTGACTTTCACTGCTCGGGACCAGCAACCGATGCGCCCAAGAAACCGTAGGAACATTGTATGGCCTGTAACCGCGACACCATTAACTGCTGAAATATCTCCACTACACTCAGAATCTCCTCGCCATCTGTTTTGCAGCCGGGTTCGCATCATCCAAGAATTCCTAAGTGGGGCGTAGAATTCACGACGCAGGAAGAAGTAGTTGTCTTCATTCGAGGATATAGAGCCTATGACAGACTGGTTCGCGCGCCCCGTCCTGCACGTGACGGACGTTGAGGCCTCGCTCCGCTTTTACGTTGACCGGCTCGGCTTCACGAGCCCCTGGCGCTACGACGAGGACGGCAGAGCGCATGTCGCACAGGTCGACCGGCAGGGCTGCGCGCTTATCCTGGCCAACACGTGGCCGGAGAAGATTGGCAAGGGGCTGATGTTCATTTCCCTGAACGCCGAGCCGCAGACGCAGATCGCCGCGTTGGACGCGCTGCGCGCGGAACTCGAGGCCAAGGGCGTTCCCGTCAAGGATGGTTCGTGGGGCTACCGGCTCCTGGTGGTCGATGATCCCGACGGCAATCAACTCTTCTTCAACTACCCGGCCGAGACTGCAACCGGCAACATCGTCCAGAGATGAAACCTAATCGTCCAGCCGCGCCAGGAGTGGCTCTGGATTGGCTGCTCTGTCTGTCTCCTTGAAGGCGGGTGCCCCACCCTTCTCGCGTCTTGTGCGAGAGGGTGGGGATTTTGACCTTCCCATTAAGCCTCCATACCTCGCATCCGCTGAGCCAAATGGTCATCCTGACGGAACCGCTCTCGAACGCCATAGCACGAGTTTGCGCTCTCCTTTCCCCTGTCCAGCGAACAAAAGGCGCAAGCTTGTGATAAGGCCTGTGGCTGTTGAAAAACTCACTCACCAGAAAATGGCCGAAAAAACTTTGCATTAGGAAGCCCTACAAACGACGTTCTCAGCTTTCCTAGACATTTTCTATTCCTCCAATTTGGCTGTTTGGGACGAAAAGGGAGTTTTTCAACAGCCACGCCTGTTTGCGACAGCTACTCAACAGGCGCGGCCTGAGCGACGCCGATTCCTGCCAATTCCCGACGCGTTTCCACACGGAGGACGCGATTGCAAAATGAGGCCCAAGATTTAATAAGTAATTTATTGTTTACATTATGTATATCTTTATTGACATTATGTAAGTTATTTAATACACTCAGCCTTGAATTGAGGAGGCTGAAATGTCGTACCGAGAAAAAATCGCCTGGCTATCGTTGATCGCGATGGCTGTCGCCTATGGCCCGTACTTTAAGTTTGTTGCGAGGGGTCCCGGCCCCTGGGAGCCATTGCCTCAGCTACACCCCCTTGGCCTGTTTGCCCTGGCATCGATTGTGCGGATGCTCATCCTGGGCGCCGGCTATCTGTATCTCCGTCTCGGCTCCCCCCAGGAGGAGCGCCCGCCAATGGACGAACGGGATCGCGCAATCGAGCACCGCTCGCTCAGTGCCGCTTACTATGTGCTTATCGCCGGCATGATCCTGGTGGGCTGCTTCATGCCCTTCAGCTCCACCGGATGGACCATCGTCAATGCTGCGATTTTCTGGATCGTTGCCGCGGAAGTCGTTCACTACAGCGTAGTCGTGGCGAGCTATCGCGTGCAGGCATCATCATGATGCAAGGATCGATTTCTAATCGCATTCGCACCCTGCGTTTCATGAATGGCGAAATGTCGCAGGCCGAGCTTGGTCAGCGCATTGGCCTCACCCGGCAGACGATTGCCGCCATCGAGGCGGGGAAATACTCGCCGTCATTAGAGGCTGCGTTCCGTATCGCCCAGGTCTTCAACGTCCCACTGGGAGAGGTATTCGAGTGGAACGCGAAGGCCACCCCATTGAAGGCGTCGCAGTTGTCATGAACCAAGTATCCACGTCAATTGGCGTAACATCGCCATTTCACTCATTAACCCTACCCTACATGCTATTGTCGCGATTGGAGCTTCCCGAACCCGGGTTGGCTTCTCTTTGCGGTACATGCTAACCACCGACGGTGTTGGTTCGTCCATTTGTGCGTTGCTCGTCGAGTCTAGCCCGTCTGCTTGGAGACCACATTGTACTTACGGAACAGAGCTCTCGCCCTCGTGATCGCGTCCAATTTCATGGTCGCGACGTTGCACTCCCAATCGAACAGCAATGGGGAAATGTCTCCGCAGAAGGTCCAGGCCAACAGAGGGAACGCTGACAGCGCCGCCCTCGTCCCGGAACACACATATCGCGATTCCCTCGCTTCTGGCGGCAAGGGTCCGGAGATGGTTGTTCTGCCTGGGGGCAAATTCGCTATGGGCAGCCCGAAAGACGAAGCCGGCCGCGAAGAAAATGAGGGTCCTGTGCACGATGTCACCGTGCGCAGCTTTGCCCTTGGGAAGTATCCGGTAACGCGAGGCGAGTTTGCCAGATTCGCATCCGTAACTGGCTACCAGACCGACGCCGAGAAAGACACCCCCATCCCCTTTCAGCCGGCCGAACTTGGGACTCCGGTCGCTTGCTTTGCCTATAAGGGCGGCAGCGAGAACGGCTGGAAAGCTGGCACCAGTTGGCGCGATCCGGGCTACAAGCAGGGCGATGATGAGCCTGTGGTGTGCCTGAGTTGGAACGACGCTCGGGCCTATGCGGCCTGGCTTTCGCACGAGACTGGAAAACCCTATCGTCTGCCAACGGCTGCGGAAATGGAATATGCGATCCGGGCTGGCTCGTCTGCGCCGTATCCCTGGGGTTCGGCTGCCGACGATGCCTGTCAATACGGAAACGTACGCGATCTAACGGCCAACGCGCGGTTTCCACGATGGAAAACAGGCGTCACTTGCAACGATGGAGCCCTGTTTACCTCAGCCGTGGGTCGTTATCGGGCCAACGCCTTTGGTCTGTTCGATACTGTCGGCAACGTCGAGGTGTGGACCGAGGACTGCGGTGTGGAGGACTACGATTCCGCTCCATCCGATGGCAGCGCCCAGAGGTCGCCAAGCTGCGAGCGACACACACTCCGCGGTTCCTCATGGAACTTCTCACCCACCGGCTTCCGCTCTGCCCATCGTGAGAATCCTCCTGCAGCGGGCCGCAGCTTCGATACAAGCTTGCGAGTGGCCGAGAATGTCTCATCACATTGATCCAGAAGACGAACACGGCAATCGGACCGAGCGTCGGCGCTGGTTAGCGCTCTGGAAGATGCGGTTCCCGGATACCGTGGCTTGCCGCCGCCGGATGGCGTTCGCGGATCACTGTTGATACATCCCCCATAGCACTCAAAATGCCCGGAGAAGGGATTCTGAGTGTAACGGCCTGCTTTCAACAGTTAGGATTTGCAAGAACAATTTCAGAGACCGTTCTACAATCTGTGGATTCGACAGTGCCAGACTAATCACGAGTCGCCAGGGAAAAATACCCCAAGAGGAACCGCTTCGCGGGAGCCCCTTCCGACGGAAATTATCCCGGCTATGGTGCGCTAATCGACAGCAACGACAATTTGTACGGAACCACGGGGAGCGGCGGCGCCGCGGACGCTGGGACTCTGTACAAGGTTGATCGAAATGGCAAATACACAGTTCTGTACAGCTTCTCCGGTAAATTCGACGGCTGCGAGCCGTTGGGATGCGTTGCCGCCGACGAAAACGGGAACTTGTACGGCGCTACTTCGGCGTGCGGCGATTTCAACCAAGGTACAGTCTTCAGTCATTTGAGCCAGCGCTGCTTAGCCCCTCCAACCTCGATGAATTGCTGTCAGCAGTTAGGGTTTTATTTCATAGACGCTGCCGACACCGTAAGCTCCACCCTGTGCGGTACCATAGAGATTGCCATCAGAATAGAGCAGAAGGCCGCCGTTATCAGTTTGAAATTCAACTGATACACCACCAACAGTTTCTGTTCTATTTTATGGAACACTCTCCATCTGCAACCATAATTTCCGCTATTTCCGCTACCAAAGAGCCTGTCTGCTCCCCGTAGTGATTCCTCGCCACGGGGCGGCTGTCAATGTGCAGAATTTTGCAACTACGATTCTCGCTAATCGAAACATCTATATGGTTTCTATCAGTTTACGCAATCAGGCGTGGGTGTTGAAAAAGTCACTGAGATTGGCAGGTGGAAATCAGCAGAAGCATGTT
>OCTA010002043.1_pt1 | contig 18528 bp, 10 predicted proteins | sample 1538991 | NCBI WGS metagenome assembly OCTA01 (sample SAMEA3539302, study PRJEB22396) | soil metagenome | biome: tundra; feature: field; material: soil | place: USA | collected 2010-05 | depth 0.15 m | reverse complement strand
ATGCGCGCTTTCTTAATCTTGACGAAGACCGTTTGCTGAAGGTATTTCGGCAAGTCGCCGGATTGCCTGCACCAGGGGAAGACATGGGAGGATGGTACGACCTGACCGGGTTCACCTTGGAAGGAAATGACTTCCATGGTTTCATTGCCGGTCATTCCTTCGGGCAGTACGTGTCTGGTCTTGCTCGCGCGTATGCTGTTACTGGTTCCGAGCCAACTCGCCTCAAGATCAACCGCCTCGTCAAAGGATATGCCGAGACCCTCGATCCCAAGGCGAAGTTCTTCGTCAACTACAGGCTCCCTGCCTATACCTACGACAAGCTGTCATGCGGCCTGATTGATGCTAAGGAATTTGCCCATGACCCGATGGCGATGGAGATCCACGAGAAGCTCACCCGTGCGATCGTCGCCTATCTTCCGGAAAAGGCGCTTTCGCGTGCCGAACAACGCTCCAGACCGCACCAGGACACGCCCCACACCTGGGATGAGACCTACACGCTACCGGAGAATCTGTTCCTCGCTTACCAGCGAAGCGGAAAGACCATTTACCGCGACATGGCAAAGCAGTTTCTGGAGGACGACACCTATTTCAATCCGCTTGCGGAAGGAAACAATGTCCTTCCCTTTGAGCATGCCTACAGCCATGTGAACGCATTCAGCTCGGCCATGCAGGCGTATATCACTCTCGGCAGCGAAAAGCACCTTCGTGCCGCCCGAAACGGCTTCGAAATGCTCCTGAAGACTCAAAGCTTCGCGACCGGAGGGTGGGGACCCAATGAAAGCTTCGGCGAGCCAGGCACGGGACAGCTCGGCGAAAGCCTGAGCGGGACTCACGCAAGTTTCGAGACGCCTTGCGGTGCTTACGGACACTTCAAGATCACTCGCTATCTGCTTCGAGTCACAAAGGACGCGCGCTACGGCGACAGTATGGAGCGCGTGCTCTACAACACTATCCTCGGTGCCTGGCCCATCCAGGCCGATGGAACCTCTTTCTACTATTCCGACTACGCCAACACCGGAAAAAAGGTTTGGTACAAGAACAAGTGGCCATGCTGCTCCGGTACTTTTCCGCAGCTCGCCGCCGACTATCACATCAGTACCTATCTGCGTTCGCAGGATGGTATCTATGTAAACTTGTTTACTCCTTCGAGCGTGCGTTGGACGGATGGTCCCGCAAAATTCCAGTTGACCCAGGTGACCCGATATCCGTTCGATAACAAGGTTGAGATTCAGATCTCAGCTTCGCAACCGAATGAACAAACGATCTATCTCCGGATTCCGGCTTGGGCAACTCCCAATCCGCTGCTGATGGTGAATGGTACCCGGGTTTCCGAAGCCGTTGAACCAGGAACTTTCGTTCCTGTCCGCAGAACCTGGAAGGAGGGCGATCGCGTCGAGATTGAGTTCCCGATGCCATTGCGTCTCGAGGCAGTCGACGCAAATCATCCAAATACTGTTGCACTGATCCAGGGACCGTTGGTCTTGATGGCGGTCGCCGAATCACAGCCGGTATTTGATCCACAGTCTCTTCTTCGTGCAAGACCGTTGAAGAATGCGAACGGAGACTGGGTGGCACACTCGATTGACGGCGGACAAGTCACAATGAGGCCGTTCATGGCGATCGACAAGGAAAGCTACAGCACGTACGTGCGCATTAGAGGGTGAGTCGCATTAAAGGACTTCCAACGCATAGGAATGAATTGAATTATTTCCAAACTGGACAGTCGGTTGCGGTTCATCAAACTGGGTTCTGAATTCTCGGAAAGGATTATCTTCAGCCATGATCAATCGAAAAGACTTTATGAAGAATTGTGTTGCCGCCGTTTGTGCGACGGGCCTGTGCAGTCAAGTGAAGATGTCCGAGGCGCAGGCTGCAGACGACGCGCCTCATTCCTGCGATCCAAAGGAGTTTGCGGGCATTCGAGACAAGGCGGATGCGGCTCACCTTCGCTTCTCGAAGCTGATCGAAATCCTTGAGGCAAGACTGCCGGAGGAAGAGCGCAAACAGACGCTGCATGCGCTCGGCGGCAAGTGCGCAGACACCTATAAGGCAGCCTTGATCGATCGCTACAAGGGGAACCTCAAGGGTTTTCTTGAAGAAGGCCGCCGGAATTGGATGGCGGAAGCGGACTACGACGAAGCGAAGGGCACAATCCGTATTGTTGATAAGGGCCCTGGGTGTAGCTGTCCGATGGTGAAAGAGGGTGTCACCCCTCCGAGTTTTTGTGATTGCACATTGGGGTGGCAGGTGGAGGCCTACTCCACAATCCTCGGACGGCCAGTTACTGCGGAACTGGAGGAATCGGTTCTTCGCGGCGGCAAGAAATGCATCTACCGGATTAAGGTGATCTAGTTGAACAAGCGGGGATCTTACTAGTGAGTCCTGCCGTGGACCCTATTTCGAACCCGTATCCCCCTCAACCAGCTTGTAACGATACTGCTCGCGCTCTTCGTTTGTTGCTTGTTGACGGAGGGTCGCAAGTCGCTTCAAGAGGTCCGGTATCTCTTTTTGGCTGTCGGTCCGACGCAGTGCCTGAATCAGATGGTATAAGGCAGTCTGATCCTTGGGATCGATCTCGATCGCTTTTCTGCACTGCTCGGCAGCTTCCGCATATTGTCCGTTCTCGAGATATAGTTTCGCCAGGACACCGCGCGCCGGACCCAATGTTGGCCGGAGTCTCACTGCCTGCGTCGCTGAACGCACTGCGGTTTGGAACTCGGTACTGCCGGGCTCAGGGCCTTGTTGGGTAAGAATGTCCGCCCTCATATACAGCAATACGGGATCATCTGGTCTCTTTGCCAGCTTGTCTTCCACTCCTGCCAGAGCTCTTGCGAGATCATTCTGCTGAGCTGCCGCGAGGCCCTGCGCAGCGCTGCTCAGGGATTGTCCAGGGTCAAGCTCGTATGCCTTGTCGAAGTCAGCCTGGGCCTTGTCGTAGTCTGCAAGCTGCACATAAAGCACGCCGCGGGCAAAGTAGAGGGGCGCCGCCTTCGGTTGCAGGTTGATTCCGTCATTCACAACGTTAATCCCAACCTGAAACGACTGATGCGTGGCTGAGAGTGCGGCAAAATTCACATAAAGAGTCACGTTTTGCGGATTCAGCAGGATGGCTTGGCGAAGGGCGTCCACTGCTTTATCAGTGTCGTGAGCGTCTTCGTACGCCGCAGAAGCAAGTTCGAGGCTTGATGCATCAGCCATGTCGCCCAACAATGGATTCAACGTCGCAATCGCTTGCTCCGGTTGATGAGACATCAACTGAACCGATGCCAAAACCTGACGTTCCCGCCTGTCATCCGGATTGAGGGCCAGAGATTTCTCAAACACTTCCGCCGCTTTATCAAGCTGCCTGAGTTTCACTAGACAAGTTCCGTACGCATGCAGAGCCGGGACTCGAGATTCGAAGAGTGAAGCAGCTTTCTCGAAATGAGCCACGGCCGCGCCGCAGTTCCCTTGTTGAAAATCAAGCACGGCGAGCATGCCGTGGCTGGTCACATCGTCCGGGTGGAGGCGGAGAAGATGTTCGAGGATAGGAATTCCTGCAGCTTCCCCCTGGTCATACTCAATCTGCGCGGCCCCTTGCAGGGCTGGAACGTTGTCTGGATCTAGTTTGAGCGCGCGTCGAAATGAGGTGAGTGCGTCCTTCTTTTTACCCTCGCCGTTGTAAGCGACACCCTGCATCGTCCAAAGCTGCGCATTGGAGGGCAATTCTTGAAGAACGACATGAAGCATTCCTAGTGCTTTATCGTACTGCTGCTCCCGGAGCGCCGAGACAATTTGTGAGATTCGATCCTCGCGCGATTGCGCCGCCACATTTGAAAGCAGCAGAAACGTGACTGTAATCCAAGCCAATATTCTCAAGCGAGACATTCGAATCGAGGCCATTTCAGTTTGGTAAAGAGTCGCGAAAAATCTAGACCAGCACTACACGGCAAGTTGGTAACCAAGTGAATTGTAAACCAGGATTTCATGGTCAACTGCGCGAACATCAAAGAAAAGACGGGCCGGCACGCTTCAACAGCGCGCCGGCCCGTGGGTGACAGTTCTTAGGTTGGTGTCGACGTTAGAACGAGATCCTCCCACCTATTTGGAAGAACCTTGCTGCATGCGATCCGGTCGCAGCACCGAAGCTCCCATCGGGAATGTTCGCATCGACATTTGCATAGTTAGCCCGGTTGAAGACGTTGAACAGTTCAAACCGGAACTGGAAGTTGATACGTTCCGTGATCGGTGTGTCTTTGTAGAAGTTTGCATTCGTCTCAAAGAAGTTCGGTCCACGGAATTGCATGGGTTTTTCGTTACCTTCCGATCCGAAGGTCGGGGTAGCGAAGTTTGTCTTTGGAATCGCCCCAGTCAGCCAGGCCTTGTTATTTGTCGACTGCTGATAACTGGTGGCATTCGGATAGTCGAGGTTGTTGCCGTCAGCGTTATAGTCGCCGCTCCCTGGGGCATACCCAACGGCCGGATTCGTCGCCGAAGGACACGGAGGTGCGCCGACTGCAGTGTTCTGGCATACCGGGTTGTAAGAGTTGAAATTTGCCGCGGTCAAGGGATAGCCCGACTGGAAGATGCTTGTGCCACTTATACCCCAGCCTCCTGTCAGATAGCCGACAGCTCCCTTGCCATCGTTCAAGCCTTTCAACGAATAGTTGAAGCTCAGCGAGATTCGATTCGGCACGTCAAAGTTCGACGGTGCATAGTATTGTGATGAGTTGTCAGGCGAGGGATATGCCAGTCCATCATCCTTCGAACTCGAACGAGTGTACGAGGCGTCTATAAAGCCGCGCGACACACGGCCCTTCAAGTCAAAGAACACTCCGTTGTAGTTCCCATAGCGGTTGTTCTCTGCATAGAGGATCGATCCGAAGCTCGGGTTGAGACCGGTTGGCGCCAAGCTTTCATGGGTGATGAGGTCTCCCGGCAAGACATTGACATTCACACCATAGGAAACACCGCCGGTTGAGTTTCCGTTGCCGACAATATCGTACGAGTGGGAACCACTGTATCCAACGGTCGCGGCAAATATTCTACCTAAACTTCTCTGCACACTGACCGACCAGATATCGGACTTTGGCGATTTCACAAGCGGGTCGATTCCGCCGATTGAGAAATGCTGTCCAATCACGCCCCCTTGAGCGTTCAGGCCGCCCGGAAAGGTCGGGAACACGAATCCGAATGGTGGTTTGCTTGACGTTCCCAGTTTGAATATTGGGGGAGTCGCCGATCCTGCGAAAAAGACCGGAGAAACCTCTCCCGGAGGGCTCCCGCGGAACTCTTCCTGGATATTGGCCGAGGTCAGCCAGTTCATATATACGCCGACACCGCCCCTTATCACCCAATCTCCCTTGCCAGTCGGATCCCAGGAGAAGCCTCCACGCGGACTCCACAGGTTGTCGACGGAGTGAAGAAGCGCATTTGGAGTGGCCTTTGCATAACCGTTGGCAATCTGCTGGTTCCTTGTGGTCCCTGTTCCGAGGTAGAAGTTTCCGAAGACGGTTGAGTCGCTCTTCGACCACGGATTGCCGCTATCGTCATAACGCAGACCCAGGGTCAGCGTCAGATTCTTGCTTACCTTCCAGGTGTCTTCCGCGAATGCTCCAAATGTTCTGGATGCCGCGTCCCAGCTCCACAGTTGCTCGGTTCCGGTCTGGGGATTATAGTAAACCCCATTTTCGTTCGCGGGCGCATCCTGCGCAAGGGCCAACAGGTTATTGAAGCTGAACTTGGGCTGAGACCACGGTCCCTGGAAGGGTTCGACGTCGTCTCCATACCAGCCCTCATACCCGAACCTCAGAGTGTGAGCGGCGCGCACATGTGTGAGCACGTCGCGCCAGTGATAATTGTGCTGGATGAAGTCGCCCTGGGCGAAACCAACGCCGTATGCCTGACCGCCATCCGCGTTAATTCCATTCACTGAGATGGAGGGCACCGTGTAATCCTTCGCGCCGGTACCCAGCACGCCCTCGACTCTGCTCTGTCCAGCCGTCACCTCATTCAGCGTGTTGGCTGAGAAGGTATGCGTCCAGCCTACCTGGCCCGCAATTTGCCACGTGTTGTTCAAGGCTGAAAACTGGGGCATGGGCGAGGCTGCGCCGGTCTGCAGGAGTGTGCGGAACAGGCTGACGTAGATTCTTTCCTTCTTGAAGCCCTGATCGATGCGGGCAAAATACTGCGTTCCGTTTCTGATTTGCGTGGCGCCGAACGAGCCCTGGTCGATCATGGGCAGATTGCATGGAACACCGTTCTGCCCTACCGTCGTGCCGCAGCCGCCTGCGGCAGTACCAAACACTGCGGCAGCCGTCTGCTGCACAGTTACCGCGCCAACACCGGAGGGTAGGTAGGTCCCTAACACATGAGTTCCAACTGTGCTGGGATACTTCGTTGTTGCAAAGGAAATGAACTGCGGGTCCGCAAATGTGACTGAGCCGCCGGCGCTCGCCGACGAACGCAACGGTTCCACCGCAAAGTAGAAGAAGCTATCGTGGTGTGGAATGATCGGGCCGCCAACAGCAAAATCCATGTTGTTGGAGTGGAATGGCTTGTAAGGATAGCCCACGAAGTGCTGGCTGGCGAACATCCCCTGGTAGTTGAACCAATCCGACGCTGTACCGTGAAACGCGTCCGAGCCCGACTTGGTTGTGAAGATTGTCTGCAAGCCGGCCGCGCGACTATGCTCGACCGAAAACGTGTTTACCTGAATGCTGGTTTCCTGAATGGATTCGGGCTGCGGCGTCAGGTTCAATACGCCTTGCCTGATTCCGCTGGTGACATCCAATCCGTCAATGACGTACTGGTTGTTGTTCTGGCCCTGACCGTTCGCGCTCGCGTCAACCTGCTCCTCGGTGGAGTAGTTGTCGACTCCGGAGGCGGGGCTGCCGGATGTGCTGGTCCCCAGTCCCGAAACTCCCGGAGCCATGGTGACCAGGGTAACGAGGTTGCGGCCAACGATTGGCAACTCCGCAACACCCTTATTTTCAAGGGTCATCTCGAGCCGGCTATCGGCTGTGTCAACAATTGGCGCTTCCGTGCTGACAACGACGGTCTCTCTGGCGGTGCCAACCTTCAGCGAGATTGGGAGATTGATATTCTGTTCGGTAAGCAGGGTTACAGTCGCCTCGGCGTTGGAAAACCCGCTGGCCATAACCGAGATCTTGTAGTTCCCTGGAGCAACACTTACGAAACGGTAATTTCCTGCGGAATCAGAAGCCGTCGTTTTAATGACTCCTGTCGCAGTGTTGACGAGATTGATTTGCGCTTTGGCTACGCTAGCCCCTGATGTGTCCTGTACAGCCCCCTGAATGCTCGCCGTAAATTGCGCATAGGCGGGAACAACCCAGAAAGCTAGCATCGAACAAACAAGGGTGGCAACAACTGACACCTTTCGTTGCACCATTGGATTCTCCTGTATTCAGTCGATCAAAGGTTGGTTATTGGACTGTTCTTTTGGTTGATGCGGGAAAACGTTTTCCCGCATCAAGTACGCTTTTTACTTAGACCGTGGATGCACTGTCAATGGGTTCTTTGTCCTATTGCTTTAAATTAATGAAAACAAACGACAACTATCGCTTCCAACCCCGGTTTGGCACTAGTCCCACACCTTCCCGGATGGTTACCAGCTGATTCGCTGAGATTTGCTGGTGTCGCTCATGCAGACCGTTGGGCCAGTAAATGTCTAATGCGGCTTCTGTTGAATCTCCTAAACCGAAATGAAGCCGGGGATCATTGCAAGAGTAATAGCTGGATTGACTTACGAGTGCCTGCGCCTGCACTTTGTTGCCGTAATGGGCTACGACACGAGCCCCGATCGCACTTCGGTTCGACTTCACGCCTTCCAGTTTTATCTTCAGCCAGTTCGGCTTGACTTTCAGATCGTTTCGCAGGAGTGACGGCGGTTGATTCATATTGACTATCAACACATCGATGTCGCCGTCATTGTCGAAATCGCCAAAAGCACAACCCCGGCTGCTATGAGCCGCCGTAATACCATCGCCCGCTTGCGTTTCCAGTTCCTCAAATGTGCCGTTTCCCAGGTTCCGAAACAGAACGCGTGGAGTCATGTACGGAAACTGCGGCAGCTTTTTCTCGACTTCTGGATACACGCTGCCCGTCACAAAAAGCACGTCCGGGTAGCCATCGTTATCCAGGTCAAAAATCCCGGCGCCCCAGCTTGTAAAGCGAGTCTCCACTCCAATCTTTGCGGCACGACTCACCTCATCGAAATTCCCTTTCCCGTCATTCCGATAGAAACCAGCCGTGTCGCTAACGAAATGTGTCTTGAACAGGTCCAGGTGTCCGTCGAGGTTATAGTCTCCGATGCCGACGCCCATACCAGCTTGTTCCATTCCATCGTCGCTCAGTGCAACACCTCGAGTTACGCCTTCTTCGCGAAATGTTCCGTCATGGTTGTTCATAAACAACAGGCTGGGCGTCGAATCACATGCCACAAAGATGTCCGGCCAGCCATCTTCGTCAAAATCGGCTGCAACGACGGTCATTCCATAGCTCTCAGTGGCAATATCGATGCCGGCCTGCTTCGTAACGTCGGTGAAGGTACCGTCGCCATTGTTGCGGTAGAGAGAGTGTCGTCCGGTTGGCAACCCTCGAGGCCCACAATTGACCGGAATACCTTTGAAATTGCAGGTGGATTTTTCGCCAGGGGCAGGAGCGTGCTCAAACGAAAAGCGAATGTAGTTCGAGACGAAGAGATCCAGGTGACCATCGCGGTTGTAATCCACCCAGGCACATCCCGCTCCCCATCGTGCGGGACCGGACTCCCATAAACCGGCCTCCTTCGTCACGTCGGTGAATGTACCGTTGCCATTGTTTCTGTAAAGGCGATTCTGACCAAAATATGTGCAAAAGATATCGTCGAAGCCGTCATTGTTGTAGTCGCCGACACAGACACCATTTGCCCACCCCACGGCTTTCAGCCCCGCCTTCTCCGTTACATCTGTAAATGTGCCGTCACGGTTGTTTTTATAGAGGCGATTCGTCGCTTCCGGGGGATCTCCTTCCAGGCGCGTGCCCGAAAGCAGGAAGATATCCATCCAGCCATCGTTGTCGTAGTCGATAAATGCACAGCCGCATCCATTTGCTTCCATGATGTATTTCTTCGATTCAATACCGCCGTAGATTACAGGCGCGTGCAAGCCTGCTTCTTTCGCGACATCGGTGAACTGCGCGTAGAAAGGCCGGCCAGAAGGTGCTGGCTTTGCCTGCGCTGCAATGTTGCGTGTCGCTATTCCCTGGTCTTGCCCGAGAAATCGCTGGGCAGAAGCGCTGAGAGACAGAAGTACGAATGAACGTCGGCTTATAGTCATTGGATATCCTGGCTGGAACTCCTCCATTATCGGGATTCAAAGTACTCGAGTAAAGGTTTACCGCTCCCATCAACCTCGCTTCAATTAATCGGACGAGCCAGCCGGTGCAACGATCAGCTTATAGCGGTTCCGTTCGCCTTCCACCTTGGTTGCGTCCTGGCGCGCCTTGGCCAGTCTCTTGAGCAAATCGGGAATCTCTGCCGTGGTGCCCATCTTGCGGAGCGCGATGACAAGATGGTACAAGGCGCCTTGGTCCGATGGATCTTGCTGGAGAACCAACCGGCACTCCTTGGCTGCCAGTGCGTTCTGGCCGGAGTCGAGGTAGTACTTGGCCAACACGTTATGGGCAGCAGTGAGTGAAGGCTGCAGAGTCACAGCTCGCTTTGCGGAATCCAGGCCCTGCTCAAACTCGGGTGAGCCAGGTTCCGGGGACTTCTGCGACATGATTGCAGCCTGCAGGTACCAGAGAAACGCATCGTCAGGCTGCTTGGCAAGCTTGGCTCGCACCGTTGCCAGTGCTCGATCTGGATCGTTCTGGTTCTGCTCCTCGGCAAGCATGCCCTGTGCCGCCGCGCTCATTCCTTGCTTCGGATCGAGTTGCTCAGCCTTATCAAAATCGGCCTGCGCCTTTTCATAATCTGCAAGCTGAACGTAAAGCACGCCTCGCGCCAGATACAGTTGAGCCGCTGCCGGTTGGATCTTGAGGCCGGCATTGAGCATCTCGACGCCGGTCTGAAACGACTGGTGATCCATGGCAATTTGAGCGAAGTCCACGTACAAGGCGGTCTGGAGCGGGTCCTTTACAATCGCATCTCGCAATATCTTGACCGCATTGGGAGTGTCTTTATTCGCCTCGTAGATAGCTGCCGCCAACCGCATCGTACTAACGTCAGGAGACAAGTCCAAAAGTGGCTGCACAGTAGCGAGTGCGTCCTGGGGTTTGCCCGCTGCCAGCTGAACCGCAGCCAGACCTTGTCTGAATCGGGGCTCGTTTGGCTGGGTCGCCATGAGCCGCTCAAAGACCTGGATGGCTTTCTCAGTCTGCTCGAGCTTCTGCAGGCAAATGCCGTAACCCTGCAGGGCGTCCGGTTGTGAATCCAACATTGGCCCTATCACGGAAAAGTGCTCTACTGCCGTGGCGCAATCGCCTTTCTTCGCGGCAAGCACCGCCAGCATTGCGTGCGAAGTGGTTTCATTCGGGCGCAGCTTCAGAATGTGCTCCAGCAGGGGTATGGCGTCCGCGCTTCCAGCTTCATATTGCAGTTGTGCTGCGCCTTCCAATGCCGGCAGATAGTCCGGTGAAATCTTCAGCGCATGTTCGTAGGAGGCAAGCGCGGATTTTGAATCTCCTGTTCCGGAATATGCCAGGCCCTGCAGCATCCAAAGTTGGGGATTGTCGGGAAACTGCTGGAGCGCGGAATGCAGCCACTGCAGGGCCTGTTGAAAATCGCCGCTGCGAAGCGCCGAGGTAATCGATTGCAGTCGCTCATTTGCCGTCTGCCCAGACATTCCCGCTTGCAGGCAAAGAAAAACAATGACCAGATGAATACTGCTTAAGAAAGAATTGGCCTTCATGGTTTCTCGCACCTGTTTCGTCGTTCGTCTAAATACAGGCCTGCCCGATCATTTGTGTCAATGAAATTGTCAGTGCAGCGCGAAGGCGGGGAACCCGGTCTCCTCGCACCAACCCGTGTACTGGTCATCGGCTGATTCAGGTCACAATCAATTCGCCCGTCGCCCTCTCACTTAAGGTTGTACGCGCGTCTGCTTCGACGCACACTCCTTTATTGCTTTGTCAACTTCGCTATCCGCACCCGCAGCCAGAAGCTTCTGCCCGTAACCATCGGCCGCCTTGCAATCGGAACTTGCGACTGCGGCGTTAAATTGCTCCCGATAATACGATTGCAACTGGAATGTAATCTCGAGATCGGCAGGATCGGGGGTAAGTGGATCGATCTCGCGCGCCTCTCGCACATGCTTCATTCCCTCGGAGGTCTTGCCTTGCATCGTCAGGGCAGCCCCGAGATTGTTCTGTGCGGAGGCATTTCGAGGGTCTAATTCCAGAACTCTTCTCCATTCGGCAATTGCCTCGTCAATCTTGCCCTGTGTAGCGAGATCGGATGCAATATCCAGAAAGCGGTAGGCCTCGGCTGCAGGCACATCGATCTTCATCAGTCCATTGGATGGTATATTCACAAACTCCGGAATGTTGACCGCCCGATTCGCCGCGGTTGCATTGTCGATCAAAATAGCGGGACTGGAGTTGCCTTCCTTATCCAGGTGCGTCAGAAACATCTGCGTGTAGGGCGAACGGCTCTTGGAGGAGAAAACCAGCCAATGGCCATTGGGCGAGAAACTGTGCCAGGAGTTCATCAGCGGCGTATTGCAGCGGAGACGACGGGCCACGCCGCCCTCAAATGGGACAATATACAGTTGACTGTCTGGCCGCATCAACTCTGCATTGCGGCTTTGGACAAAGACAATCCAGCGGCCATCGGGAGAGACCTTCGGAAAACTGTTGCTCATGCCGTTGTTGGAGGCGCCTTCAATCGGAACCGGGACACCTCCCTTGCCGCCGTTAAAGGGGATCCGATACAGGTCGTACTTGATTTGAGTTTCCTCTGGATCGTTGGCATGTCTCGGTAACGTCTGGCCCGGCGTCTCGGGTGCGCGCGCCTCAGCCCGCGCAAACACTACGTACTTTCCATCGGGGCTCCACACCGCGTTCGTTTGCACAAAGCGCTCATCGTCGGCCCCGGGCAACGGTTGCTTCTTTCCCGTCACTCGGTCGTACCAGGCCAGGATGCCGCGGGTTGGATAAAAGACCTGGAGGAAACGATAGTCCTGGAAGTTGACCAGGAAGTAGCTCTTGCCAAGTTGAGCTCTCAAATCCCGCAGCATGGTCACGATGTATCTTCCATCAGGGGACACCTGGGACATGAAGCCGATTCTGGACGGCGAAGCCGTGTTGTCCTTGATGGAACTCCACGAAATCACGTCCTGGTTCCGCAGAGACATCTGCGGCTTGATGGATGCGAGCGCATAGAGGCCCTTGTCGTTTGCGGGGCCGTCGATATCCATTCCGAACGTCTTTCCGTCGAGTGAGAACGAATGGCAATTGGCGCAGGTGTGCATCCCGGTAAGCAGCAGTCGGCTGTTGGGTTGGCCGATATCGCGCAAGCGCCAGGCCAGCAGAGGGAGATCCCGTTTGGCCAGAGGCTGGATCACTCCCTTTTCGCCCTTGGAGGGAATCAACGGCACATCGCGATAGAAGATCGGCGCCTTTACCGGATCCTGGGAGGTCTCCATGGTCACGGCGCCGCGAGAGACAGTTCCCCCTGTTTGACCAGCCGGAACTCCCGTGATCGTAATCGTGGCTGCATGTTCTTTTGAATGCAGCTTGATCGCTTTCCAGGCTTCTCCTTTCGGGGTCCAGGTATGCGCTGCGGCTTGCCGGGGCGTGAGCGCGGGCAGTTCATTGCTTGGGGAGATGCAGCGGGGGTCGATCTCGCCGATTCGAGGACGTTCCCCTGGAGATCGGAAGTGCATTGCCGGAGAACCGTCGCTGAAGGACACATCGATCGCCCACGACGCAGCGGCATTCGATTCATCGTGCCAGATGAAAGTTGGAGGTGTGATCTCCGGCGGAAAGATCGACCCATTCTCCGGATAGTCCACCGTAATCGTGGCAAGATCGGAGTGAGTTTGGGCGAAGACGAAGTCTCTTTGGCGCAGGCTGGAGTGAAGGACGCTCCACGCAAGAACCGCTGCCACGCCAGCGGCTGAAAATAGTCGCGCCTTGCGCATCGCCGCCGCGTCTACGGCGGGAGCCATCCCCTGATTCAAATCAATTCGACCGGGTTTCATATACGACTGTCCTTCACGTTGACGATGTTCCTGGCCCGCCCGATCTTTTGTGCGACCGGCCTCGTTAATGAAATGCAGGTGACAGGTAGAATGCTGATCCTCATGCGCTTTACGTCCCGCTTGATTCGCGGATACAGCTTCCAACTCCCACGTCCGGACGGCCCGCTCCATTTCCTTGCCGATTTGGAAGAATGGGACTCACCTCCAACAAGCCGATACGCGCAGTATAATTGCCCGGCGGCAAACTTCGGGAGTCGGAAATACTTCAGCGCCTTCCGGCCTTCATCCATATAGGACATATGACCCATACTCTTGGGAGACGATCACTGTTAACCGGGTTGCGGAACCTGGTCGAGGCATAGACGAGCAAGGCACGAGGAAGTCACGTGATGATGAGGCGAATGGATTCTCGATGGAATCGTCGCATTCCGGTTTCCGTTCTTCCAAAGTTGTTTGTGGGGGTTTTGCTCCTTATTATGCTTTCCGGTGTCGGCTGCAAGCGGACACCTCTGACTGTGGCTGTCATTCCACGTACGTGCGGGACTGCGCTTTGGGAGCCGGAACATGCAGGCGCCGCTGCAGTAGCACGCTCTGTAGGGCTGGATCTCTACTGGAATGCACCTATGCGCGACGATGATACGCAGACGCAGATTTCTCTGATCGAAAAATCTGCCGATCGAGGAATGGCTGGAATCATAGTCTCGCCAATCGAAACGCTCCCCATGCGAACACCTATTCGCCGGGTTCTTGCGGGCGGCGTTCCGGTGGTCGTGATCGGTACCGAACTTGGCATCCCAGCCGGCCCCAAACTCAGTTATGTATTGAACAACGAGCAAACGGGAGGGCGGATCGCTGCCCGCAGAGTTGGCTTGATCCTTCAGGGCAAGGGGAACATCGCCATTGTCGGAATCGGGCCGGAACTCCAGAGCAACACTGTGCGCGAGCGGAGCCTTGAGACCACGCTCAGTCGCGAGTTCCCGGGAATTCGCGTCGTTGCCCGCAGACTAGGCCTCGCGAGCGTCCCACAAGAACAGCACAATGCAGAAGAGCTTCTCGCCGGCAGCGAGTCGCTCGACGCAATCGTGGCACTCTCTCTTGCCTCAACGAGGGGAACGTATTACGCGCTCGCCGAGTTTGCCAAGGTACACACGATCAAGCTGGTGGGATTTGACCAGGACCTGATTCCCCCTATTCGCGACGGTGGCATTGACTCCGTAGTTGTGCAGAATACCTTTGAGATGGGGCGAATTGCCATGGCACTCATGAATCGTGAGATCCATGGCACATCCGCATCCGCGGAAGTCAATGTAGAACCCGTCCTGATGACCCGCGAAAACTTGGATTCGGCCGAGATTCGTCAGATCCTTAACCTGTCCTGGTGGGCGCCTCAATGAGCCGCATTCTCGCGAGATGGGGTTTGTTTCTCGCGCTAATTGCAGCGGCGCTGCTCGCGCTGCTCACGATCGGTATATTCATATATCGATCATTCACTCGGCCGGGGCCGATGCAACACAAGATCATCTCGCTTGAGAAGCAGGATGAATGGCAAGCGTTTGGCGGCACCTGGCAGTACGCTGACGGCGTGATGAGCAACAATTCCGATGAGCGCGGAGCCAAGCTGATGACCGGCCCCGAAGATTGGACAAACTACTCTGTTGAAGCTGACGTTCTTTTGCTCGGACAGTACGGCGATGCAGGGTTGATTATTCGCTCCAGTGACGAAGAACAGGGCGTAGATGCTTACCACGGCTACATGGCCGGATTGCGCGACCTTGACAACACGCTGATGATGGGGCGGGCCGATTACGGGTGGAGAGAATATGCGGCCCAGGCAGTGTCGCCCCGCGTGTTTGCACAGCAGTGGTATCACCTCAAGTTTCTGGCCTTTGACTGCGATTTTGCTGTCAGTGCTACCTCTCAAGAGGGCAAAACAACGACTATCGCAATCCGGGAGCCTGGCTGCATCAAGTCTGGACGGTTCGGCCTCAAGTCATATAACACCGGTGCACAGTGGAGAAACGTCGAAATTCAGCCCGCGACGCAACACGACCTCACTTCGATGATCGGGGATCTGCAGCCGCAATTGGCCGTGCCAAGACAGCTTCCAACCGGATCGGAGGCTGCTCCGCATGACCGATACCTCGAACCTATTGAGCGCGACCTCGAAGCGCACCGTTCTGGGGTTGATGCGCAGGCAATCAACAGCCTTCGGCTTTTATCCCCGGATGTGCCAAGCAGCGTTACTGTCCAGGGTGTCGTTACGCTCACCTCGCCGATGCTCTACATACAGGACTCGACGGGAGGCCTTGCGATTTCCAGCAGTCAGCCTCATGCCCCATTGCAGATCGGGGATAACATTGAAGTCCGCGGTGATGCCTCCTTGCATGATTTCAGCTCCGAGGCTCGCAATGCGGAAATCCAACTGCTCTGGTCCCACACTCCGGTCTCGCCAGTTGCAATTGCGGCGTCGCAGGCAGCGACCGGAGCTTTTGATGCTCAGTATGTTGAAGTACAGGGGAGACTTGCAGAGAAACACGACGATGGCAATGGAACGGAGATCCTGACATTGGAGGATGAGAGCCAGTCGTTCATTGCTGTGGTGAACGGACTTGGGCGCTCGCCTCATCTCAATTCGCTCAAAGAGAAAAGCAAGTTGCGATTGCGTGGAATCTGCGTAATCGATTCCAGGTACACGCATGACCTCACCGCATTTGCGCTGCTTCTGCCATCCTCGGGAGATATTGAAGTCCTGGAGGGCCCACCATGGTGGAGTCCAACTCACATTCTTGAACTCGCAATTTGCACACTTCTTCTCTCCTTTGCCGGGATGACGGGACTTTTCTTTGTGCAGCGCTGGCGTATGCAGGCCGTTCTGGACGAGCGGCAACGTCTGGCTCATGAGATGCACGACACGCTTGCGCAGAGCTTTGCTGGTCTCGGCTTTCAGCTCCAGGCAATTCGCGATGACATGAAAGACGGAATCGATATCATGCCGCAACTCGAGCTGGCACAGGAGATGGTTCACAGTAGTCACGAGGAGGCACGGCGCAGCATTTCGGCATTGCGTCCGGAGCATCTGGAGTCCGTTGGGTTGTTATCCGCACTCGAAGAATGTGCTCGACGCATGATTTCTAAGAGCTCTTCCGTCGAAATAAAGACTGCGAGTGCAGGAAACATGCAGAACATTCCGGTGCGTGTCTCTGACACATTACTGCGAATCGGTTACGAGGCCATTGCTAATGCAATTCGCCATGCGCATTGTTCGCGACTGACGATCACACTTGTGTATGGAAAGTCCACAGTGGAGATGATTGTCGAAGACGACGGGGTGGGGTTCGTCGTTTCAAGCGATTCGGCAGGGTTTGGCATTCGAGGGATGCATAAGCGGGCGGACAACATATCCGCTCATTTCAGGGTCAACAGCGCTCCCGGACAAGGAACCGCGGTTCACGTTCTGGCTCCTTTACCGCCCTCCTTCTTTCGAGCGCTCTCTCACAGATGGTTGATTCAGCTTCAAGTAAGGAAAACGCATGACAAACGCGCCAGAGTCTAAAGCAGCTGTTCGGGTTCTCATCGTTGACGACCACCCAGTTGTTCGTGCCGGATTGACTTCACTCCTTCGGAGACAAATCGGGCTGAAACTAACAGGTGCCGCCCATTCCGGGGAAGAAGCATTGGAAATACTTCAGCGCTCTTCTGTCGATGTCATGCTTTTGGATTTGCGCATGCCGAGTATCAATGGCATTGATCTGCTCAATATGTTGAGGACAAATGGGCACCAAGCCAAGGTAATCATTCTCTCAAGTTACGAGTACGAGGAAGAGATCTATCTGGCAGTCAAAGCGGGTGCGCGAGGCTATCTTTCCAAGAATGCGCCGCGTGAAGAGATAGTTGCTGCAATTGACGCAGTGGTCACCGGGGGCACCTATTTCCCTGAACGCGTCATCAACTGGATTGAGGAGCGGGAAGCTCGATCGAGCTTGAGCGTCCGAGAAATTGAAATCCTGGAAATGGTCGCAAAAGGGCTCACAAACAAGGAGATCGCTGGGGCTCTTCATATCAGTTTTTACACGGTGCGGCATCATGTGAACCACATCAGCGCCAAGCTTCAAGTAGCGGACCGAACTGAGGCTGCGACAGTCGCCCTGCGTCGGGGCATCATCGGTGGTGGCTAAGCGAGTCTAGGCAGCCACAGTTTCTTCATCGCGGCTCGGTTATGCCGGAGAGCTGTTCCAATTCGTTTGCCAGAGAGCTGTCCTCAGATACGAGCGCATGGAGCTCCCCGCGCTGAGAGAGCAGCATCTGCATCTGGTTCAGCAGAGGGAGAAGTTCGTCCTGGTACCACCCTGTCAGCTTCCGTTCCTGTCCAAGACTTCCTGTCTATGCAGCCATAGTTTTTATCTATGGATGTCTACCTCAGGAAAAGCAGACTTTGAGTAGTCCTCAGTCGCCGAGGAGATTTCTTCGGAGCAATTAGTTGCATCGCCGGGTCGTCAGTCGGACGAAGCCTGGAAATGTCTAGATTCCGCAGTCATTGGCGACTGCGGAATCAATGTATAAACGCCAAGTCGCCCGTCGGCAACGGATTAGTCCCGGAATGTCGGCTTATATCTATGAATCCGTTCCGTGAATGGGGAGGTGACCAGCCGGGTATTGGGGATCGTGGGATGAGCAATCTCTGTCACCAAGCCAACCAGGTTACGTGATCGAAATGAGTCTCCTGCTTCCGTGGACGTTCAGCGCTGCTTGAGAAGGGTGTTCGCTGACCTTGTCGGATGTGTTCCACGTCGGCGAACCTGCCGAGATTTTTCGAACAGGAGGAGGAGTTACACTGCTGTGAACGAACAGCGGTTGGGAGAAGGGCAGAGAGAATGCGGACTTCAGAAAAGGACCGGTTGGCTGCTGAGACCATGGATCGCTGGTATGAATTCCGGGAGGGACTTTCCTCAGAAAGACGGAAGTACCCCCTCCAACAATTTCAAGCCTTTTGGTTGGCAGCAAAACGCTACGCAGAATTGACGAAGCCTGATTCTCTGATTCACAAGAGTGTTGCCGCCGCGGTCAACGGACTTGTCGACTACCTTGGCGCGGAACGTAAACGGGTTCCAGGCGATGTCCTCCGCGACGCGGAACGCTTGGAATGCCTCCTTTTTAGCGGATATGACCCGTACTTCGAGGGCGATGAACCTCCAGGACCGTGACATGGGGACTGTCGCTGAGTGGTTTGGCGATTTATCATCAATCGATCCATGCAGATCGCGGTACTGCTTCGTAAAGTGGCGTTTTCGGAGACAACCTTGGAATCGCGTCGTGGATGGGAGTTTTTTCGCGGTGGGGGAATCAA
>OCTA010002041.1_pt1 | contig 18533 bp, 18 predicted proteins | sample 1538991 | NCBI WGS metagenome assembly OCTA01 (sample SAMEA3539302, study PRJEB22396) | soil metagenome | biome: tundra; feature: field; material: soil | place: USA | collected 2010-05 | depth 0.15 m | reverse complement strand
GGCAAGATGCCGGCGCGCATCGTGGTCTACCGGCGACCGGTCGAGACCCGGACCACCGATGCCCGCGAGCTCGCCGCCCTGGTCAACGACGTTGTCGTCGAACAGGTGGCCTCACTGCTCGGTGTCGACCCGCGCGAGCTCGACGCGGGATACGACCCCGAAGACGGCAACGACGACTAAGGCCCCCTCTTGCCACGGCAGAAACCCACCTAGTCGCGAAGCTGGCGCAGCGATGAAGGGGCGGTGATCAGCGTCAGATCAGATAGTGACGTCAGGCTAAGCAGCTTCTCCCCCACGTGGTTGACCGACGTGGGAACCGCAGCCCGGACGATCCCAGCCCGGGGCGCGACCCACACCGATGAGGCTGCGCCCAACGCCAGCGTGAACACTGACTTGCTGCGATCGGGACACTGTCACCGGTGGAACCGGTGTCGGCAATGACCAGCCGGTTCAGGGGGCCCGTCTGCAGTGACAGCGCATCCAGGCACTCCTTCAGCCAGACCGCCCCGTGATGGGCGAGCAGGACTCCGGTCACGACGACCGGTCGCACAGCTTGCACGCTGGCGCTAGTCCTGTGCCCACGTGCGGACGGAGAAGACGTCACCGCGTCAGGGACAGCCCAGCGGAGCCACCGCAGGGACTAGATGACATCCTTTTTGAACTTGCGACGCTCCCGCTCGGAAAGTCCGCCCCAGATGCCGAACCGCTCATCGTGCTCCAGCGCATACTCCAAGCACTCGCCTCGCACATCGCAGCCCACGCAGACCTTCTTGGCATCGCGTGTGGAGCCGCCCTTCTCAGGGAAGAACGCCTCCGGATCGGTCTGAGCGCACAAGGCGCGTTCCTGCCATGACAGTTCGTCCTCGGTGGTGTCGATCAGCTCGACGTTCATGATCAGTTGTAGTTCGTGCATGGCCCCTCCTCGACCCGAAAACAAGCGAGCGTTGACGTTGGACTGAGTTGACGTTTGTACTGACCTGCCGGGGGTACCGGTTGAATGACAACAATGAAATTACACGCGTGTCGTCACGGGAAGTCAAGCCGTTCTCTGATAGTTCAGCGAAATGCCGGAGTCGCTCAAACGTTGCGGATCACAGGCAAGCCCCCTCCCGCCTCAAGGCGCACCCCTGAGCCGGTCCGGATCCGAGAGCCCAATCCCTGCCTGACAGACTGCGCTCATGCGCATCACCGCCCTCGCGGGCGGAGTGGGCGGAGCACGCTTCCTGCGTGGCCTGTGTGCCCACTTCGACCGCACGCCCACCCTGTCCGACGCCACAGTCACCGTGATCGGAAACACCGGTGACGACATCAACCTCTTCGGGCTGCGAGTATGCCCCGATCTGGACACCATCATGTACACCCTCGGTGGCGCCGTTCACGAGGAACAGGGTTGGGGACGCGCGGACGAGACCTACGCTGTCCAGGGCGAGCTGGCGGCATACGGGGCTCAACCGCAGTGGTTCGGCCTGGGCGACCGCGACTTCGGCACCCACATCGCCCGTAGCCAGTGGCTTGGTCAGGGGCTCTCATTGTCGGAGGTAACCGCTCGGCTGGGCGCCCGTTGGGGCCTGCCCGATCGTGGTGTGCGGCTCCTGCCGATGACCGACTCCCCGGTCGAGACCCATGTCATCATCGGCGGCCAGGGACAGAGCCCTCAACGAGCCATCCACTTCCAGGAGTGGTGGGTCCGAATGCGAGCCGCCGTCCCTGCGAAGAAGTTCGTCGCCGTAGGCATGGATCGTGCGGCCGCCGCACCGGGGGTGCTAGATGCCATCCGTGAAGCAGACATCATCCTGCTTCCGCCGAGCAACCCAGTGGTGTCCATCGGGATCATCCTGGGCGTGCCCGGCGTGCGTGATGCGTTGCGTGGCAGCGCTGCTCCTGTCGTGGGCGTATCTCCACTCATTGGCGGCGCCCCGGTCCGTGGCCATGCCGATGTCTGTCTGACGGCGATCGGCGTGAACTCCACAACACAGGCGGTGGCGGGCCTGTACGCCGACTTCCTGAACGGGTGGCTCATCGATGACGCGGATGCGCCAGCGGTCGGGTTCGGCTCCAGGCTCGAGGTGCTCGCCCGACCCCTCTGGATGAGGGACCTCGAAACCGCCGCCGACATCGCCGGCGCTGCGTTCAGTCTGGCCCTGAAACTGAGCAGGACCCAGCCCGTATGACGTCGCGCACTCCACCGGTGGCCCTCACCCCGCTGCGCGGGCTCCCAGAGGTCCGTGAGGGTGACAACGTTGCCGAAATCCTTCTCAAGGGGTTGCAGCGCAATGAGATCCAGCTGTTGGACGGTGACATTCTCGTCCTCTCCAGCAAGGTGATCTCCAAGGCCATGGGACTGCGAGCACCAGCCGGCGAGCAAGCCGAGGTGGTTCTATCCCAGACGGTACGGATCGTCGCGGAACGGAGGACACCGTCGGGGGTGACGCGCGTCGTAGAGTCAGTGGCGGGGCCAGTCATGACTGCGGCAGGCGTCGACGCTTCCAACACCGCCGACGAGTCGACTGTGCTGCTCCTGCCGGATGATCCCGATACCGTTGCCGCACAGATCCGGGACGGCGTGCAGACCGGTTGGCTGACCCTGTCGGGCACCCTCGTCGTGACGGGACTCATCCTCAGCGATACGGCCGGCCGGCCGTGGCGCAACGGTCAAACCGACCTTGCGTTGGGAGCCTGCGGCATCCAGGTTGTGGACGACCTGCGTGGTTCGACTGATACCAACGGGCGGATCCTCTCAGTAACCGAGCGGTGCATCGCCGACGAAATCGCCGCCGCGGCCGACCTGGTCAAGGGCAAAGCAACCGGAGTGCCAGCGGCCCACATCCGCGGTCTTGGCCAGTACGTCCTAGACAACGAATCAACTTCCGGCGCCAGGGACCTGGTCCGCACCGGGCGGCAGGACTGGTTCGGCTACGGCATGGCCGAAGCAGTCCGCGCCGCGCTTGGTGTTGAACCGGGCACCGTACAGGCGTCCGAGGTCGGCGTCCCCTTCATCGACCCCGAGGATAGTGGCACTCGAGCCAGGCGAGCTCTACGGATCGCCCTGCTCACCTGCCCGGACGTTGTCGGAGAGGTCGACGGCGACACCGTTGCCCTCGTGGCCCCGGACGACTTCACGCTCGGCGTCGCGGCAGCCCGCGCAGAGGTGGCGCTGCGCGGGGAGGGGCTTGCCAGCATCGTGACCCGCTCGCCGGTGTCGAGCCTGCCCGTGGATGCTCTCATGACTTCTCACCTTGGTGTTCGTATCGCCTTTCACTAGCGGCGAGAGACGATAACGACGGACAGCCCGACCACGAAAGACAGCAGGCCAGCCCCAGCTACTTTCAAGGAGACCATCGCCTGGATGCTCTTGCTCGTACTGTCCTCAATCCAGGCCGAAGAGCCGTTCACCACGCGAAACGTGAGACGCATCATCACGATTGCGCTCATCGTGGGTCTCTGTCGGACACTGGTGCAGCTGCCTCAGCGCTTCCCCGACTACTGGTTCAGCTCCAGGGGTCGCCTCTCCCACACGAGCACCATCATATTTCGAGGAACCTTCACGCCCGGGTCACCCGTGAACATGTGGTGATCCTGCTGGTGGACGGGGCGCTCAGCCGGGGCCTCTGGCGGCGGCACACGCTATGGGACAGGTCGAGGTGCCAGTCGGCAGACCGCACCGCGTGGCCCGTCACCTCGACGACTTTTCCAGGAGCGCACGATGACGTTGACCGCCCTAGCCGACGCGGGGGGGCATCTCACTGGTCAACCTCAACGTCATGAGGAACAACCGGGCCATGGCGATTGGCTACAGCACCCTCACCGTCATCTGCCCGGTGCCCGTTTGCCAGCCCGGGGAGCGGCTCAGCATCGCGCGACCCCTGAGCTTTCACCGCTGCACCTGGTCACCGTCCCTGCTGAGTCTCACGGCAGAACCTCAACGGATCCGGCGCGGCAGGTGGGTGCGGGCGGCCATCCTGGGACCCCGCCGCGGACGCCCCACGCCCGCCAGCTTGAGCAGTGCCTGCACCCGATAGCGATGCCCTGCGTACGGTTCGAGCAGCTCGGCCAGGCCGTCGTCGTCGACCTCCGAGCCGGTCAGTGCCCACCCGATGTCCTTGGCCACGTGATAGTCGCCGAAACTGACCGCATCGGGATCCCCGAGCGCCGTGTGCCGTACCTCGGCAGCGGTCCAGACCCCGATCCCCGGTATGGCCCGCAGTCGCCGGTCTGCCTGGTCGCCACTGAGGGCCACGCACTGCTCCAACCGGCCGGCGGCGCCTGCAGCCCGGATGACTGCCGCGGACCGCGTGCCGTCGACCCCGGCTCGCAACCACTCCCATGATGGGATCCGCGCCCAACCGCGGGCACTGGGCGCGACCCACAGCCCACGCACCCCACCCTCCCCGGGCGCGCGCTCGCCATACCGGCAGACAAGGGTGCGATAGGAACCGGAGGCTTCCTGACCGGTGACCTTTTGCGCGATAATCGAGGGGACCAACGACTCCAGCACCAGCCCGGTCCGGGGCACGCGCCATCCGCCGAACCGTCGCGCCGCCTGGGCGACCTGCGGGTGGTGCGCTACAAAGCCGGTGACATCGTCCAGGTTGCCGAGCATGGTCGGGACCGATGCAAGCACCCACTGCGCACCGGGACCCCATGCCGTGGCATCGACGGCTGATCCGACCAGCGGCCGCAGGCGCAGCGTCGACGTGCCCTGCGGGGTGCGAATACCTCGCCAGATGGTGCCGTCGGAGTCGTGTTGAAACGTCGGGTCGCCCCGGCCCAGGCGCAGACCACCGATAACCGCGAACACGTCCAGCGACCACCCGGGGGTCCAGAGTCGACGTTGGCGGTCAGTCATCCGTACAGTCTGCTCCGTGCACACCCCAGCCTTAGTTCTTGCCGAGATTCTCCGCTCAGACCCCGCAAGACCACGACTGACGTTCTACGAGGACACCGCGGGCCCCGGGCGAGGCGAGCGCATCGAGCTCTCAGCCAAGGTCCTGGCCAACTGGGTCTGCAAGGCCGGCAACGCTCTTCAGGACGAGTACGACCTTGGCCCCGGCTCGGTCATCCGGCTGTCCTTGCCACCTCACTGGCGAGCCCTGTACTGGGCCCTCGCCGTGTGGTCGGTCGGGGCCACCGTGGACCTTGTGGGGGGTCGAAACGCGGACCTTTTGATCTGCGATGACGAAGGCTTGGCGGCCAGAATCGAACCGGCCCCAGGTGAGGTCGTGCTTGTCACGATGGGAGCTCTTGCTCGCGCCCACCCAGGCCGTGTGCCAGGCGGAGTAATGGACGAGGCACGAGAGCTAGCGACCTACGGTGATCAGTTCGTCGCAATGGCCGGCCCGGCCCCCGATGATCTGGCGCTGATCGAACATGGCGCTGACACGCCATACCGAAGTGTTGTGCCCCATCGGGACTGGCCTGCGAACACCCGGGTAAGTCTTGCCGGTGACCTGACTCAGGTGCTCGAGTCCAGCCTCGCCGCATGGGCCGTCGATGGATCTGTGGTGCTGTCCCGCAACGGCCAGCACGCCGGAGGCGAGCCACAACCGGAGCGGCTGGCTTCCGAACGTGTCACGCTCGACCTGGCACACGGCGCGGCCGGGCAGTAAGTGCGCTGGACCCGCCCCCTGTCAACAAATCATCTGAGCCGCCACCACGCGACCGCCGCAGCGGTCAGGTCAGGTCCAAGAGATCAGTCTCAGCCTCTCGGTCGATGTGTGGGGGCCCGCGACGAGTGGCAAGCCCAGCTTCGCCACCATCGCCCGGCTCCGGTTGAGCCTCTGAGCTCCCAAGGTCGCCGGTCCGGTCACGATCGCGCCGTCGCCGCCGGAAGATGACCTCAAAGATTATCAGCGTTATCAAGAGGGCGACGCCCATTGCCGCCAGAACCAGACCGAGCGTCATGCCGGGCGGCCGAAACGACAGCACAAGCCGAGATGGGTGGGTACCCGCTGGAAGCCGGACGGTCACGAACACGCCTCTGACCGAGCCCACAGGCAAAGGCCGGCCGTTAAGTGTGGCCGTGTAACCCGGCCACAGCAGGCGGGAGAAGACGACCGAACCGCCACTGGCCGACGAGACGGTCATCGACTCCGCGGTGTCGCTGCTCGGCGCTGCGTGAGTCACCACGACGCCCCGAGACGCCACGACCCGGCCAGGCTGTGCCGGCCGCGGGGTATTGCGTTCGAGGATCCAGGCGAGCGGGTCTGGGTGGTTCACGAAGTGCCAGCCGACCGGCGCGCCTAGCGCTGGCGCCGTCGGGAAGGTGTGTTTGGTCAAGATGACCCGGTCAAGACCCATGAGGTCGGCATACGTCCGGCCCGTCGTGGGATCGTCCGCGAAGAGGTACCTCTCCGCGTCCTTGCACGTTCCGCCTTCCCATTGCATGCACAGCAGAGATGAGAACTTCTGGTGGCCGACTGCGGTGTAGGAGTTGACGTAGTCCAAGCCGAGGGTGCGCGCATAGTTGCCAATGACCAGGCTGCGCCACGTCGCCTCGGCCTGTGCCAGCGTCTTGACCGGCGCCCGTTCGCCAAGCTGCAGGGTCACGCCCTGGTAGTTCGGAAAGTGCGCCTTCGCTGCGCTACGGCTCACCGGCATGTGCCACTGGCTTACCCCAAGATTGCTGGGAAACTGGCCGACCTGAACCCAAAGCACCGCCAGGATGCTGACCAGAACGGCCCCAGCCGCGGACGCAACGCCCAACCATCTGCCCAGTGCGACCACCAACGCGGCGACCACGAGCAAAATGAGACCCCAGAGGGCAAACTGCCAGATCCCATGGGGGAACGCCGATGCGGAGCGGAGCACGCTGATGACGGCCAGTGCGACGGCAATCATGGTCTTCTTGCGCCACGCAGACAGCGACACCACCCTGCTGACCAGAACGCCGATGACCACCAGCACAGCAACCGCCATCAGGGGTAGCATCCGTGCCGGCCAGCGGATCGGACCGAGCTGGCTCGGCCCGTCTGTGACCACGAGCATGACGCCCAGGAGCATCAGCGGACCTGCCAACGTACGGACGCGACCTCTGACACGCCCCCAGTCGACGAAAGCCAGCACCGGCAGGATGAACCACGCAATGTAGCTGACCGGAACTTTCTGCACCTGACTGCCCGAGAATCCCTGTATCGCCGGCAGCGCCACAGGAATCGCCGCATTCAGGCTCTCCGACCAGGGCGCAGTGAACAGGTTGGTGTTTACTGCCGTCCCGATGACCCGCCAAGTCACGGACGAGGTGAGGTACCCGGGCAGGAATGTCACTAAGCCGCACAGCGCCGCCGCGACGGCCGCTGCGGCGACCTTCGCGGCGGGGACCCACGATCGGGACCGCAAGCCCTCGCCAACCAGAACACACAATGAGACCAGCGCCATGCCTATGGCGCTGTGCACATAACCGATGCTCAGCGCGAGGTAGGTAAACAGGAATACCGGGATGGGACCCGACTGTCCCCGGGCGTAGCGGACACCGCTGGCCCAGGCTTGAGTGGTCCAGGCAAGACCGAACAGCGAGGTGACCCAAGTGGCGCTGTCGTAGTAGAGGACCCAACCGCTAAACGGCATCGCCGCACCAACGACAGCAGCCCAAACCGGGCGTGCCCCGTAGGCCATTGCCACGCGGTAGACCCCTAGCGCCAGGACAACCGCGAAGCAGCCTTTGACTCCGGCGGCAAACAGGTCCAATCGGTCCACCATCGGTGCCACGTAGTAGATCGCAAGTTGGATCGGGTTCCAGAGGCTGCCCTGGCCCTCCACTGTCCAGTTCCCGGACATCCAGGCGTCCGGGGTGAGGATGGGTAGTACGCCCTGGTGCAACCGATCGCCGATGTACAGCCAGTTCGGGACGGCTCCGCTCTCGCTGTCGTCCTGAAGGAAGAACGCGGAGTTACGCAGCAGGATCAGCGCGTAACCCAACACCACGGTCACAGCTGTGACGGCGCCCCAACTCAGCCGCGCGCGACGCGAGGGGGTTGTGACCACAGTCTCAGGCACACGCTGCTTTTCTGCCGGGAGCCGCCGGTAGGGCAAAGCAGGCCGTAGGGCGAGCCAGGAGCAAAGGAATGGGAGCGTCGCCAGCTCGTGGTGTGATACCCGCTCGCCGGCTCGTTGTCCGGCGGTCACTCGGGGCATCAGTCATGCCACCGCTCGGGTGACCGAAGCGTTGCCATGGGCGCAGAGCTGTCACGGAGGTTTTCCTATCCTGTCTCGCCAGATGTGCTTGCCTTGGCCAAACTACCCAATGACCTCACCGACTCCAAGGACCGAGCGGCGGCAGTGAGCAGAAATGCAGCCCTCACCACAGGCTAGAGATCCGTCAGGTTCAAAGTCATCGAGGGCGCAGCCAAAGCCGGTCAACAGCATCGTCAGCGCTCATCGCCTGCCGAGGATGCATCCCCCCTGGTGTGGTGTCCAGGGTACGCAACGAGGAACTTGAACACGTCAACCCCGAATTCACATCCGGTTAGGACCCCCCTGGCGATCTCCGGTGGCAGCAGGCGCAATCACCCACGCCGCCTGATCGCCTCGACTGGCGCTGTTGAGCGCAACAGCCTGCTTCTCCCAGCCCTGGAGCTGGGCCTTCGAAAACGGTGCGTCCCCGGGCTTCACCATGACGGACCGTGCGTCCATGAGCGGTATGCCGCGAAGGTACTGTTCGCTGCCCCAAAACTGGAAGCCCGTCGAGTCGTCAGCGACCGAGACAACGCCGGCCCCCAGGCGCTCGCAGAGGGTGCCCAACCCGGGCCGTGAGAGGACGACGAGGTGACGGGGCGCGTCCAGCGACACCCATGCGCAGCCATACTTTTCAAAGGCATGGCTGGAAGGAGTAGGCATCCGGACCAGGACTCGGCCTCCCGGCGTCAGCCGTTTCAATGCCTCCCGAAGGCTGGCTTCCGGATCTGGGACATGCTCGAGGCTGTGATGGAACATGATCAGGTCGAAGGTTCCCTCGACCTCGCTGAGGTCCTGCTGCATCAACCGACCGCCGGTGCTCAGGTCCCGCCCCGCCGACATGAACGGATCCACGCCGAGGACGTCCTTCACCCCGGCCAAGCCCAGGGCGAACACCAACATTCCCGAACCACATCCGACGTCAAGGACGCGCGTCTGCTTGCCCCGGGTCAGCCCAGCACGTCGGATGGAGCCCAGGACTGAGACCAGCGTCCGCAGCTGCCGGCGTTGAATGGCCGCAGTGGCCATGCCCGAGAACACACCGCGGCCCCACAGGACCGAGCCGATGACCAGCATGGCGAACTGCCGCACCACCGGTGCACCCAAGGCGCGCTCAGGGTCCAGATCCACCGAATAGTAGTTTCTAGGGTAGTAAGGCGTCATATCGTCGGGAATCGAGATCAGGGCAAGGCTGCCACAGTCGGCGCACACGCGGTAGTCGAAGTCCTCCAGGAGGCCGAACATGTTCTCACGGACGGTGAGCACGGTCCGGGAAGTGCTCAAACAGGCGGGACATCGCTGGATGGTTTGCGTAGGCACGCTCACAACCTATCGGCCGCTTCCATTTCTTGCCGACCATTCAGGTGATCGGCACGCGACCACCGCGCAGGGAAGTCAAACCCGGACCCGCCTTGACCCTGGATAGGTTCTGAGGCGCCCTGCAGAAAGCACGGCCGGTAGGCCTGGTTGGAGTAATGTCGTTGGAGGGCTCGGACCCGTTGCCCTATGGCACCGCCCGACACCCACCAGCGAGGTCATGAAGGGGAGAATGAAGACCGTTCTGCTAGCGGGAGGCCTGGGCACACGTCTCCGCGAGGAAACCGAGTTCCGGCCCAAGCCCATGGTCGATATCGGCGGCAAGCCGGTGTTGTGGCACATCATGAAGCTCTACGCCCACTACGGGTATAACGATTTCGTGGTCTGCACGGGCTACAAGAGTGAGGTCATCAAGGACTACTTCCTCAACTATGAGGCTCTAAACAACGACTTCACCCTTCGGCTCGGAGACCGCGCCTCGCTGCGATACCACGGCTCACACAACGAGGGCGACTGGCAGGTCACCGTGGCATTCACAGGGGACGCCACCATGACGGGTGGACGGGTCTTTCGCGCGTCGAGGTACTTCCCGGGCGAAAGGTTCATGTGCACATATGGTGACGGCGTCGCCGACGTCGACATCGCCGCGCTGATGGCCTTCCACGAGTCACACGGTCGCCTCGCAACGGTGACCACCGTCCGGCCGCCAAGCCGCTTCGGTGTCATGGACCTCGCAAGTGATCGGCGAGTCGAGCAGTTCCGCGAAAAGCCGCAGGCGGACGGCTCTGTTAACGCGGGATTCTTCGTGTTCGAACCGGGCGTCATCGACTACCTCGACGACGAATGCGTGCTCGAACAGAGCGCCCTACAGGCTCTGGCGGCAGACGGCCAGCTGATGGCGTACGGACATGAAGGCTTCTTCCAGCCCATGGATACGTACCGCGAGTACACGCTGCTCAACGAGATGTGGGCATCCGGGACTGCGCCGTGGAAGATGTGGCCAGGGGATGCCTGACGCTCGGCAGGGCGGGGCCGCGCGTTGAACGTTCGTGACCAACCTTCCCCGCTCGCGGGCGTTCACCTGTCGGTCGATCGCCGCATGTTCGCGGGCCCGGTGATCGTGACAGGCGCCAATGGCTTCATAGGACGGCATCTGTGCAGCCACCTTGCCGCCCTTGGCGAGGACGTGCACGCGGTGACACGCGCGACGTCGGCGCGCGTCGGTTCCCACCGGCCCGAGGTAACCATCCACACCCTGCGGGACTCCGGTGCGGAGTATGCGGCTGTCGCCGACGTCGTTCACCCGGCTGTCGTCTTCCACCTCGCGACCTTTTTTGCCCAACGCCATGATCCGACCCAGATCGCCCGCATGGTCGAGGCCAACGTCACCTTCGGCACGGCGGTCGCGGATGCCGCCGCACGGGGCGGAGCGCGCCTGGTGCACGCAACATCGGCCTGGCAGCACTATGAGGGGGCCCAGTACTCGCCGGCATCCCTATACGCGGCGACCAAGCAGGCGCTGTGCGACGTGGTGCAGTACTTCACCGAGTGCGAAGGACTTACCGCAGACGAGGTGTGCCTGTTCGACACCTATGGACCTTGCGACGATCGCAAGAAACTCGTATGGCTTCTTCTCGAGCACGCGGCAAACGGGGCGCCGCTGCCCATGTCATCCGGCCATCAGCTCATCGACCTGACGCACGTGGACGATGTGGTGGCCGCCCTCGTGCATGCCGCGACGGCACCCCCGCTTGGAGCACGGCTAGTCGCCAGGAGTGGGCGCCCTCTGACCGTCCGAGCACTCGCGGTTCTGGTTGAGCAGGTGACGGGTCGGGCGATCGATACCAGGTGGGAAGATCGTCCAGCACGGCCACGCGAAATGGAGCGGGACTGGACCGTCCCAGGGGCCAAGACGTCGTGGCGGCCGAAGATCGACCTTGCCACGGGTGTGACGCAGCTGTGGGACGCGCGGAACGGTCGGCCACGTGACTGACGAACGCATGAGGCCAGCGACGGTGTCCGTGGTCATCCCCGTGCACAACGGGATGCCACATCTGCCGCAGACCCTTGCCAGCGTGCTCACCCAGACGCGAATTCCTGACGAAATCCTCCTGGTCGAGAACGGCTCGAGCGACGGCACCACACAGTGGCTCCGCGAGCATGCCCCGACCGGGGTTCGTGTGATCGTCCAGCCCAAGATGGTCAGCGCGGCCGCCAACTTCACCAGCGCCGTGGAGCTCGCCACCGGTCAGTTCGTCAAGCTGCTCTGTGCGGACGACGTCCTGGAACCAGAGGCTATCGAGATTCAGTCCAGGGCCCTTGAAGGCCATCCCAGGGCCGTGCTGGCAGCCTCTCAGCGCAGGATCGTCGACAACTGGGGAAAGACAGTGGTCCGCAACGGCGGCCTCACCGGGTTGAACGGCGAGATCGAGGGCCGAGACGTGATTCGAGCCTGCGCCCTACGCGGCCAGAACCTCCTGGGTGAGCCGTGCTGCGTGATGTTCCGCAGGGCGGCTATTAAGCCGCACTTGCCCTGGGATGACAGCCTGCCGTACGCCATCGATCTCGACATGTACACGCGGGTCCTCGCGGACGGCACTGCAGTGGCGATCCGAGAGACTCTGGCCCAGTTTCGAATGTCCACCGGGTCCTGGTCAGCACAGCTCAGCGCGGTGCAGCGAGTCCAGTTCGAAAGATGGCGCGATCGTGCTGTGACAACTGGGCTCCTTGAACTCACCCCCACCGAGCATCTCCAGTCCTGCGTGATGGCGCGGGTCCGACATGGCCTGCGTCAAACCGCCTACCGGGTAACCGCCATCCGAGCGCGCAGGCACTCGAGCGCCCCATGACCGGCCGCGCTCAGTGCTCTCCGGTGCGCGACGACCTCCGATGGCTGCAGAGGTTCACCCGCTCCCCCGGGGGATGAGGCTGGGCTAGTGTGACCGAACAGTTTCCACCTGGAGGACCAACCATGCCGTTCGACGTAGTCCAGGGATGCCGCTCCTGCGGGTCCAGCGACTTTGCCCCAGTACTGGACCTGGGTATGCAGCCTCTGGCGAACGGGTACCGCGAGCCGGGCGACGTGTCCCCGGAGGCCCGCTACCCCCTTGCCCTGGTCCGGTGCCGTCCGTGCTCGCTCGTGCAGCTGACCGGCACTATCCCGCCGAAGCTCATGTTCGACACCTACCACTACTTCTCGTCGTACTCCTCGACCATGGTCGACTCCATGCGGGTGCTGGCCAGGCGCCTCACCGCGGAGCGCGAGCTCACAGCCAAGGACCTCGTCGTCGAGATCGCCTCCAACGACGGTTATCTGCTGAAGCACTACCTGGACTTAGGCATCCCGGTGCTGGGTGTCGAACCGGCTCAGAACGTCGCCGCGGTTGCCCGGGAGGCCGGGGTGCCGACCCTGACCGAATACTTCACCCGAAGCCTTGGCTCTGAACTGGCTGACTCCGGACAATCGGCCTCGGTCATCCATGCCAACAACGTGATGGCACACGTCCCCGACATCAACGACTTTGTCGCCGGCATCTGCGCGGCGTTACGCCCGGACGGGGTAGCGGTGGTCGAGACGCCGTACTTGGTCCGGTTCGTGGACGACCGCGAGTTCGACACCATCTACCATGAACACGTCTTCTACTACTCGCTGACCGCCCTGTCGTCGCTGTTGGAACGGCACGGCCTCATGGTCTCGGACGTCGAGCAGATTCCCCTGCATGGTGGCTCACTGCGGCTGTTCATCCAGCACCCAACACACCGCTCCTCAGCGCGGGTGGGAGAGCTCCTGGAGGCGGAGCGAGTGCGAGGCATCACGACCGACGACTACTACAGAGACTTCGCCGACCGGGTGGAGGAGCTGAAGACCGCGGTCACTGAACTGGTCCGGGGGCTGCGGGCCAAAGGCGCAACGGTGGCTGCGTACGGGGCGGCGGCCAAGGGCACCGTGCTGCTCAACCACTTCGGCCTGGACCACCGCACGATCGACTTCGTTGCCGACCGCAGCGTGCAAAAGCAAGGGCTGGTGATGCCCGGTGTCGGCATTCCCATCGTGGCGGCCGAGGAGCTCGAGCGGCGCCATCCGGACTACACGCTGCTGCTGGCCTGGAACTTCGCGGAGGAGATCCTCGAGCAGCAACACAGCTACCGGGCAGCCGGGGGCAAATTCATCATCCCCGTGCCAGCTGTCTCCTTGCGATGACGTTGGAGTTTCGAGGCACGCCTCTGGCCGGAGCGTTCGTCATCGTCCCGACAAGCGTGGACGACAAACGTGGCTCGTTCGGTCGGCTCTTCGACCAAGCACAGTTCCGCGCGCGGGGACTGGACCCGTCGCTCGCACAGGCGAGCTTCTCCTACAACATCGCTGCCCGAACTCTGAGGGGGCTGCACTACCAACGCGAGCCGTGGGCCGAGACCAAGTTGGTGCGGTGCACGAGAGGCAGCGTCTTCGACGTCATCGTCGACCTGCGCGCCGGTAGCCGGACGCAGCTCGGCTGGTTTGGCGTGGAGCTCGACGAGCGCACCCGCAACGCCATCTACGTCCCGGCTGGCTTCGCGCATGGCTTCGTGACGCTGACGCCGGGCGCCGAGCTGCATTACCAGATCTCGACGCCATACCACCCAGGCAGCAGTGCCGGACTGCGGTGGGACGACCCGGCCCTGGCGATCCACTGGCCAGTGGAACCACTGGTCATCACCGAGCGGGACTCCACGTACCCGCTGCTGGACGTGGCCCGCCCCAGTTAGCGGACGCCACATCTGGCAGACGGCGCGGGCCTCACGGGTGTCCGGATCCCCCGGGTCCAAGTTGCATGAACTCGTCGATCTGCGCAAGGCTCACGGCCCGAGCATCTCCACCCGCGCGGACCTGCTTCTCCCACGCCACAGTCCACGCCAGAGCTGTGTGAAACGTGATCCGGCTTCGCCAGCCAAGCTGGAGGTCTGCCTTGCGCGAGTCCAGCGCAAGAAGCGCCGCTTCGGGAACATGGGTTCCCGGATCGACCTCAACTAGTGATTGCGTGCCCCAAAGGGATGCGACGGCTTTGGCCACGGCCCCCACCTGGACAAAGGAGTCGGTGCCGGGCCCAAAATTAAAAGCCTCACCCGAGCAATCGCCAAGCAGGAGGGCGTTGGTGAGCTGGAGATAGCCGTGAAGACAGTCCAGCACATGTTGCCAAGGCCTGACCGACCCGGGACTCCTGATTCGAACGGACTGTCCCGCAGAGAAAGCAGCGACGAGGTCCACCATAAGACGGTCGGCGCACACGTCGCCACCGCCGATCACGTTCCCGGCTCGTGCGATGGCCGTCGGGACACTCGAACCCGAGGCCATCATCCAGGACTGGGTGATGAGATCCGCCGCAGCCTTTGACGCGGAGTAGGGGTCCACGCCACCCAATGGGTCGGACTCCCTGTATCCCCAGATCTGGTTCATGTTCCGGTAAACCTTGTCGGTGGTAATGATCACTTGAGCCTTAACGCTTGGCGTGTGCTCAACGGCCAGAAGAACGTAGAGCGTGCCCAGAGTGTTCGTCTCATACGTGTACCGGGGGTCTCGGTACGACTCACGCACGAGGGACTGAGCCGCAAGATGCACCACCACGTCAGGTTCCAAGGCTCCCACTGCCTGCTGTGTCGCGGACCCATCCCGGATATCGACGCGCAGGTCGTGCAGCAGCAGCTCTGACAGCCTGGCCCTCTCGTAAAGCGAGCCGGGAGCTGGTTCCAGCGCAAGCCCGGACACCGTATGCCCCTGCTGCGTGAGCATGAGCGCAAGCCAGGCTCCTTTGAACCCGGTGTGGCCAGTGACGAGATAGTGCACTTCAGCGACCATCCCCACAGCCGATGACCCATGCCAGCCGACCACTGCGGCGGAAACGGTCCGCGCACTCCAGCGTGTCGTTGCTCAAGCCGCGCCTCCATCCAGATGATGATCCAAAGTGGCAAACCACATGGCTTGCGAGCCACCAAGTAACCACATGTAGTCGCAGAGAGACTACCGCCCCGCGAGTGCGCCATCCTGCAGGTGTCGCAACAGATCTGCGGCAGTCATGGCGACTCCGACCGGGAATGGGGTGAGGCTGCGTCGGTCGAGCTCAGGCCAGAATCGGGAGCGCAAACTCAGATCCTTGGCTTGCACAGCAGCCACCGCCGAGGCTCCCAGCACGATGCGGGGTGATCGCTTGAAGATCCGGCGCATCTCGCCCAGAACAGCGCCGATGGTAATGGCCCGTTGGGATGCCAGGATCTTGGTGACCACCCTCGGATGCGTGGCCGACTGTTCCCCCCGTAGGCGCACCAGCCCATCCCGTATCAGGGCGGCGCAGTCAGGAGCAAAGAGGTAGTCGCGCAAGGTATCCAGGGAGACGTAGATCGACAGGGGCTGGCCGGTCAGATGGGCCCGGCAGATCTGCGAGATCAAGCCCTGGGCCTTGACGAGATTTTGGCCCGGTCCGTAGAGATTGGCGATGCGGCCGATCAGCGAGGGCATACCAGTCTGGCTGCTCCAGGCTGTAACGAGCGCCTCGCCGTCCAACTTGGCCTGGCCATATGGCGCTAGGGGGCGCACCGGGGACGACTCGTCATAGGGAGGCGCGTGAACTCCGGCGTAGACCCCACCTGCCGAGGATGCGAAGAAGAAAGCTCCATCGCCATCTGGTGAGGCGATCGAGAGCGCCGCAAGGGTCTCCCGCAGCGCGGCCATCTCCAGCTGAAGTGCCTGCGCCGAAGTGCCCATGACACCCGCGCCGGCACACCATGCCACCGACCACGGTCGGTCGCCGGTCGCGCGCAAGAACTCCCCGGCATACTGGCGCAGCTGCATGGCACCAGCGCCGGGGCCAGACCAGACGATTGGCCCGGGCGGTCGCCACAGCAGTAGGGGCGAACGATCCACGCCACCGGCCCGGCCGATGGCCGTCTCCAGACTCTGCCCGAGCAGACCGCCACGCCCGATGACCCAGGTCAACGGAGCCAGCGCGGACCCTGAGGAGACAGCTGTCACGACGTGCCCGGTACCTTCTCCCCCGAACGACCCAACGGTCCGTCCTTCGGGTCGCCGACGATGAGATAGAGCGGCTTGCCCATGGCCATACTGACCGCGACACCGACGTACTCCGCGATCACGCCGAGCGAGAACAGGATCGCTCCCGTGCTCACCAGCACAAGGACCATCGTGGACGTCCAGCCCTGGGGTATTGCCGCCGAGGTGAACCGGACCACGAGCAGATAAACCGCATAGGCAATGCCCCCGAGCCCGAACAGCAGACCAAGAGCGCTGACCATCCGCAGCGCGCGGGTGCCGCTGGAGAGCACAAGGTGCACGAAGTGCGACAACAGCGCCCTGGTGGAGTAGCCCGACCGACGGACACCCTCCCCGCGCAGTCGCACCGGGCACGCCGACGTGGGGCCGGCAACCCAGCCCATAGCGACGTCGAGATAGACGCCCGAACCGGCATAGGCGGCAACGCTTCGCGCAATCTCGCCCAGTATCATCCGGTAACTTTGGAAGTCCCCGTCGCTGCTGCCGGTAAGGAACGTGGAGAAGACCCACTTGGCCAGGCGCGAGCTACCGTTGCGCAGCATAGTGTGTGCCGGCCGGTTGACCGGGTCGGCATAGACCAGCTGTGAGCCCTCGCGGAGTGCGACATCCAGGAAGTCACCGATGTAAGCCGGATCATGTTGGCCGTCCTCATCCATGGTCACGACCCAGTCGCCGGTGGAGGAGGCCATGCCAGCCAGGGTTGCAGGGTGCTGGCCGAAGTTACGGCTGAGCCAGACCGCACGGATGAACTCGTACCTCGAGGCCAGCTCACGGATCACCTCATCAGAGCGGTCGGGACCATGATCATTGACCAGGAGCAGCTCGATGACCTGGAACTCGTGCCCCTGCGCCGTCTTGGTCGGTACTGTCAGCAACGCGATCTCCTGGACGAGGGGCTCAAGGGTGCGTTCACCCTGAAAAACGGGGACCACGATCGAGACGCGGTGCGGTCTTGGTCCCTGTGCAGTCATCGAGTCAGACACGGTTGAAAGCCTAGTGCAGCCGCTGGTGGCGCGGACCCTGGACACTCGGACCCCTGCCGTGGGGGGGCTTCACTGGTGAAGATCCTCGGAGGAAGCGGGACGGCGAAACGAAAAGTGCTTGTGGCCCACCCAGCTCATCACCGACGTCACCAGGACGATCAGTGCCTGTGCCAGGAGCACCGGTAGGTGGGCGAGCTCGACCAGGACCGGCAGCACTACCAGGTTGACTGCCAACGCCATGAGATAGACGGTCTCGAACCGCCACAGATCTGCCAGTACGTGACCACGAACCCGGAAGACCACGAACCGGTAGAGCACGAAGGCGATGAGCACGGCCACCACGTGCGAACACAGCAACGCCACCAGATAGCGCTGCTTTCCCAGCAGCACCAGGAACCCTGCAAAGACAAGGAATCCGACAACTGTGTTGATTGCCCCGACTATGAGAAAGGCGACGCGTTGGTCACGGACGACCCGCAGGAACCAACCCGGCGGTCCGGTCATGCCCCCGGCCGCCACCGTCTCAGGGCTCATAGGACCCAGCCCTGGGCGTACTGACGAGACAGTCGAGAAGGGTTTCCACCACCGAACTACATCCACTAGGCGCCATCCCAGCCACGAGCGATAACGTCGAACTGAGCGTCACCATTGAAATCCCCAGAGCTGATGATGGGCGGAGAACACGTTCCATCCTCGACCGATGAGTCGAGATCGCAACCATCCACCCGATCCGTTGCCTGGACAAAGGTACAACAATCCACCGGAAGTGGGTGCGATGACCGTCGCGCTCACGATCTGCGTGAAGTCCTCAGGACCCAACACCGCGGTGAAGGTGTTCCACGTCCAGCCACCGACCCCCACGCCAAGACATCCAGGCGACAAGACCGTCGCCCTCGGCCGGCCCACCCTCCGGCGGTCATCTGTTGGCCTTCTTAGGGTTGATCCCAGACGCCGAAGATGAAAAGCAGGTCTCGTCCCGGAAGGGCACGCATCGTCAGGGCACGGTGGTGGCGCGGCAGCCG
>OCTA010002040.1_pt1 | contig 18540 bp, 17 predicted proteins | sample 1538991 | NCBI WGS metagenome assembly OCTA01 (sample SAMEA3539302, study PRJEB22396) | soil metagenome | biome: tundra; feature: field; material: soil | place: USA | collected 2010-05 | depth 0.15 m | reverse complement strand
CCTTGCCCATTTCCTTTGCCCAAAACTCTGCCGACTGCGCCCGAATGATGCCGTTTGCCCTACGCATGCCGACGTAAATCGCTGAAAACACGTGGACCCGAATCCTGGACAAGCACGTTATGAGTCCGCTGCTCTAACCGCTGAGCTAAGCTAAGGGCCCAGCTAGCGCTAGCGCTTGCCAAACCTCCAATCGCGTACCTAACCACCCGGCCGGCGTTGCCCCATCGTGACAATCCGGGCGCAGTAGGGTAGTATGACGGAAGGCTGATGACAGATCCGGAAGTAACCAGTGATACACCCGAGATACCGGACAAGTTGTACTTTAGGATCGGCGAGGTGGCCGGTTTGCTGGCCGTCGAACCGTATGTCCTGCGCTATTGGGAGACCGAGTTTCCAAGCCTCGCGCCGAAGAAGTCCGGCACCGGGCACCGCTTATACCGGCGCAAAGACGTCGAACTTCTGCTCAAAATCAAGCATTTGTTGTACGACAAGCGGTACACCATTGAAGGGGCGCGGCAATCCCTCCACAACGACTCCAAAGCGAGCAGACCCCAGGCGCGCGACCGAAAGCAGGGGGACCTGTTCACGCCCGATCCGCTAGCTCGCATCCGCACCGAACTCGCTTCTATATTAGAGATTCTAAAGTAGTTAGCTTGAGTCGCCGACGATCGCCGCGTAGATTCGATCCAGGTCTTCGGCGGAGTAATACTCGATTTCAATGCGGCCTTTCTGGCGGGCCCGCTCGATAATTCGAACCTTGGTTCCGAGCACCCTTTCCAATTCCTGAATGGCTGCCTTCACGTTGGGATCGGATTGGACCTCATCGACCGCCTTGGGCTTGCGGTCTTCCATCATCTTTTGGGTCAGCCGTTCGACTTGCCGCACCGACCAGCCTTGCGCAACCGACTTCTCGGCCACCTCCCTTTGCAGCTCGGCGGTCGGCAGCGTAAGAAGACAGCGTGCGTGGCCGATCGACAGTCTTCTCTCGGCGATCAGTTGTTGTATATCCGAGGGGAGCTGCAGGAGCCGGATCAGGTTTGCGATTGTCGATCGGTCCTTGCCCGTCCGGCGGCCCACTTCTTCGTGATTCAATTGCAATTCGCGGCACAGGCGGTCGAACGCCTGTGCGGTTTCGATCGCGTTCAGATCCTCCCGCTGAATATTTTCGATCAGCGTGATCTCCAGCAGCCGCTCATCGGGGATGTCTTGAATTACAGCGGGTACCCGGGCCACGCCAGCGATCTTGGCGGCGCGCCAGCGGCGTTCACCGGCAACGAGTTGATACCGTTCCGCCCGCCGCCGGACGACGAGCGGCTGTATGATACCATTGGCGCGGATGGACTGCGCCAACTCCTCGATGCGATCATGCTGGAAGACGCGCCGGGGTTGCAGTGGATTGGGTTCGATCAGCTCGATAGGGAGTTGCGCGACCTCTTCCCCGAGATGAGTTGGTTCGACCGGAGGCTGCGCCGTGGGCCGGGTCGGCAGCAGCGCGCTCAGCCCCTTACCGAGCGCTCTGCGCGGATTGTCCACGTTTTTGTTCATTCTCCAGAATCTCCTTGGCGAGGCGGATGTAGCTCTCCGCGCCGCGCGAGCGTACATCGTAGGCCAGGATGGTCTGTCCATGGCTGGGCGCTTCAGCCAGGCGAATGCTGCGCGGAATAACGGTTTGGAAGACCTTTTCGCGGAAGAAGTCTCTGAGATCGTTGGCTACCTGGCGGGTCAGGTTCGTGCGGTCGTCGAACATGGTGAGCAGAATGCCCTCGATTTCCAGGGGGTGCTCGAACGATTCGCGAATGCGCTGGATGGTGTCCATCAATTCGGAGATGCCCTCTAGAGCGAAGAACTCGCACTGGATGGGGACGAGGACGGAATCGGCGGCGATTAGGGCGTTCAGAGTCAGCAGATCGAGCGCCGGCGGACAGTCGATCAAGATGAAGTCGTATTGAGCGCGGGCCGCATTCACCTTATCGTGGAGGCGGAATTCGCGGCGCGGCGTATCCACCAGCTCGAGATTCGCGCCTACCAGATTCTTGTCGCCGGGGACCAAGTCAAGCCCCTCGAATCCCGTATGGACGACGGCATCCGCGATCTCCGCTGCACCCAACAGGACTTGGTACAGGCTGGGGCGGTCGGGGTCCTTCGTGGCCCCCATTCCGGTCGTAGCGTTACCCTGGGGGTCGGAATCGATAACGAGGACGCGGAGGTCGTTGGCGGCCAGAGCGGCAGCTACGTTGATGGCGGTGGTTGTCTTCCCAACGCCGCCCTTCTGGTTGGTGATGGCGAGGATCTTGCCCAAGCGGTCATGCTACCACGATTGATCCGCGGCGCAATAGAACCTAGTTGGGATACCCCTGTTTCACGTGAAACCTCTCGTCATTTAGGTCGGTGTTTCACGTGAAACGCGCTGGGTTAAACGGCGCGGATGGCCGAATTGCTCCCAATCCACAGGTGCCGCCGTTCGCCCCAAGGAAGCCGGATCGGTTCCCGCCATTCGAACCCTTGCAGGTCTTCGGCCCGCACTTCCCCAGTCAAAAGTTCGGCATTTCGCCCTAGCTTCTTTAGAGCCCCGGCAATATCCGAGTACCGCACCGCGCGCGAAACGACCCAGTCGAAGCGCTCCGCCACGTCCTCCGCTCTCTTCGCTATCACGCGCACATTCGCCAAGTCCCGCGACGCCTCTTTCAGAAAGGTCGCCTTCCGCTGGTGCGACTCAATCAGCACTACCGAACAGTCCGGCCGCACAATCGCGATAGGGATTCCCGGGAAGCCCGCCCCCGACCCAATGTCGGCGACCGAAGCCGGGGCTTCCATCAGATAACAGGCGGCGAATACGGACTCGCAATAGTGCCGCTCGACCACCTCCTCAAGCGTTCGCACGCTCGTCAGACTCAGGACCGTGTTCCAGCGCGTGAGCAACTCATAGTGCAGCTTCAGCCGCTCGATCTGCGGCTCGGACAACTCGCAGATGCCGGCCAACTTCGAGCGCAGCAATTCAGCGAACATGGCCCAAGCTCAGGTAGACATCCAGAATCGCGATGGCGGCCGGAGTGACGCCTGGAATGCGCGCCGCCTGGCCCAAGGTTTCCGGACGAACTCGCTCCAGCTTCTCGCGAATCTCGCGTGATAGGCCCGGTATCCCGCCAAAACCGAAAGACCCTGGAATGGGCCGCCGCTCGGCATCCTTGAGCCGCTCGATCTGCCGTTCCTGTTGCGCGATATAACCGTTGTATTTGATCTCGGTTTCGACGGTAGTGAGTAGCCCGCGCACAGGTTCCTCGCCCAAAGCCTCCCGCACCCAAGCGCCGAGTTCGCCGATCGAAGCCTCGGGCCGCTTGAGCCATTGCCCGTGCCGATGCTGCCCCAGCGCCGCGGTGAGGCGATTCTTCTGACGCTGCTTGCGCGAGAACATCTCCCACCGCTCATCCGTAACCAGCCCCGCGCGCCGGCCGAGGGGAGTGAGCCGCGCATCCGCATTGTCGATACGCAGGTGCAGCCGGAACTCCGCCCGCGAAGTGAACATGCGGTACGGCTCGTCGGCGCCTTTCGTAACAAGATCGTCCACCAGGATGCCCGTGTAGCCCTCCGTGCGCGCGATGACTACCGGCGGCATGCCGCGCAGCGAACACGCCGCATTGATCCCGGCCACCAAACCCTGGCATCCCGCCTCTTCGTACCCCGACGTGCCGTTGATTTGCCCGGCCAGATACAATCCCCGGATCGACTTCACCTCCAGGGTATGGCTCAGTTCCCGCGGATCGATCGCGTCATATTCAATCGCGTAGCCTGGCCGGATCATCTCCGCCAGCTCCAACCCCGGCACCGACGCCACCATGGCCGCCTGCACGTCAATCGGCATGCTGGTGGACATCCCGTTGACGTAGACCTCGTTGGTGTCCAGGCCTTCCGGCTCCAAAAAGATCTGGTGCCGCAGTTTGTCGGGAAATTTCACGACCTTGTCTTCGATCGACGGACAATAGCGCGGCCCCACCCCCTCGATTTGACCGCTGTACAGAGGGGAGCGCGGGATGGCCTCCCGCAGGATGCGATGCGTCTCCTCGGTGGTGTACGCGATGTGGCACTCCACTTGGGGCCGGTCGATCTTATCGGTCAGAAAGGAGAAGGGTGTAGGCTCCGGATCGCCCGCCTGCGGCTCGAAGCGGCTCCAGTCGATGGTGCGGCCGTCCAACCGGGGCGGCGTTCCCGTTTTCAGGCGGGTCCACTGCAGGCCCAACGTCCGCAACTGCTCCCCAAGAAGCTGCGAGGGCGCTTCGCCATTGCGTCCGCAGCTATACTGCATCTCGCCCACGTGTGCCAGGCCGTTCAAGAACGTCCCGGTCGTGACAATGATCGCGCCCGCACCGATGCTGCGGCCGTCGCGCAGCCGCACCCCGGTCGCCCGGCGCTCCGGCCCGTCCACGATCTCCAGCGACGCAACCTCCGCCTGCTTGATGCGCAGGTTAGGCTCGCGCTCCAGTACTTCGCGCATGCGCACCCGGTACATCTTCTTATCGCACTGCGCGCGCGGCGACCACACCGCCGGACCGCGGCTGGTGTTGAGCAGCCGGAACTGAATGCCGACCGCATCGGTGACCTCGCCCATGACTCCGCCCAGCGCGTCGATCTCACGCACCAAGTGCCCTTTGGCGATGCCGCCTATGGCGGGGTTGCACGACATCTGCGCGATCAGGTCCAAATTCATGGCGACCATGGCCGTCCGCAGCCCCATGCGGGCGCATGCCCGCGCCGCCTCGCATCCCGCGTGTCCCGCCCCGATAACGACAATGTCGTACGTCTCGTGCATTGTTATCATTGTATCGGCTATGAGGGTCTTGATTATCGGCGGTGGCGGACGCGAGCACGCTTTGGCGTGGCGCCTCGCACAGAGCCCGGAAGTGGAGCGGGTCTTCGCCACGCCGGGCAATCCGGGCATCGCGGGCGTAGCGGGGTGTCTGCCCGCGGGCGACGGATCACCAGACGCTTACCTGCGCGTCGCCGAATCGGTGGATGCCGATCTGACTGTCGTGGGTCCCGAGGCGCCACTGGTGGCTGGGGTAGTCGACGCGTTTCGCGCGCGAGGCCGCGCGATCTTCGGTCCCACCGCCGCGGCCGCGCAGCTCGAGGGCAGCAAGGTATTTGCAAAGAACTTTCTACAGCAAAGCAACATCCCCACTGCCGCCTTCGTGGCAGCCCCGAATGCCGCCGAAGCGCATCGCGCGCTGGATCGTTTCAGCTATCCTGTCGTGATCAAACAGGACGGCCTCGCCGCGGGTAAAGGCGTGGTCATCGCCGAGGATCGGGCGTTCGCCGAAGCCGCTCTAACGTCTCTGAAGCCGCCCTTCGTGATTGAAGAGTTCCTGGCTGGAGAAGAGGTCAGCTACATCGTGCTGAGCGACGGCCGCAACGTGGTTCCGCTTGAACCAACGCAGGATCACAAAGCGGTCTTCGACGGCGACGCGGGTCCCAACACGGGCGGCATGGGGGCGTACTGCGATTCCCGCATCCTTACCGCGGCGGAGAGCCGCACGATCCTGGATCGCATCATCCGCCCCACCATCGATGCAACCGGCTTCACCGGTTTCCTCTACGCCGGATTGATGATGACCAGCGCGGGACCCAAGGTGCTGGAGTTCAACGTCCGCTTGGGCGACCCGGAAACTCAGCCCATCATGCACCGCATGCGGAGCGACCTCGCTCCGTTGCTGCTGGCGGCCACGCAACGTGCGCTGCCCGCCACGCCCATCGAATGGAAGCCCGGACCCTCGGTCTGCGTGGTACTGGCATCCGGCGGTTATCCCGGTGCTTTCGCTGCCGGGCAGCCGATCCATGGAGTCGAAGCCGCCGAAGCCGCGGGCGCCACCGTCTTCCACGCGGGCACGCGCCTAGGGTCCGGGGGACTCGAAACCGGCGGTGGCCGCGTCCTCGGTGTCACCGCCTCCGGTGCGGACCTGGCGGCCGCAATTGACAATGCGTATGCCGCGGCGCGTCTGATCCATTTCGACGGAATGCACTACCGGACCGACATCGGCCGCAAAGGCTTGAAGCGCTGCAGCGGCGCCACGAGATAACGACGATATAATAGATAGGATCGCGGGCACGTAGCTCAGATGGATAGAGCGGTCGCCTCCTAAGCGACAGGTCGGCAGTTCGAATCTGCCCGTGCCTACCACGCCATCCGCGGCCAAACCCCTGGCGTTGCGCTACACTCAGAGTAACTCGGAGGCGATTCATGAAGCTGCCCGCCCTGGCCCTTGCCGCTCTGTTCCCCGCCGCATCCCCACTACTTTGCGGCGAAATCACCTATAGCGCCGATGTGGCGCCCATCCTCTACAAACACTGCGCGACGTGCCACCACCCGGACGACATCGCCCCCATGCCGCTGCTGACGTATCGCCAGACGCGTCCCTGGGCCGCCGCCATTCGCGAAGCGGTCTTGACCCGGCAGATGCCGCCCTGGAAGGCCGATCCGCGCTACGGCAAATGGTCCAACGACTGGAGCCTCAGCGGCGAGGAAATCGCCACCATCAAGGCCTGGGTCGATCAAGGGTCGAAGGAGGGCGACCCACAACGGCTGCCCGCGGCGCCGGTGTTCTCGACCGATTGGAGGATCGGCAAGCCGGACGTGATCATCTCGATTCCCCCGCATTCTCTGACGGCCGATGGGCCCGACGAATACGAGTACTTCACCGTACCCACCAACTTCACCGAAGACAAATGGGTGGTCGCGGCCGAGTTGCGTCCGACCAATCGCAGAATCGTCCACCACGCGCATGTTTTCGTCAACGCGCCGGCCAAGCCCAAACCCGCCAGCCCCAAGAAAGAGGAGCCGGCGGATCCGCAATCGGCCTATGCGGACTGGCTCAAGGTCCACGAAGGCAAGCTCTCGTGGATACGCTACGAAGCGCCGGTGATCGATGACGGCTGCATAGTCGACGACAATTCCTATTGGCCCGGCGACAAACCGCGCGACGAAAACTTTGGTAGCGGGGGCCTGATCAGTTCCTACCTCCCCGGAAGAGGGCCGGACGTTTATCCCCAGGGAACCGCGCGCAAGATCCCCGCCGGCTCCAACCTCGGCTTCCAGATCCACTACTCCAAAGCGACGAAGAAACCGGAGATCGACGTGACGTCCGTAGGCCTGATCTTTGCCAAAGAACCGCCCAAGCAGGTTGCCAAGCGTGTTGACCTATCGAACTACTTCTTCCGCATCCCGGCCGGCGACCCGAACGTGGAAGTTACTGAGTGTCACACCTTCAAACAGGACATGTACCTAACCAGCCTGACGCCGCACATGCATCTGCGAGGCAAGGACGCGCGGTTCGAAGCGACTTATCCTGACGGCCGGAAGGAGACTCTCCTGCTGGTGCCGCACTACAATTTCAACTGGCAGATCACTTACCGGATGGAACAGCCGAAGTTCATACCGAAGGGCACGCGGCTGGCCATCGTCTCGCACTTCGACAACTCGCCGAATAATCCGCTGAACCCCGATCCCGCGAAGGTGGTGCGCTGGGGTGAAGCCAGCGAAATGGAAATGATGGACGGCTGGATCGAATACGTGGACGCGCCGCCGGGCGGAACGGGACAGCCGCAGATGCATGCGGATTTACGCTAAGTGTAGTGTCCACGAATCGGCTGGACAAATCGAATCCTGTGATTCCGCCCCAAAAGATCCGCGTTCATCGGTGTTCATCGGCGGCCAATATCAACGTGCCGTCACTAACCAACACCTCTAACTGACTAAGAGCCTTTATTATTGGCCGCCGATGAACACCGATGAACGCGGATCTTTGAGGATTCACTGACCGAGCAGGTGCTGCGTGGATTGGGTGAGCCGTCCCACCCAACAAGTCGGGCCAGGAGACCCGCACCGCTTTTCCTTCACTCCGGCGCACCACCCATCCCATTAGCCGGCGCCTTCAATTCATATTCTTTCGGAGGCTCCGCGCCCATCAAATACCGCACGAAATAGTCCCACCGCCGCCGCACCATATACGGCTCACTGCCGAACCCGTGGTGGCGGTTGGGCAGCAGCAGCAGATCGAAATCCTTGTTAGCCTTTATTAGCTCGTTCACCACCAGCAGCGTGTTATACGGCGGCACGTTGGTGTCCATCGTGCCGTGCGCCAGCAGCAGGTGGCCCTTCAGATTCTTGGCGAAATTCTGATTGGCCTGGTCGTCGTAATTCGTGCCGTCGCCCGATTTGCGCAGCAGCCCTTGATAGCGCTCGCCCCAATCGTCCTCGTACTCGCGGTTGTCGTGGTTGCCGGCCTCCGAGATCCCGACCTTGAAGAAGTCCGGATAGCGGAACATGGCATCCGCCGCGGCGTAACCGCCGCCGGAGTGTCCCCAGATGCCCGCCCGTTCAATGTCGATCCAGGGAAACCGCCGCGCCAGTTGCTGCATGCCGCCCACCTGGTCGGGCAGCGTATTGTCGCCCATGTTGCCGTAATAGGCGTCGTGGAAGCTCTTCGAGCGCTGCGGGTTTCCCATGCCATCGATCGTCACGACGATGAATCCCAGTTCGGCGAGCGCCTGCGCATCGCCGCGCGCCGCCTCGAACGACCGGCCGCCTACGCTGCCGCCCTGCGGTCCAGGATAAATGTGGTTGACGATGGGATACTTTTTCCCCGGGTCGAGGTTGGTCGGCTTGAATAGCAGGCCGTAGAGATCGGTCACGCCGTCGCGCGCCTTCACCACGATTGCCTCCGGAGGCTTCCATCCCGCCGCCTCCAGCTTGGAGCTGTCCGCCTTTTCGAGCGTCGCCAGCAGCTTCCCGTCGGCGTCGCGCAATACGCTTACCGGCGGCGCAGCGGGCTTCGAGTAGTTGTCCACAAAAAAGCGGCCCGAGGGCGAGAAGGTCACTTCGTGGTTGGCATCCTCGGGCGTCAGCAGTGTGAGCCCGCTGCCATCGAAGCCCACACGATACAGGTGATCGAAATAGGCGTCGCGCCCCTTCTCCCGCCCGTCGGCCAGGAAGTAGAGCGTGCGCGCCGTCTCATCCACGCGCAACAACTGCGTAACCACGAAGTCGCCTGACGTGATCTGGTTCTTAAGCTTGCCGGTGGCCACGTCGTAGAGGTAGAGGTGGCCCCAATTGCTGCGCTCCGAATACCAGATGAATTCATTGGAGACGGGCAGATAGCGCCAGTTCGCCATGCCCTGGCCGGATTCATACTGCGTCGCGGCGCGCTCTTCCATAACGTCGCGCACGGCGCCGTCCGCCGCACTGGCGATGCGCAACGTCTCCTGCTTGTGGTCGCGCGACGTGGAAACGAACGCCAGTTGGCTCGAATCCGGGCTCCACTCCACGTCCGCCCAGTCACTGCCCCGGCAGACGACGTGGTCGCACAGCGTGGACCGGTGCTGGTCCGGCGGCATCTGCAAGGGGATGACCCGCGGCGCTTCCACATCCACGATCACCCGCCGGATCATCGCCACGGTCTCGTCGCCCGGCAGCGGATACTTCCACGCATGCAGCACGGGATGCCCCACCTTAGTCTCCACCAGGTACATCTCGCCCACATTGCGCTGGTCCTGTTGGAAGGTGGCGATCTTCTTCGAATCGGGCGACCAAGCGACGATCACCCGGTCGGTCTTCACCCAGCCGGCGTTATCCAGCGCGTAGGAGTTGTCCTTTACGCCATCGGTCGAAAGCTGGGTCTCCTTGCCGGTTGCGATATCGCGCACCCACAGGTTGTATTCGCGGATGAAGGCCGTCTTCTTCTTGTCCGGCGAAGGAGCATCGGTCCGGCCACGGCCGCCTGTCGCGGCGCCGCCTTGTTCCACTGCGCACTGGCTGCCCTGGCGGTCACACCGGTACCGCTGCGCGCCAATTTGGAATGAAACGCCGAATGAAGGGGAAACCCCGTCCTCCGATAGCTCGATCGCGTTGAACGGCAGTTTGTTCGCCTCGTACTTCTTCCCGGTCGCGGCCGAGAGGGCAGCCGCGAGCTTGGCGTGGTCGAAGGCTGGTTCTTTGGCGAGCTTGGCGGGATCGAAGAGCACGAAGCGGGCGCCGTCGGCGTCGGTGTCGCGGTACCACAGGCGTTCGTCGGGGGTCCACGCCGGATGCACCGCGTGATACACGAGGGGGTTGGTGTTGTACCCCATGAACTTCTCGGCGCGCGCGTAGTCGGCGGCGGTCAGGGCTGGCTGTGCGGCGGAATCGAGCGCAAATGCGAACGGAACGATTAGCAGCGGCAGCCGGCGAAAAGAAGTGGGCATTGGCCGATTATAATCTGGGGTCACTTGGCTATTGCCAGCGTTTCGATCGCAGCAGATCGAAGCGGCGGTCGTAAGTCCACACGGCCAGGCTCAGCCGCTCCCCCACCACGGCCGCGACGGCGTCGAACATGGTGATCGGTTGGTCCGCAGAGGCCATAATCAGTCTGAGGCTCGGATGTAATCGCCAGGCTCCGGATTGATCGTCGCGGAGCCATCTACGACCTCTTGGAGCCAAAGCTGCGCGTACGCCGTGCCGAGCCGGCAACAACGGGTTTAGGCATCGGCGGCAAAGTACCGGTCATGCCGTTGGCTGACATCGGATTTGCCGCTGCCCTTCTTGGCCGGCGTGATCCGGAGCGGATGCGCGGGCGCAGCGGCGCCTCTGCGCGCCAGGTATTCCCGAAGCGCAGCCTGCACAAGGGCTGTAAAGGTCGGGGCTACTTCCTGCCGGCTGGTGTACGACTGGGGAGCGCCTTTTCCAGCTCGTGGTGCCGACGCCGGCAGGCCAGGAGGTCCGTCTCTTCTTACGACGCTTTCTTGGGAGCGGGCATCGCCGCGCGCTTCTTATGAGCGGCCGGCGCATCCTTGAGCAATACCTCGATCTGCTCCCTGATGTGCTTGTCCTGGTCCTCGGCGAAGAATTTGTCGTCGCCCGCATACTGCGCCCGGATGGTCCCCTGGCGGTCGATAAACACGACCTGCGGCATCAACAGCCGGAGGATCACCGGATGTTGCAAGTACTCCTGCACCGCGTTCTGATTGTTGAAACCCACCGGAAAAGGAGGCTGAAAGCGCTTGATAAAATCCGGCAAGTTCATCGCCGCCATGTCTTCGATGGCGCTGGCCAGCACCTGAAAACCGCGCGCACCGTACTCCTTCTGCATGGTGGAAAGATACCCGACGGTCTTCTGGCAGTGCGGGCACGTGGTGAGAATGAACGCCAGAACGCACACCTTGCCTTTGTACTGGCTCACCAGAATTTTCTGTCCGTCCGTCATGTTGATAGCGAAATCCGGAGAAGGACGCGGCACTTCCGCGGCGCTCGCCACAGCGGCAGCGTTCGCCATAGCGCTCGCCGCAGCCACGCAAACCCCAGTTAGTGTACGGAGCACACCACGATTCGGCATATTTCCACAGTTTAGCGCACGGGCGCCACGGGGTTTTCGGCGCCTTCCAGGCTGGTCACCACGTTGCCCGTCAACTGCACCAGGAAGTGCCCGTCATCGCCGGCGCCGGAGAGCATCGTGCCGCTTTCGGATTCGATCGCCAGATGCTTCCATTTCTTTTCCAGCACCTGGCGATACAGCCGAAAATAGCGCCCGGCGGATGCCGCGTCGTCCCACTCGACGGCATACAGCAAGACCACCCTCTCCGGCGAGCGGTGCTCCAGCAGCGCGTACGCGCCGCCCCGCCAATGAGGCGAAACTGCCGTGGATTCCTCGCGGCCGGCATACTGCTCCAGCAGGACGGCGTGATCCAGTTCCCCGACGGTGCCGTCCGCAATACGCTTGTATCCGTGGGCATCCGGAAGCTGCGGCAGCGCCGGACGGGCAGGCTCCAAGCCGGAAAAATAGGTGTCCGGGTGCAGGATTTGCTGGGTGGATACCGGCGGCCGGCGAAATACCTCCCCGAACGCTTTCTGCTTCATGCGCTCGTACACGGCATTCTGAAAAAGCAAACCCTGGCTGTAGGGAAACACGAGGGTCTCCCGCAAATACAGCGGCTCGCTCTCGAAAACCGGAAACTCGCTGGCGCCGGATTCGATCGAATGCGCCATGGTATTCAGCAGGACCGGCGAGGTGGCCAGCGATTGACCCACCTTGCGCGCGAGGTACTCGGCCATCAGCCACGAGGCCTGTCCCTCCATGACGGCCAGCCGCGCCAATGAACCATCGTCGCTCTTCTGGCCTTGCTTGATGAACTTCTCCAGGTTGACGTTCTGATCCGCCAGCGCATGCCCGAGTTCGTGCACCAGGGCTGGCTCGCGCGTGGCCGAAGGCGTCCAATCGGTGATGAACATGCGCTTGCGATGGAAATCGTAAAACGCCGCCGCCTGTTCGGTCAGCAAATCGACAGTGTTCTTCGCCAGGTCGAAATCCTGTGGCACCAGTCCGAACTTTTTCAGCGTCAGTTCCTCCACCCGGATTTCTTCGGGCGAACTGGCTTCCTTCATCCGTTGTTCGAGGAATTCCTTCACCTTATCGCGGGTGATGATCTCGGCCGGCACGCGATGCTTGATCCGGAATCCGGTGATTTCATGAAGATCCTGCAGGATGCCGCCGATCTCGCTGAAGATTTCGCGGGCCTGGCCAACGTCCACGCTGGATTGCGCCGCAGCGGCCGCCACCAGGAGGAGAGCCAGAGCAACGGCCTTAATCCGGTTCGCCATGCTACCTCACCTCCCGGAATACGTTGCACTTTATCCTGAAAACGCCGGCGGCGGCCATGGCCAGCGCTCCGCCAGCCGCCACGGTCAGCCGGGGGCCATAGGCGTGCGCCAGCGCCCCGGCCGCCAGGCTGCCGAAGGGGCCCATGCCGACCACTGTCATGGTGTAGAAAGCCATGATGCGCCCGCGGAATTCATCCGGAATCAAGGTCTGGATCAGAGTATTGGCCGAGGCCATCTGGCGCATCACACTATATCCGATCAGCGGCATAACCGCCAGCGAGAAATAGAAAACGTTCGAACACGCGAAGAAGCAGAAACTGGCGCCCAGCAGAAGCGCGCTCCGGAAGATCACCTTCGGCAAGGTGGATACCCGCGCCCGCCATGCCAGCACCAGCGTGCCGGCCACCGCGCCGGCGCCCATCGCCCCCATCAGAATCCCCATACCACGCGAGCCGCGGTGAAAGATAGCGTCTGCAAAGAACGGCATCAAGACCAGGGCGGGCATGCCCGCAATGGTAGTGGCGGCCATCATGCCCAGCAGCGTGCGGACGGGGCGGTGGCCGTGGACGTACCTGAGGCCCTCGACCAGGTGCGCCCAGGGCGAATCCTGCGCGCGCCGGCTGAACTTTGGCAGCCGCATCGCCAGCAGGCAACCGATCACGGCCAGAAAACTGACGCCGTTCAGCAGGAAGCAGACCCCTTCGCCGAAGGCCGCCACCAGCAATCCCGCGACGGCCGGTCCCACCACGCGGGCGCCGTTGAAGATCGCCGAATTCAGCGAGATTGCGTTCAGCAGATCCTCTTTGGAGGTCATCTGGATGATGAGCGACTGCCGGCCCGGCATATCGAATGCGTTGATCGTTCCCAGCACTATGGCCAGCGCCAGAATGTGCCAGACCTGCACTTTGCCGCTGAGGGTGAGCGCCGCCAGCACCAGCGCCTGGCACATCGAAAGGATCTGGGTCACCACCACCAGCCGGTGCCGCGAGTACCGGTCCGCCGCCAGCCCGCCCAAGGCGCCGAATACGAACACCGGGATTTGGGTGCAAAACCAGGCCGTGCCCAATAACAATTCCGAATGCGTCAGGCGGTAGACCAGCCAGGCTTGGGCCACGGTCTGCATCCATGTGCCGACCAGCGAAACGATTTGCCCAGCCGCGAACAGCCGGAAATTACGGTGGCGCAGCGCACGGAAAGCTTGCTCGATACCGTGCAGCTCGCCTGGGGGAGGGACTCCGGCGGAAAGCTCCTGAAGGACCAGCGACGGGGCTGCCCCCTCGCGCCCCGGGGTGGGAACCGGCATGGTAAGTTCCAGGATACCGCACACCGCGGCGATGCTTCGTAGGCCGAGCTATAGCTAGCCATAGGCGTTTACAATAAGCCGCCGCGCCCCAAAGCGGGCTCTGGACGACGGGAATCGCGTTTCCAAGATCTTGCGGCCGGTACGGCATACTCTGACGCCTATGGTTGGGCCCCGGTTGTGCACGATTGGGCGGAATTGTGCAGGATTGTGCACCGTTGTGCGTTTGACGCTGCGCCCAAATTTGACCGAACAAAGCCATTTTTGCCTTTACCATCAATGAGTTGACATATGACAACTACTTAAAAACGGCCCGTGGCAGTGGGGCAGAGCCGGTTGCGACTGGTCCGGGGAGCGGATGGCGAACTGGGCGAACAAAACTCGAACACGGAGGGCGGTAGGGCGATATCAAACTCAGCATGGCCATGGGGGCCACCGACGGGCATGAAAATGGCCGCGGGCGTGCAAGACAATATGCGTTTCTCAAAGAGCCGCCGGGCGCGTCTTTGACGACGCCTGCCAACAGTATTCACGAGGCAATGAACCGGCGGGCTGTCAGGCGGAGTGCCGAGCGGCCGAGCGTGATTACTAATCGATGCGAGTATAGCACGGCGGCGGCAGGGATTCGACTTTGCGATTGGCTTTGGGCCTTTGTTTTCAGTGAATCCTTGTTGCGCCGAGTTGTGTGATCGTCGATTCGCGTGGCGAACTTCGCTCTCCGAGCGTCCTGGGCGACCCGGGCAGAACCCGCCCAGATCCGACTTCGGGCCGAAGCTGGGCTGTTCGACTGCTAATTCCTCGAAGGGGACTCCTGGCCTGCACAGGTTCCATGTTTCCGACATGCGCCACACGGCCAACTGGAGCCTTCGCTTCCCACAACGCCGTTTACGGCCAATGGCGAAAATCAACACGTCATCGCACATCGGTAAACGCTGCGCGACAAGGCAGGATCTACTTCCCAAAAGGCAGTTGGCGGACAGATGTGCGGCGCGGGAATCGCATCCCTTCATTCGATGACGCCCCCCGGCGAGCAGCGCTGGTCCATGCTGGTGCGCCAGGAGAGACGGCGAGATAACAATACTTCGGTTGCGCAGACTGGGCCAGCCAACTTATAATTGAAGAAGTGCCGGGCCCAGTCCAACTACGCAGATTTCTAGCTTGCCTATGCATCGCGGCACTCTTGCTTGCAGCAGTTGCTCCAGCAAGTGCAGGACTGCTCTGTGCCGTCCTAGTTCCCCTTGCGCTGCTCGCCGTAGCCGTTGTGTGCGCGAGTCTGTATCGCAACGGAGAAGACCCGGAAGCTCAGCCTCTCGGGTTTCTCTCATTCTCGCTCTCACGAGCTCCTCCAGTAGCTTAATTGTCTTCATCTCAAAGTTAGCCCCCATCTACTGATTCGTAGATTCATCGGGCTCGCCCGCTTTGTGTAGGCATGTCCGGTGCATCTCCAACTGATGACTACTGGAGGAATGATGTTTCGAAATCACCGATTACGGAAAGTACTGCTGTGCTTAGGATTGGAGGTGGCAGCCCTCATGGGCGCGCCTATGCGACCGGATGAGATTGAAGATCTCCTCCGAAATTCGCGGCAGGCCAGGATTGACTTTAGTGTGCGCGAGGACTGCGAAGACTCTGATGATCCGGTCCAGCCCGACCTGGAAAGTGGTTCTCCCGGCCGTCTCTCAATTGATAGTGCGGAGGTTTCGCTGTGACTACCGCGGATCGCTCCTCCCGGCTGAAAGGACTAGGCACAGTGCTGCTAGGCTCGCTTTTATTCGTCGTGTTGGTAACAGCGCTGAACTGGATAGCCAAATCTCTGTTTGCGCGGGCCGTTGCTTCAGGCATCCGGCCGCGAGTCACCGTCGAGTTGACAGCTGCGATGATTGCCGAAGTGGGAATTCTCCTTTTGGTTGTTCTGCTCCTGCGCCGGCGGGGAATCGCGCTCCGGTCTCTGGGCCTATGGCAGCCCGCCCCGGCTGCCGGCTGGTTGGCAGCGGGACTGGTGGCCGCGTTATTTATCGGCTTCAACCTCGCGCTGCCGTTACGAGAGGAGAAGAACCTCGCTGAAATCAGCCTCTTTCACATCTACAACGCAATGAGTGCGGCCCTTGTGGCAGGCTTCGTGGAAGAGACGCTCTTTCGCGGCTTCATCATGACTGAACTTCGATGTTCGGGCTGGGGAAATACAGCTCAGGTGGTCGTCTCGTCGTTCTTGTACGGCGCGGTGCATGCGACATGGGGCCTAATCTCGGGCATGTTCACGTTCGAGCTAATCGGAGGCGCGGTGATTGGCACGGCGGTCTTTGGATGCTGTTGCTCGGCGGTCTACCTGGCCAGTCGCAGAAGCCTGATGCCGGTGGTTCTCTGCCACGGACTGATCGACCTCACCATCGAGCCATGGTTATTCATGGTTGCAGTGTCGATGGCGCATCATTGAACGGCCGGAACCTCAGCTTTCGATCTGGGAACGACCAGTCCCGAAGCGCTTCCGTCACCTGGCCATGCAACGCACGTTCCGTAGAAATGCCATCCCATGCTCCCGCGAGTCCGGTTCGAGGGAGTGTGGGTAACGGCGTAGTGTTTAGGATCGCGCGACCGCGATCATGTACTGCACCATGGGGGTGCGCGCCCGCGAAGTCCGGTTCTGGGAAGTTTCACGTTGCTGGTTTGTCGGCAAACCGGAGAGCCGACCAGCCGGGGGCATTTTTGGGTGAGTGCACGCGGTCGGGATGCGCTCCAACGGCGACGATATTTTACAGCCCATGACACAATATCTAGCGGCGCCTCTCGAGGGCAAGACCGAGTCCGGCGCCGATCAGCACAGTTCCGGTGCCGCAATCAAGTCCTCGCGTAACCGCGGGGCGGCGGAGCCAGGATCGGAGAGGCCCTACCGCTATGGTCAGAAGAGTGAGCCACAGCAAGCCTTCCGCAACGTGAATGAAGGTGAATAAGAAGCTGTACGTCATGATGCGGCCCCCGCGCGGGATGAATTGCGGTAGCAGCGTGACGTAGAAGACCCCGACCTTCGGATTCAGCAAATTCGTCAGCAGGCCGCGCACCAGCCAGCGATGCCCGCCGTTTCCGTTGCGGGACCGGGCCGCGGCATCGGACAGCGGGTCCGCTTCGATATTGAACTCGCGCTTGCGCGCCCACATGCGGATTCCAAGATAGACCAGATAGCAGGCGCCCGCGATGCGCACCGCGTTATAGGCAAGTTCCGAGACCGCCAGCAGCCCGGTGAGCGAAAGCGAAGTTGCGGTTCCCCAGATCAGGCAGCCGGCACAGATCCCGCATGCAGCAAAGCGAGCTTCACCACCGCCTTCGACTGCCGCGGTTCTCAGCACCAGGGCCGTGTCGAGGCCCGGGGTGACGGTGAGCAAGCCGGCAGCGGCGGCGAATGCGAGTACCGCGGTGAGGTCGAGCATGTCTCCAACTGTATCAGACAGGGTAAACGGGCTAGCCGCCTGAAAGGCGTCCCCAGAGGGGACCCCAGGGCATGATTGCCCGCCCTCCAAGCAAAGTCAGTTTGCGGCGGGTTGGATCTCAGCAATCAACGCGTCGACCTGCCGGATTACCTGGCCGTTGGGCGCGATGTGTATGCCGCACTCTTTCTCCGCACCCTGCTCCCACCACCAGCGGCCGGCGCGCTCGTCCTCGCAATCGAAGGCCGCGCGGGTGCATGGACCGCACCCGATACTCGGGAAACCTTTGGCGTAGAGCGGATGGACTGGAACGTTGTGCCGCAGAATGTAGTCTTCCACATCCTGCTTGCTCCAATCCGCCAGCGGGCTGATCTTCACCGTGCCATCGCGGCTTTCGACCTTGGCGATTTCCGCGCGCGATTCCATCTGCGTGCGGCGCAGTCCCACCACCCACGCGCTCAGCGTCGCCAGTTTGCGCTCCAGGGGCCGCACCTTGCGGATGTGGCAGCAGAGCTTGCGCAGCGCCACTTCGCGGTAGAACAGGTTCGGGCCATGCGTCGCGATCATGGATTCCACCTCGGACGCCTCGGGGAAGACAATCTCCACGGGAATCCCGTAGCGGTGGCGAACGGTCTCCATCATCTGGTGGGTTTCCTCGGGCAGGCGGCCGGTGTCGATGGTGAAGACGCGCACGCGGGGATCGATGCGGGTGGCTATGTCGATCACCACCATGCCTTCCTTCTGGAAGCTCGTGGAGATGGCGAGCGAATCACCGTAGGTGGAGAGGGCCCAGGAGAGCACCTCTTCGGCAGTGGCGGATTCGAGGTTTGGCAAATATACCAATCTCTATCAAGATACAGTAGATCGTGATGGAAGTCAAGTAGCGCCTATCCCGGCGTTCGGAAACGCACCGGAGGTGCACCCTATCGTCGGATCGCTATCACATCCATAGCACCATAGCACGGTTTGGAAAATTAAAGAATTACAGATCCTCTTAATATGGTATAATATGAGCGCCGGATTCCCCGGTGAGGAGGAGCGATTCATGTTCTATTCCCTCACGGAACGGATTAAGCGCGATGCAGGCGATGCCCATGATTTGGCCAACCTGTCCCTGAGAGTGGCAGGAGTACTGGTGACGGCGACGTTAGTGTTTACGGCCCTGTACTTCTTCGTCCAGGCGTTGGAATAGCCTCTACCGGTAG
>OCTA010002039.1_pt1 | contig 18544 bp, 34 predicted proteins | sample 1538991 | NCBI WGS metagenome assembly OCTA01 (sample SAMEA3539302, study PRJEB22396) | soil metagenome | biome: tundra; feature: field; material: soil | place: USA | collected 2010-05 | depth 0.15 m | reverse complement strand
GAGACTTGGACGCTTTTGTACCAACACGCCGAGAAGTGACCACTACCGGCACTTCGATGACTCGGGATGATGGTCGTTGCCCGCTATTCGGGGGCAGGTCCCGCTGGGCCAACTACTCGAACCACCGACCTCAATGGTGTACCGGGAGCGACCCGATCCATCATGCCGTCGATCCCGGACCGTCGATCGGGGCGCTGGTGCACTAACGCCGAGGACGGCTGGTGCCATGTCCCGGTGAGACGATTGCCCGCCGCCTTTCCACGGTCTCTGGGTTCTACCGTTACGCCGTAGAGGAGGATCTGCTCGACCGCTCTCCCGCCGTCCACGTCCGGCGTCCTCGCCTCGATTACAAGTCCCACGCCACCGGTCTCGATCGCAATCAAGTTGGCGCCATGGTCGTAGCTGACGATCTCGGACCGGCCACCGAGCACGCGCTGATCTCGCTCCTTGCCCTCGATGGGCTGCGGGTCTCCGAGGCGACAGGAGCCGACATCGAGTCGATCGGTTTGGAGCGGGGGCACAGGACCCTCACTATCCTGCGAAAGTGTGGCAAGGTCGTGACAATCCCACTGCCGCCACTTTCCGCGCGAGCCATCGATCTGGCCATCGGGGAGCGCTGCGAGGGACCGATCTTCCGCGGGCCTGACGGGCGCCGGCTGGACCGCCACGGCGCGGGGAGGATTGTCCGGCGGGCGACAAAGTGGGCCGCAATCACCAAGCCCGAAGGACCCCACACGCTCCGGCATGCCTTCACCGCCGCCACCCTCGATGCCGGCGTCCCCCTCCGAGACGTCCAGGAGGCAACGTCGCATGCAGATCCTCGGACGACCATGCGCTACGACCGGGCCCGGGTCTCCTTGGACCGCCACGCCACTTACATCGTTTCCGCGTCCATCGCCGGAGCAGCCCGATAGGACGGCCGACGTCCCACGCCGCCAAGCGGTCCGAAGGCTCTGGTACCTGCTGGTATAGATCAGGAGAAGAACGGTTTCACCGTGGCAAAGCACCTTGTAGATATCGACGAGACCGCCCTCGCTGCAGCGCAGGCCGAGCTGGGGACGCCGACCATGAAGGACACCGTGAATGAGGCCCTTCGGCGTGCGAGCGCAAAGCGGGACGATCGGCCGTCTCGGTCGACGCCAGCTTCCGCCGCGTGAGCAAGCGTGGCGCTGACCCATCTCCTCGACACGAGCGTCGTGTCCCGGTTGGGAGCGCCCATGGTCAAGGCGGTCGTTGAGCCCCTCGTCAACGAGGGCCGCCTCGGACGAGCAGGCATCACCGACCTCGAGGTCGGCTACGGCAGCCGAAATGCCCGTGAATCGGATCAGGACTTGGTCGATCTGCCCGTCTTCGAACTGGTCGAGACGACCGCGGAGCACATTCGGCGTGCCCGGCAGGTATAGCGGCTTCTTGCCTTACGCAGTCAACGCGGTCGCAAGGTTCCTGATCTGCTGATCGCCGCGGCTGCTGAAGACGCCGGATTGACGTTGTTGCACTACGACGCGAACTTCGACCAGATCACCCGAGTGACCGGTCAAGCCTGCCAGTGGGCCGTACCACCGGGCACTATCGACTGAGCGGAAATACCCGGCGATCTGGGCGACCCCTCACGTGACATTCGGGGGCGCGACTTCCGGGACGCTTGCGTGCGCCTGGCTCACCAGTCATGGACTCATCTTGCGGCAAGCGCGTGGCCGCGCGGATTCGGCGATCGGCGCTCCAGGTACCCGGCGCATGCCGCTAAGCGAGGTACATCACCGCAGCGGACAGGAACGCCAGTCCGGCGCAGATCAACGTCGCCCATAGGGTCCTGTCCCTGAAGGCGATGACCCCGGCGATGATGAATAGGATCACCGCGATCAGGGCGAACACCTGAACTGCGTTGGTGCTGGCGTTGACGAGTGTGGCAAGCATCGAGGGCCCCTTATTGGTCATGGGGATGATTGGTCATGGGACAGAGGCTCAGGACCAGTCCGGAGTGTGCACCGGACGGGTCACGAGGCCCGCTCTTCGTCCTCCCGATGCCGGTCGATGGCCTCTCTGCGATCTTGACGGGCGTTGGCGACCACGTAGCCGAGCCCGAGGGCAAGCACGACGATGGCGACAATCCAAAGAACGTGGACGGCGAACCCGACCAGGCTGGCCAAGAGTTGCGACGGGAAGGATGATCACCATGACGACGTCCGAAACCCTGCGTTGACCGAGCAACGAGTGAATGCGTCGAGTCTCCGGTGATCGAACTGACATCAGGAATGCACCTCCTCCACAAACGAGCTGCTGGCCGGATGACCGAGGCTCACCTACTGGTGGAGCTCTTCGTGTACCGATGTCGTGCCACCCTGGGTGTCCGTCGCTTGACGGTCGTAAGTGTGGCCACTGCTGCCCACAGGACGACGGGATACGCCGAAGACGATCGCCGACGCGACGAAGCCGACTCCCCCGACGATCATGAGGATCACCCCCACCGTGGAAAGCCGGAATCCCGTGCCCTGAGAAGTCACTGCCCAGTACATCACGGCACCCGCCGCAATCGCGATGATGCTGAAAACCATCCCTGCTCGTCCCATAACTGCTCCATTTCGCTGCCCTGCGCAGTGGCTGGATCGGCCATGCACACAATCGTCACGATAGGCAGGCAACTCCCAGTCTCGCCAGAGGCGAAGGTCCTCATTCCCCCCCGAGGCTGCGGCTCTGACTTGGCCGGCGCGAAGGTGGGCGTCCGGTGTTCGACGCCAACATCGGTTCCTTGCATCTGTGTCCGTGACATTCGATGCCCCACATCGACATCGAGGACAAGGCGACTCAAGGCCCCGGCTGGTGTCCCAGGATGTCAGATCGCCCGCCCCGACTGCGCGCCCCAGAAGCGCTCGGGGACACCCATCCGGCCTACCGGGGCAGTCCCTGGACGACACGGGTGATGCTCGATCACGTGGCTCTTGCCCAGGATGAACAAGACTTCTGGCCCTGGCGCTTTCCGTGCCGGTGGGCCACCATGGGGCGAGAAGGTGCCGCAAGGACGGCGAGACACCTGCGCCCCAGCCCACCGAGAATGAACGGCGTGCACAGTGGGTTCCGGCCGAAGAGTGGAAGGTCGACATGGACGAAGATCAGGACCAGGCGAAGTGGAGTGCCGCAGAATGGCACGGCAAGATGCTCGTGGATCGTAACGGCGAGAAGATCGGCAAGCTGCAAGATGTCTACGTCGATGTCGAGACCGATGAGCCGCAGTTCGCCACGGTCAAGGAGGGATTTCTCGACCGTCACCTGACCTTCGTGCCTCTGGGCGGAATCCATGTCGGTCCCGACGACCTGCAGGTCGAAGTGACCAAGGAGCGGGTGCGGTCTGCGCCCGACATCGAGATGCATGGCGAAGAGCTGTCTCAGGCAGACGAGTCAGCCTTGTATCACCACTTCGAGCAGAACTACACGGTACCCACCACCGAGAGCGGACGCCGCCTCGCCCGCCGCTGACCGAGGTGTCGTAACACCCTTTCCTCAGGAATGTCAGGTGGCTGCCGTGAGGAGCAGACCCATACATCCGTCGGGTTCGTCCTGGCAAGAAACTGGGTGAATGGGGACGATGAGGACCTTTTCCTCTGGCCGGTCCGTGACGGCTGCGCCACAGTGGGAAGTGCGTTCGCAACCGTCGTCGGTGCGGCGCCACGTTTCACGACCACGAAAGGTGGTGCACAATGGCTGGAAAGTCTGAGCAGGTGAAGGGCCAAGCCAAAGAGGCAGTTGGAAGCCTTGTCGGCAACAAGGATCTTGAATCCGAAGGTAAGGCCGATCGTCAAGCTGGTGAGGCCAAAGAGAAGGTCGGCCACGCAAAGGACAAGGTCGAAGAGGTGATCGAGAAGGTGGAGCACAAGGCCGGAGAGGTGATCGACAAGGCCAAGGACACGGCGCATCCGAAGTAGTCCGGTGACTCCCTGTCTTCGGGGTTTCCCTGGAGGAGTTGGGGAGGTTGGCGCACCAACTGAAAGTTCCGAAAAGGCAACGCGAATCCCCGGCCCAACGTTGGTTCGGAGGCAGATGCAGGGCATCGTCGCGCGCTGTCGTGATTCCGGAGGGTAGGTCCATATGTACATCGGACTTGGCACGCTGGTTGTCGTCCTCGTGATCGTGGCGATCATCTATTTCGTTCGTCGCGTCTGAGAATCGGCGGGAGAGCTTGTATCTCACCCCCGGGCGGGTGGGCGGAGCCTCTGCTGATTCGCCATCGGACTTGATCGCTCCGATTCTCGTCCAGAATCGTTCTCGAAAGTGTCCCTAAACCGCGCCCTTCACATTCGAATCTGCATCCCATAGGTGATGTAGGGCGTATGCAACTGTCGCGACGACGAAGGTCGCCGGGTCGGCTTCTGTGGCGCACAGATCAAACGGTTGAATCCGGAGTATCCAGGGGCGGTGGCGGAGACGGACCGCCTACAGAATCGGCGGTCCGAATGCGTCATGGAGACGTTGCGCAGGCTACGCCTACCTCGGTTAGGCGTTGATGTACTCCAAGCCCTTGAGAATGGCCGGCATCGCCTGGTCGAGATCGAGCACAATTTTCGACTCGAGCTCGAGGAACTCGCCCAGAGCGAGGCTCGTCTCGAGCTCATAGGCGTTGGCGGCTTCGGCGTCGACGATCTTGGACACAGTCATGCCGCCTGATCCATCGCTGAAGATGTACCAGTTGAGCCTCTCCACACTGGAATTCTCGGCCGTCCCCGCCTCGACCTTCCCCCATGTCTCCATCATTCTGTTTGTCTGCTCGGGTGACAGCTGCCGAGCCTTCCATGTAGTGCATACAAGCATAACGTCCCCCTTATCGATTGGTGTTCCACGGGCAGTGTAACGATCGCCGAACCGCCTGCGCTTGGGCGACACGAGCCCGTCGTTTTGCAGTCGCAAGGCGCCAGAAAGTCGGCCGTGTGGGGACCCCACACCACCGCGGCTGTCCCTGGAACTGACCCGCTCCCTCGGACAGACCTGCCCCATACTGACCGCTGAGCCACCGGCCGATGCCTCCCCCAGATCGCCTGGTGGGTGGGGCATTGCGGCACGTTGAGGACGAAGGCCAACGTGCGCGTCGATGCGGGTCAACGCCAATACGTGTCAGCTCCACCCGACCGGCTGTGCCCAGTGCCTTTCGGTCAACCAGAGCCGGCCGAACCAGACAACGTGGTCAGACGCAAGGTGGAGAGGGTGGCTGCCTGGCGAGATGCAGGCTTCGGAAGCTTCATTAGATTGGACATGCTGGCTATGTGCGCCGGTTCACGCCCTCACCCGAAGAGAGGGCTGACCGGGCTGGGCGGAGGAGGAAGCCGATGACGAGCACGGACCTGCTGGTGGACACATTTGAGAGAATTCGCGATGCCGTGCATCCAGCGGTCAACGGATTGTCGGTCGATGAACTGGCGTTTCGTCCCGATCCGGAGTCCAACTCGATCGCCTGGTTGGTGTGGCACCTGACCCGCATTCAAGACAGTCATGTTGCGGGGTTCGCTGATAGCGAACAGGTGTGGATGGCAAACGGATGGGCCGAGCGGTTTTCGCTTCCCTTCGATGCCTCGGACACCGGCTACGGTCACGACCCGGACATGGTGGCCGCCGTCACTGCCGACGCCTCCTCCCTGCTCGGCTACTTCGAGGACGTCCACGCCAGGACGCTCGAGTACGTGCGATCCCTTTCAGAGTCCGACCTCTCGGGGGTAGTGGACCCAGGCTGGGACCCACCGGTGACGATGAGCGTCCGCCTCGTAAGCGTGGTCGCCGACGACCTACAGCACGTGGGCCAAGCGGCCTACGTCCGGGGAATCCTGCAGCGGCGCTGAACGCACCGCAGCAGGTCCGATGGTTCTTCGCCCGCACCACTCACTCCGATGACCCCGGCCGCAAGCTCCTTGGAGGCCGGACGGAGGCGGACTCCGGGAACCTACGCTCGGGAAGTCCCGGCAAATCACCGGATCTCCGCCCAGTGCGGGCAATCGCCCCGTCTCTGAATGGTCGTGCGCACGCACCATTACCCTCCTGCGACTCGACACGGCGGCGGGACGATTAGTCGTCGTGGCCACGGTGCTCGGATCAGGCATGGCGGCCATCGACGCCACGGTGGTGGGCATCGCCCTGCCGACCATCGGGCGGGAGTTCTACGCATCACTCGGGACGCTGCAGTGGGTGGTCACCGGCTACACCCTCTCGCTGGCGGCACTCCTGCTGCTCGGCGGCTCGCTCGGGACCAGTGCGGCCGGCGCCGAGTGTCTTCGATCGGCATGGTGTTTCACCCTCGCCTCGGCGGCATGCGGCCTGGCCCCGGACGCCACCGTGCTCATCGTCACCCGGGTCCTCCAGGGCGCCGGCGCCGCGCATCTCATCCCCGGCATTCTGGCAATCATCCAGTCCTCATTCGATCCAGACGACCGGGGCCGGGCAATCGGCTGGTGGTCCGGGCATGCCGGAGTGGCGACAGGTGCGGGCCCGTTGCTCGGCGGCTACCTGATCGCGGCGGCCTAGTGGCGGTGGATCTTCCTCATCAACGTCCCCGTTGGGGGCATCGTGCTCCCCGTTGTCGGCCCGGCACATACCCGAGTCAAGCGATCCGACGGCGACGCGCGGCGTCGACGCCCTCGGTGGCAGCCTGGCCGTAATTGCCCTGGCAGGAATCAATTTCGGCCTCATCGAAGCCTCCACCCTGGGCTGGTCCAGCGCTGCCGTGGTGGCCATCCTGGCCTTCGGCGTTGTCGGCTCTGTCATCTTCGTGCTCGTCGAACGGTCGTCGGACGCCCCCTTGCTCCCCTTGGACGTCTTCCGGGTCTGCCAGTTCACGGTCACCAATGTCGTGACGTTCGTCGTCCACGGCGCGCTCGGTGGCACCCACTTTCTCCTTCCCGTGCAGTTGCAGGTGGTCGACGGCTACTCCCCGATCGAGTCAGGCGTGGCGTTCCTACCGCTGACGCTGGTGATGCCCCTCCTCTCTGCCCGATCAGGTTGCTTCGCCGGCCGGATCAGGCCGCGGCTGCAGATAGGTGTGGGCCCCATGGTGGTGGGTGGCGGTCTCGCCTTGCTGGCGCGCACCGCCAGCGACTCCTCGTACGTGACCGGTGTGCTGCCCGCCGTGCTCGTTTTTGGGCTCCAGCTGGCAATCGCGATTACACCGCTGACGGCGACCGCCCTCGGCGGGGTCGTCGCCGCGCTCTGGATCCGCAATCCGGTCAACGGGCCCGCCGGGACACCGGCGAGGCCCGGCACCCGGGAGGCCGTCGAATCTCTCCGCTGCGCGCTGGATGCGGCGCCGCTGGTCGCCGACGGCTGACCAGCCCACCCGCGGACGCCAGCAGGGCGGTCCGCGCCGCCAAGCACTCGGTCACCGGAAACGGGCATTCGTCAAAGGTGCCCGCCCGGTGGGACCGGACTTGCCGATCGACATCCATGGAGCCGAGGTGCATACTCAGAGCGTGGGTGCGCTACCGAATCGCCTCAATATTCCAGATGCCAGGGGCAGCGGGGCATCTCTACGGGTCACGAGGCATTCAGATCAGCGAAAAGTGGTCTTGAGCCACTGGCGCGATTCTGTATGCGTAGCATCAACCCCCGTCGACCTCAGTGAACTGCCTGCACTGATTGGCGTGCTGGCAGAAGCCCTAGGGGACGCTGTGAGGATTTCAGATTCACCTTCCGTGAGCCGTTCACCGAAACCGTCGCCCTGGTCAAAGTTGAGGAACCTCTTTCGACCAGCACTTGCGAAGGTCGTGGAGCTTCCCGTGACACGTGGCAAGCAGCAGGAGGGAACGGAGTAGAGGAAAGTCGCACCCTCTTGACGTGGGGTGTCCCAGATCGCCCGATCGATGGGGCACCAGGACACCTCGGGTGTTACGCAAAGCGGCGGAACGAATCTCTCCACGAGCTGTTGGCGGAAACAGTCGCTGACCCGTGGCCACCAGTAGTCCTGGAGCCGAGAGTCAGCGTGGAGTCCTGTCGATCAGGCTCCTGTGGTGGATCCTGATGCCGACGAAGCTCCGCCACCGGTTATTGACCCCGAGGTCGAGTGCGAACCAGAGCCTGCAGGCATGTTCGGGCACGGGCGGGTGGTCCCTGAGGTCGGCGTGCTAGCCGTTCCGTTTGAACCGGTCGTGCCGGTTGAAACCGTGGGAGCAGTGCTATGGGAAGACACAGCCGGCGAGGTTGACGTACTGGTAGCAGCGTTGGCTACCGCCGCACCACCGAGCACCATGCCTGCAGCCAATCCTGTGACAGCGAGGACGTTGCGAACGCGAATATGCATCAAGTGTTACCTGCTTTCCTTTGTTGACCTGTTGGCCACCCCGTTTCTGGGGCCTTGACCAGTGTGCGGCTTTCAACTGTGCGCCAGGTGAGGAATCCCTAAGGCCGACCTAAGAATCGACTCCGAGGCCACCGGACTCTCCCCTCCACCGGGTAAGCGCCCTGCTCGCGCCGCCCGCCTTGCCCTGGCCATCATCGCGTCACTGACCGACGATCGGGACCTCGCTGCTCAGAGGGGATACATTGCGCCGATGGATGACTTGAGCGCACTCGAGATGGTCCGTGGCACGTCCCATCCGATCCATGAGATCGGCACGTCGATCCACCTGAGCCCCGAGACGTTCGCCCGGGCGGCGGAATGGGGATGGGGCAACCCGTTCGTCTTCTACTTCGCCGGTCGCGGTGGTGTCCTGGGGTCGGTGGATGCCGGCGTAGTCTCGTCGGCCATGGGCTACTTCAATCCCGAGGTCCTGACCGGTCTCTACGCCGAAGGGGTCGCCGTCGCCGGACCGCACGGCGCGGCGGACCGCATGATGGAGGCGACGGCGGCGTGGGGGAGGGACCACCTGGAGGGGGTCGAGGATCTGGCCGCCTTCGTGAGGCTGGCCGACCAACTGGTGGACGGCGCCGAGGGCGCAGCACTGACGCTCTTCGCAGGATGGAGGGCCCAGGCCCGGGCGAACGACACCGCAGGTCGAGCGGCCCAACTCTTCCAGATCCTGCGTGAATGGCGTGGTGCTGTGCACCTGGTGGGCACCACCGCCGTCGGGCTCACTCCTCTCGAGGCGATTCTCACCAACGACGGCCCGGAGCAGGCGAAGTTCTTCGGCTGGCAGGAGCCGTTTCCGGACTGGGAGGGGGTCGCAGCCCGCCAAGTCGATGCCGAGGCGATCACCGTTGATCTGTGCACCCGTGACGTTGAGCGGCTCCTCTCGCCGGCCGAGCGGTGTGCCTTCACCGAGGCGGTGACGGCGGCGGTCGCCGTCCTCGACCACTAGAAGCACGCAACCGCCACGCCCACCGTTTGCGTCCGTGGTGGAGTTGACTCGCCGTCGTGGGAAGGGTGTCCCATGTGGGCTCCTGACTATCTCAAGGGCATCCCCTAGCGTCTGGTCGACTCGTATCGGCGGTTGACACCCGAATCCGATGCCGTAGAACAGGGCCACGACACCCTGGCACTGTTTGCCCCCAACGTCGCCGATGACCCCGCGTTCCGAGCCTGGTGGGATCGGTCGGACAACCCGGGAACGACCCCGGCCATGGCGCGAGTACAGGGTGCGCTGTACGAAACCGGCGTTCGTGGTTTCCTGTCCTAGATCCGAGTGCCCGCGCTGGCAATTCAGCGAGCGGACCACCCCGCTGTTGGCGTGGGACCTGGCCGCCATTTCGCCGAGCACATTGCGGGAGCCAAGTACGTCGAGTTGCCGGGGCCTGACATCATCTACTGGGTCGCCGACACTGGGCCGGTGCTCGACGAGATCGAAGAGTTCTTGACCGGTATCCGTGGCGGGTTCGGTGCCGAGCGAGTCCTGGCCAGCGTCTTGTTCACGGACATCGTCGGTTCCACAGACCGGGCCGCTGAGCTTGGAGATGGACTCTGGCGGGACCTGCTCGACCTCTACGATCAAAGTGTCCGCACCCACTTCGAACGCATCCGGGGTCGTGAGGTGAAGACCGTCGGAGATGGCTTCGTGGCCAGATTCGATAGTCCGGGTCGCGCCATCGAATGTGCCTTGGCCATCGTAGAGACGATGGGCGCTCCCGACATCGGCGTGCGCGCTGGTATCCACCTCGGGGAGATCGAGAACCGGGGAGACGACGTCGCCGGGATGGCCGTCCACATTGGTGCCCGGGCGTCGGCCCTGGCGGGTTCCGGCGAGGCCCTGGTCTCGTCGATCGTCAGGGGCCTCGTTGTTGGATCGAGCGTCGAGTTCGTGGAACGTGGGGAGCACGAGCTGAAGGGCGTGCCGGGTGCGTGGCGTCTGTTCGCCGTGGACGGTTAACGGCCCATCTTGTATTTGTACATTCCGTGCGATGGAGGGTGCCCCCGAAGAACCGCCCATGATCCTGCACCAGATCTCTGCCGGTTATACACCCCACTCCGGCATGGCTTGGATGGTCCGCCTGGGAGCAAGCGTAGCCACTCGCACCCCGGGGTCGCTGAGGCCGAACGCACCCAGACGTGTGGAAGACAAGAGCGTGCTGTAAGTCAGCCCCGTCGGTATTCGCGGCGCGCCTGACGGCGCCGGTGACGGCGCATTACACCCAGTCCGAACCACACCAGCGCCCCGAACAATGCCGTGACGAGGGTGAACAACCAGAGCGGCCAGGTGAAGTTCCAGAACAAGAAGTGGAGCGTGATCTTCTCAGTGTTCTGGATCATGAAGATGAGCAGCAGCCCGACGCCGGTAAGCGAGGCGATCGCCCCGCCACCGAGCCGTGCACCGTTTGGACTCTTGTCACCTGGATTCTGCTGGTCCATGACGACTCCCCTTGTTGACCTACGGCCCCTATTGGACGTGCGGCGCACCGTGGAAAAGCCGCGCGGTTGACCTGCCAAGCGTGTCACATGCCGCGACCTGCTGCACACCTTTCACGCTCACTGTCGGTGAGGTCGAGCCAAGCAGCTTCACGCTAGCCGGCAGTGCTCGCCCAGCTCGACTTCACGCGAATGAGCAGCGACTTCTGCGTCATCACTTGAGGACAGAAGAACTGCTCAATATGGCCCCCGACGAACGTCCCATAGCGTTCATCCGACAAGCGGGTCAGGGTGCCACCCTGCCGGATATGTCCCCCACTCCGGCATGTCTAGGACGGCGTCGAGGTGCTTCCCAACTGGGACGAATGTCGCTGGTCGGCCCCTGGAGCCTGTTGGATGGAACAACACGTTGCCGATGTCGCCTCGACTGGCCCGTGGGGGGTTGCTCGTTCGCTGACCTGCTCGGGCCGGTAGGAGGGCAGCGGTGCCGCCGGGCCGGATCGGTAGCGGGCAGTGGCCACGCAACATCGATCTGATTTCGATCGCAGGGAGGGCGTAGGTTGGCGGCGTGAAGGCCCTCCTTCGTATTAATTCACCGAGGAGGATCGACCATGCACCAGCTCCCACGTGACCCAAGTGACGACTACACCCACGATGCGGCAGCAGCACGGCGCCAGGTAGTGAGCGCCAAGACGGGCACGCAGCTCTATCACATCGCCGGCTCCTCGTTCGATCCCGGCATTCTGCGCGGGAACATAGAGGGCTTCAGCGGCATCGCCCAGGTGCTGCACGGCTTCGCCGGTCCGCTCCTGGTCCACGGCGAGCACGCACGCGGGGGTACTTCGTGCCGCTGGCAACCACCGAGGGCACCCTGGTCGCCAGCTACAGCCGGGGGATTCGTAGGTCCACACGAACTTCACAGCGCCCTCCGTTGAGTGGGAACCACGAACTTCACCGATTCGGCGGTGCCGGGCAATCGGCTGTGTAGCAACCGGTGAAGTATCCCAAATCACGCGTCCCGGATCAATGGACGAAAGCGCCCCCGATCGGATGGGTGGGGCACGGCGGAGATGGGTAGCCCCGGTGACCTGAATTCAGTCCGACTGACCTTTGTCGATCTCGTTCGGACTCGTCAATTCCTCAGCGACGCAGTAGCCACTTTCTCGTGGATGCGCCCGAGCCCAGTCCTCCGCTTCCGTCAGGGATGCGAACGGACCAAAGATTGACTCGGGGGCAGTGTTCGCAGGACCTCGAAGGACGACGGCAGGCACGGGCCTCATCGTAGCAATTGGGATTTCCACCGTCGGAGCCGGTGTCGACCTTGGTGGTGTCTGGACCTGTCTCACAACGGGAGGATGGCGCTTCGCTACCGTGGCCGAACGCATCTTGGGGACAGCCGCATAGCTCCAGCATTCAGTGCTGGGCTGAGCTGCAATTGACGGACGGTTGTAGCTCTTGGGATGGCGGATTGAAGGTCTACGTGCGATGAAGGAGCGTGCGGATGGCGTTGCATGAATACGCTGAGAACGCGCTCCGCTCCTTTGTGCTTTCGCGAGTGTGGACTCCCGAATGTCGCTAACAGTCTCATCATGATTCCCGAATAGCTGGGGGTAATCATGACGGAAAGGCCGCGATGATGAAGGGTGGCTATCCATGAAGCAAGCAGTGAGGTACTCCGTGCCAGCGGTCGTGACGGCGTTCGTGCTAGCGGGCTGTGGCGTCACCACGACCGGCACATCGACATCCTCGACGCGTGCGTCGAGCCCGGCCGCCCCAACGACGACACCAGCCACGGCCTCGACGGTGCCGACCCTGCCATCTGTGCCCGTGGGGTATAAGAGCACCTACAACGTGCTGCAGACTCAGCTCCCGGTCTTTTCGGCCCTGTCCTCGAGCAGTGGAGCCACCACGCCGGGCTCAACGGTCATCTCCTCGGCCCTCGAGCCGGCCGACGGCAACGTCATGCGCCCCGGGATACTTCAGACGAACTCGCTCGATTCCTCCACCACGATGGTCCACCGGATGAAAGCGATCGGCGAGACGGGCGTGACGATCCAGGTGAGCTTTCCGCTCCTTGTCCCGAGCTTTCCCGACAGCGCCGAGTACACGACCTACTACCAGGACATCGCCCAAGTGGTGCATCAAGAGGGCATGACGCTGACAGTGGAGGAGAACCCGTTGTTCGGGAACATCTCAACGCTCCCGGTCTCCAGCTACTACGCCGGGCTCACGTTGCAGAGCTACGGAGTCGCCGACCACCAGATGGCGCAGACGATCATCAACGACTTGCACCCTGCGTATCTGTCGATCCTCACCGAGCCTGACACGTACACCGCGGTGATCCATAATCCCGGCGTCGATCTCAATTCCGTGGCCAGAGGGTTGCAGTTCGTGAACACGGTCATGAGCGGCCTGCAAAAGGACGGGACAATGGTGGGCGCCGGAACCGGGATCTGGACCGACCCCAGCTACGACCAGATGCTGCTGGCGCAAACCGCCATCGAGTATATCGACATGCACGTCTACCCCATCGCCCAGGTGGACCTCAACAACATGATCCGCCAAGTAGCCGCTGCAGTCGCGACGCACAAGCCGCTGATCATGTCTGAGTGTTGGCTCTACAAGGAGGGCACTGACGGCTCCCCGCTCGACGGCCCGCAGGCGGCGCCTACTGAGCAGAAGGTCGGCACCTACAGCTTCTGGGAACCGCTTGACGAGCAGTTCCTCACTGCCGTGGTGCGCTACGCACGCGCCAGCAAATTTCTGGTCGTCTCACCGTTCAGCACGCTCAACTTCTTCGCCTACCAGACCTTCACCCCGGCGCTCGACGCCCAGACTTCCACTGAGGTGCGCTCCAGCTTCGATCATCTGGTGTCCGCGGCGTTGGTATCCGGTCAGCTGTCGGCGGTCGGCCAAGCGTACCGGCGCCTTGCTGCGTGACGTTGCCCCGGCCTGTGGGATTGAGCGGTCAGACGTCCGGAACGGGGATCGATGAAGTCCGTCCCAGGTCGTAGGCCCGAAACCACGGGTCCAACCGATGAGGAACATGCACCGCTATAAGAGTGAACGGACCTGGTCAACTTGGAGGGAGCACCTCCTAAACGCCCATCTGTGTCGGTGCGTCGACCACCGGCAGGTTGCCGCCGGACAATGACAATGTCACTTGGCTGACCGTGCCCCACCAACCCGCCATGGTGACGGGAAGCGTGGCGGGAGCGGCGAAGGCGATCAGATCGCTTCGCAAATAGTCCAAGTGCGGAACTTACCAGCGGAGACTTGACGTCATTCCTCCGGTGCAACCGAACACGTGGTCACCGCGGTGGGTCAGGCTGTGATTGACTTCGAGCCAGCGCCTTCAGCTTCTTTGACGATCAGCCGCAGAAGGTTGAGTGCGCCGATCACCAAGAGCAGGATCGACCAGACCTTGCCGATGTGACCGCTGGCAAGACCGTAGATCCCGATGCCAATGAGTACCAGTCCAAGCAATCCCGCGAGCGCCGGATGATGCAGGGACCTCGCCAGCCGGGGGAGAATGATCATTGCGCCACCCCTATGCTCGAACTCTCTTCAGTGCACGTTCGCCATGCACCCACCGCTGGGACCACCAGGGGTGTCGAAGGCGATTTATCTTCGGCACCCGCTCGCGGTGGGGTCCCAGGAGAATCGGGTGGGCCTGAGGTGCCTTTCACTTGCTGAGTTGCGGCAAGCATCGGGCGTACGTGGCGTGGGTACCATTTGCCGTCTTCGGCCGTCCACCACCCTTCACCTTGACTGACATCGCTCATCTCGGACCGCCTTTCGAACCCGCCTTTGAAGGGACAGTTTCGTTATCGGCAGTTTCCCAACGAAACTGGACCCCGACGGTACGCGGGACTGCGACGACACCTAGTGCTCTGACCACAAAGATTCGCGCCCTTGCCAGGCATGCGGAGCAGGACGCAGGGCGTCCGACCGACGTTTGACGCAGCAGCGGGGAGCTGGGATGGGCGGCTTGATGATGCCTGGGCCTGGTCGAGCGTGCGTTGATGCAGTATTCGGGCGATGAGGCGGTCGTCCGAGCGAGCGCTACGCGGCTCGTGCCCGTGGTTGCCCCAGCGCCGCCCACCTTCTCCTCCAAGCAGGGCCCCGTGCTTGCGGTCGAGGGCGACTACCTCGAGTGACCTGGTGCGCCCCTGGGGTTCGGACCCCAGAACCTGGTGGTTGAGAGAGTGAATTAATTCAAATCAGGAGACTACCGGAGACAACTAAAGGTATCTGACCAGGACTTATCAAATTGGCCTGGACCGCATCCCTGCTCGGAGCGTTCAGAATTATGGGTTTCAGCTTGGATAGCGCTTCCGTTGGATTCTCTATCCGGGCCCGTCACTCCTCCGTCGTAGCCTCACCCTGTGAGCCTCGCGTTCCTGCCCATGATCGCCTAGGACGACGAGCACAATGAGGAGCAACCTCCAAGAAACCCGCCGTCAAGGGCGGACTCAAACTCTAGGCGGCAAAAAGGGGCGACCCCGTGACCCATTACGCCAACGCCGTCAGGGCCGAGCCGGGGGTCTGCTGGCTCATGGTGAGGCGTGGACCCGGCCACCGGGTCGACACTCCCACTGATTGCCTCGAGCCCGTCCAGTGGGTCGGTCGGGCAATGGTCGTGCGCAAGCGGATGAGACTGTGGTCATTGGGCCGGCACGTCGTGGGCCTCGATGATGTCGGCCCGGTCGGGCGGGATTCTCCGCTTCAGTCCGATGCAGGCGAAGGTGCAGGAGCACTCGATGCAACAACGCCGTGAGCCGTCCAGTAGTCATTGAGCCGACTCTGGGTCTTCAAGACCCAGACGATCCCGCCCACGATAGGTAGGAATACCCAGAACCCGGTGACGCCCGAGATCGGCTGCATCTTGCCTTCCTTGGCATACAAATGGCCGATCTCGGACGGCAACAGAAACGCGTTCACGATCCCAAGGAGGATGGCAAAAAGGAGTCCAAGGCCACCACCGATACCGCCACCGGAGTATTCCTTCATCTCTTTGAATGATGCGTACTGCCAATAGAGGGCGTAAATCCCCAACGTCACGATGGACAGCAAAACCACCATCCATGGATTCCGAATCTTTCCAACAGCAACGTCAGACACTTTTCCGCCTCCTCCCCCCGGTGGCACACCAGATAAGTAGTCGAGTTGACCATATATGCGCAGCTCGTGGTCGGATGGTTCCAGGCCGCTCCTATTCCGCACAGGATCGCGCCTGTGCCCCGCAAGGTCTCAGCGTGGGGGTGGGGGGGTCTTGCCGGGCGATTGGGTCGAGGCCGGAGCCGTTCCCCAATGTCGGTCTGATCCGGCATGCGATCCGTATATGTCCGACAAGCATGACGAAGCAGTCAAGCCTCTAGAGGATGTGGCTGACGCCCTGCGAGATTCGCAGCGCGCCCTGCGATCCGCTCAAGTGACGGCCCGGGGGCATTGCGAAGAAAGGTCCGGGGGTTGCCCACGGCTGCATCTTTGCGTGCATACCCGGTAACCGAGCAACGGCCGTACGTGGACGAAGCCCTCCGTCATCTCGAACAATCACGTCACGCTGTGCTGCTCGCAATCTTTGCGGTTGCCCTTGAGGATGGCATGACCATCTCAGCCTGACCTTCAATTATGGGCTCTCGCACCATCTGGCAGCGCGCCATGTCAAGGAGGCGCGAGGCGAAGGCCGAACAATAGGTGCCGGTCCCGGAGCTCCAGTCGGGCAGAACGTCTACTCTACGGACTCGGCCGGCGAAACGTAGCGAGCGATCTCGTTTGCGGCGAGCTGGGCATCCCATCAGTTTCCGGATTGACCAGAGGTCGGCCCGGTGCACTAGTTTGCCGGGTCAGGAGCGCGGTGGCGGGACCTCGCTCGACTGACCCGGCGGCGCAGTGTAGCGAACGGCAGGGCTACTTGAGGGTCGCTGGGGGACTATTCGATCCAGCCCATCTGCGCCGCCTGTAGAACACTGTCACCCCGCGCAGGATCGCGCCTGTGCCCCGCTAGGCCCTACGTGGAGGTTAGGGCCACCTATCCGGCAAGCTGGGGCAGCTCGAGGCGACCCCGATTCTGGCCGCCGTGGGCTCAGGCAGTGACGAGGTTCACGATCTCTGATGAGCGTTGCTGAGGAGGACCGGAGAATCCACCTGACACCTGGCTGAGTGTCGGCATCAGAGTCTCGGACACAAATCGGTCGCACGAGTCTTTCGAGTCCCTGACGGCCACTACCGGCCACCCGCCCTCGGTCGGTCCGGCTGCGTGGTGAGTCTGCCCAGGAGGAAGACCGCCGTCAGGATAGGCAGCGCCAAGCACTACCTCGTACTGCTCAGCAATGCCGCCCTCAAAGAAGTGAGGGATGAGATTCGCCATTGCGGTTCCGGTGGTGGTAGGAGAAGTAACAAAGGCCAAATGCCACGGGCTTCCGGTCGCATGGGTGGTCACCTGTCTGCCAACGAACGGTGCCGGGTCGGCTCTTGCCATGGTCTTTCCTCCTTGTCGAACCATACCGGTGGCCTGTTTCATCCTGGGGTTAGCGCCCTGCCGAGTGCAGCGTCAGCGTCCCGGTCCCGCTCGGGGAGCATGTGGTTGGAGGTCCGAATGGCCGCCGAGGCGCCCTTGCGGCCCAGGCGGCCGGCCACGGTCCGGGGATCGTGCCCACCCCCGACGAGCTGGCTGGCGGCGAAGTGGAGCAGGGCGTGGAGGTGGGTGTCCACGCCCACCCTCTCCGCGATCCTCTTGACATAGTGGGTCACCGTGTCGAGCGGGACCGGCCGGATGTGGTCGTAGGTGAAGAGCGGTGTCTCCGGTCCGATGGAGATTCCCAGGTCAGGACCGCGATCCTCCATGACCCTCAGGTGGAGCTTTATGGTTGTCTCTCCGAACTCATCGGGGACCAGGCGGCGTGCGGCTTGGGTCTTCGTGTCCTTCGTGATGAGCTGCCCCGGCCCATCGTTCCGACTGGCCACTCGGTCGTGAGGGTCAGGTCGTCCCAGTCGACATCGCCCCACCGGAGCCCGCACAGCTCACCCCGACGGGCCCCGGTGACCGCAGCAATGGCGATCAAGGCAGCCATGTCAGGGTCATCCTTGTCAGCGGCAGCAATCATCTTCTGGACCTCTGCCACCCTCGGCGCCATGACCGCCTTCGACACCAGCTGGGCCGGGCTCGCATCTGTGGCCGGATCGGACGGAAGGTAACGCCATTTGACGCCCTGGCGGAAGCCGGGCCTCAGGACGGCGTGCACCTGGCGCACCGAGGCCGGGGCGAGACCTTCGTCGGTGAGGCCCTGGTAGAACTCGTCCAGCTCGAGGGCGGTGACCTTCCGGGCCGGCACGTGCCCGAGGGCCGGACTGATCCTCTTGTCGATCAGCCGCTGATACTCGCGCAGAGTGGTAGGGGAGCGACTCTCGCTGGTGATCTGCTTCAACCACTTGGCGAGCAGCCGGTCGACCGTGCCGCCCGCTCCCGCCGTCCTGCCACTGCCCTCCAGCTCTTTGACGAGCTTGGCGAGGAACTTGTCAGCGGAGTCGACCTCGGTGTCATCGCCGGCATATCTCGGCCATCGCCGGCTGACCTGGTCGTACCTTCCGGTGACCGGATCGCGCCCAGTGGACACCCGCAGCTCGTAGATGGCGGACTTGCCCCGCGCTCGGATCAGTCGCTTGGAACCCTGCATGATGCCAGTGGACCGGGATTCTGGGTTTTTTGTGGGTTTCCCCTTCCGGTCACAGCTCCGGAAACTGCCCTCTACCTGGTGCGCCCCCTGGGATTCGAACCCAGAACCTGCGGATTAAGAG
>OCTA010002038.1_pt1 | contig 18547 bp, 16 predicted proteins | sample 1538991 | NCBI WGS metagenome assembly OCTA01 (sample SAMEA3539302, study PRJEB22396) | soil metagenome | biome: tundra; feature: field; material: soil | place: USA | collected 2010-05 | depth 0.15 m | reverse complement strand
AAGTGGGGCCACTTCAAGCCATCGCGCCGGGGCCAGTGCAAGCCATCGTTTTCAGCCGTCTCCCCATTGCGCCGTGGGGCGATCCCCGTCCCGGCTTGTCGTGGACGGTCCGCGAGGCCGTGACGGCGCCACTCCCCCTTATCCCTCGCTGAGGACCAACAGCGTCTCCGGGCGAACGCCGTCATGCCTCATCGCATCGGCCGCGGCCTCGGTCTGCATGAACTCCTGGTAGGCGGCCAGGTCGGGGATCTCGACTACCAGCCCGACTCGCTTTGAGCCCCCAGGGTCATGGAATGTGCGTGCCGTGATGCCCATCGGCCCGAAGACCTCCTCGCGCTTCGGCGAGCTGAGCCAGTGCTCGACGTCATCGACCTCGTGGAATACAAGGTATGTGGCCACGGATTCCGTCCTTTCCACAGCGAGACGCCGTGTCGACTATGAGTTCGGCGTACCGTAACCCGCTTGCTGGCCCGCGCGCAACTTCGCCGGCAGCATTCGCTCAGCTAGCTCACCCCTGGGCGGATCGGCGTGTCGTCGCCGATACCAGGGGCCGACGTGGCGGGTGCAAAGTCACGCCTTTACGTAGGTAGCGTCCGCTGCACCCAGCGCGGGTCATCCGCCGCGGCGGCGACCATCGCGGCGCTCGGATCTGGGCGAACGCGAAAGCGAGGTGCGGGGCGTGCGCTCGCGGAGCGGGACGATCGGTATCTCGCCAAAGAGGGGCGCGAGCGACGTGGAGTGCCCGGTGTCTCAGGGGAGGTGAACTGGATGTTCTTCCAGGCTTTGCTTCAGTGCAGTGATCGACCTGGTCCATTTACCGACGTAGCTCGGGTGAAAGAGCGCGAAGAGCGCCGCCGTCTGGTTTTCGGCCTGAAGCGTTCCGCGAGCGAAGCAGTTGTTGTTCTCCCGCCAGAGCGAGTTCCACTGCACCTTCAAGGCCTCAAGGCGCTGGATAGCACGTAAGGTCCCGGTGCCCAAGAGGGCGACGACGCTCGGATTCAGCACGCGGATCTGCTCCTCCACGATGAGCGACGGGCAGTTTCTCCACATTTGCGGTCGCGGGGAGCGCCGGCTGTTCATCGGTCCCGGGGAGCACTGAACAGCCTGCACCCGCGCGCTCTCAAGCAACAAGTCGGCGAGCTTATCCAGCGACGGCTCCTCGTCAAGCGGACCAGCGTCCTGCGACGCGGCCAGCAGACCAACCAGTCGAGCGGCTCGGTACTGGAAAGGACCTCCCCAAGATCGTCGACCGCTTCTGAAGCTGGCCAACATGTCGGCCATCCCGCGGAACGCGACGTCAGATAGCCCGTCATCGCGGCTGTTCATCCCGACGAGAACGATGCCGCGGGACATATATTGCGGGCCCACGTATGGAACTCGGTATTGGTGCGGGGTCGGCGGCCGAATGACGCCTGGGCGCCAACAACCGGCAGCGAGCGGGCAACAATCCCAGAGATCCGTCTGTGGCGCGAGCACTGCGTCGAGATGGTCGACGAGTCGGTCGACCAGCGAGCGATGCGCAGCGTCGAACCCTCCCAACCGCTCCATCGCGAACGCGAGATCTGCGCGCATAACCTCGCGCCATCCTAATGGCCAGCTCGCGACGGCAACCTACAAGCGATCCCTGGAGAGCGACGGCTCCGCCTCAGCCGCTTCCGAGTGATGACGGCTCCACGACGCCGTCATCACAGCAGTAGCACTCAGAGCCGGGACGGTGACGTGGCTCAATCGTCGCGGTGCAGCCAGGACCGGGTTCCAGCCCGGCGGGGACCTGGGCATACTTCCTGAGACGTGGCTTTGGAGCTTGAGCGCGATCACCGCTTCGGCTCCAGTGAGCCGTTCTCGGTCGGGGTCGAAGAGGAGCTGTTCTTGGTCGACCCGCTGAGCGGGCGTCTGACGAACAGTTCGGAGGCGGTGCTTGGGCGGCTCGGTAGCGTTGAGGGGATCGTCGAGCGGGAGTTGCACGCCTGTCAGGTCGAGCTGATCACCGACATCCACAGCACCGCGGGGGAGGCGGTGCGAGCGCTTGGCGCGATGCGTCGCGCGGTGCTTGAAACAGGGGCGGGCATCCTCGCATCAGGTACTCATCCCTCGGCGGGTGAGGGCGATGCTGCGATCACTCATAAGGAGCGCTATGAGCACATCCACTATCTCCTTGGTGACGCTGCGGTGACTCCGGTCGGCGGGCTGCACGTCCACGTTGGGATGCCGGATGCCGAGACCGCCATTCGGACCTTCAACGGGTTGCGCCGCGATTTGCCGCTGCTCCAGGCGCTGGCGGCAAACTCGCCGTTCCGCCACGGTCGGGATAGCGGTCTCGCCTCGGCGCGTGACGCTTCGATGCGGGAGTGGCCGCGTTCCGGGGTGCCGCGCGCGATGCGGGACTTCGCGGACTTCTGCGAGATGAGCCGCGTGCTCGCACGCGCCGCCGATGTCCCTGACTACACGTATTTCTGGTGGAGGCTTCGTCCCCATCCTCGGCTGGGAACGGTGGAGATCCGGACGCTGGACGCGCAGGCATCGCTCTCGGACACTGCCGCCCTGGTCGCGCTGGTGCATTGTCTTGCGCGCGAAGCAGCCGACAGTGGGCCCGTGGCCGACCCTTCCCCTGAGGTGATAGCGGAGGGCATGTTCCGTGCCGCTCGCTTCGGCGTGCACGGCGAGCTTCCCGATGCTCACGGGCGGCGGCGCGCGGTCTCGGAGATCCTCGAGGACGTGTTGGCGCGGGTGGAGAATCGAGCTCGTGAGCTGGGGTGCGTCGAGGAGCTCGCGCTGCTACCTGAGCTTGTGCGGCGGGGCGGCGGGGCCGGGGCCCAGCGGGCCACCTACGAGATCGCCGGGATAGATGCGGTCGTTCGGCAGCTGACAGAGCTCACTGCGACGGAGGCCAATCGGTTTGGACGCTAATTGAGCAGCGCGCGGGCCTCAGAGCTCGGTGGCCGCAAAAGCCTGCCGTGAGGCGCTGGTTTCGCAGCAGTGCCGTGGAGATGCCCTCGGGCAGGGCGCGGGTCGACAGCCTCAGGGATCCCACGTACCGCGAGCGGTAGGAGCATGAATGACGGTGCCGCTCTTTGCCGACGCACCGCACGGCGATTGCAACCACTCGCCGCTCTAGCTTTGCTCGCGGCCGAACGCTGCTGGGCGTAAGCGGACAGCCGGGGGACGTCGCCGGTGGATGCTCCGTGGGGCGCTCGCCCAACTCTCCTCTGTCGGTAAGGAGTCTGGGAACGCAGCGTTGGGCAGGGCTCCTCGCGCCAGCGTCGAACACGAAGCGCGCATGCCGTCCTGGCAACCAAGAGGACGACGACCCGATGACGTGGAGAAGGAGGATTGCCGTGACCGAGAAGCCCGCCAAGCCTGCCAAGCGGCGCGTCAGCTCGCCTAAGCCCAAGACGAAGCGGCGTAAACCAGATCATGGCGAGATCGCCGAGCGCGCGTACTTCATCCACCTCGAACAGCGCAGGTCCAATGAGCTCGAAGACTGGCTTCGTGCGGAGCGCGAATTGAACGCCGCCTGAGGCCTCGCGCCTCGCGCACCTTGCTCGCGTAGCCCGTGGAGCGAGGCGGACCGTGAGCGGGTCAGCTTCCGCCTAGTCTCCCACTCCTTGTCGGGGGCCCCTCGAGAGTGTGAGCCCACGCCTCCTTTCGCCCACGAGCAGGCGCACGGGTCCGCGCTGCCGATGGTTCTCGGCGGAGCGCACAGCCCGCGGCGCAGCTTCTGCTTTTGCTCTGATCACCTCGCTCGTCTCGCTTCCGCCTTCGCGTGCGAGCAGCAGCGCCGACCGGTCTGCCGGCACCGCGCTCGCCGCTTGTGCATTCGCCCAGGAGGGGGAGCCACGCGCGCCGCTGCCGGACGATCGCTCCGTCACAAATCCGATCACCCCGGCACCCCGGGCGGGGTGATCGCTCCCGACGGCGAGCACTCGTGCGCCGCCTGTGGTCGGCGTGATCGCATTGCCACGCAAGCACTCGTCCCGTTGCGCCCATCCAGACGATCGCCTTCGCCCAAATCCGCTCGCGCCGATCCGTGCCGGCGACTGCTGGATTGTGGCGGTGGACGCCGAGCGCCGCCTTCTGCTTTTGATCCGATCGGGCCAAGCGGCGCGCTTGTGCAAACGCGTGGTTGCGGCGGTCGCGGTTAGCTGCCTTGTGTCGGAGCCTTGTCCGGGGTCCCGGTGTGCCTTGGGCGCTAGGTCTAACGTGGACGTGACCGCGTGTCGTGGTCGAACGGCCGGCAGCGAGGGTGGATGCGGTGGCTGAGGTGTCTGTCGTTGTGGTCGCGCGCGGAGGTTGGGCCGGGCGTCCGTGCCCGGCCGGGAGATCGCGCGCGGTGATCGGAGAGAGGACAGATGGTTCGGTTGGTTGGTACTGCAAAGTTACACGCGCGCGAAAATCGTCACATTGCCCTCGCGTCCTTGCTCGGGAACGGTTCCTCGCGCGCGGAGATCGATTTCCTGGACAACGATCGGAAACTGTTGAACCCGAGCACGGGCGCCTCCCAGGCTCCACGGCCAACCTGCGTGGCTCACGGTTCCCAACCGACAGCTGGTTCGTGTCCTGGCTCGTTGCGGGCGATATGCGGCGTCTCGACGCGCTCATTCGCAAGTCCGCGTCGAAAGCCCGGACGCTCGAGCTTGTCGAGGGCGTCGAGCACTGCGGCGGCTGCTTGACGGCGGTCGTAGCGTTGCTGGAACTCGCCGGCGGCGGGCGTCGGTCCGAGCAGGACGGGTTCGTCGGGTGCGATGTTGTAGGCGGTCCGGTACTGCTGGATCGCGTTCGCGGCGAGCTCCCATGCGGCGAGGCTCGGGTCGGCCGTGTGCGGTCGCGGTCCGAGAACAGCGATCACGCCTGGAGATGCGGATGCGCTCCCGCGCTCCCGCGGGTCTTGGCCGTCCTTGTCTGACATTTCGATGCTGCCCTCGGGTTGGTCGAGCTGGCGGTGGTTGTCGATCACTGGCGGGCGGTCGGCCAGCTCACGGGCGAGTTGCTCCTCGATCTCGTTCTCGTGCGCGAGCGGAGTGCGGATCGATGGCACATCTGGTTCTGACTGGCTCATCCGTTGCGCGAGTGTGAGCAGCGGGTCCTCCTGGTCGTCGGGGTCGAGCTGTTCGAGGCTTGCGTGGATGTGCGTGCTGTGGCTCGCGCGGGTGAGCGCGACGTAGCATCCTTCCTGCGTGGCGTGCTGGGCGACGATGACGTGCGTGGTGTCGGTCGTTTGTCCTTGGGCGGGAAACGGATGCTGGACATAGCAGAGGCGGATGTCCGCGCGGTCGATCTGCGCGCGGTCGAGCGTCAGCTCCCGCTCGTCGGCAAGGCGCAGTGTGAGCAGCTCGCGCGCGGGGTCGGCGTCGAGGATGTCGCCGGTCGCGCCGTTGCGGAGCTGCCCGAAATCACGGTGAAGGATCGTTCGGCGGATCTGGACGCGGTCGCCGGCGTGTAGCTGGTAGGGCTTGCCGGTGATCGCGAGGGAGCCGTCGCCAAGCTCGCCGTGCTCTGAGCGGATCGCCTGCGCGCGGGCGTTGAGCTCATCGAGATGCTCGTTCGAGGTCTGCGCGATCACAAGTGTCTGCTTGCCGGCTTCTCGGTGACGGTGCGCGGCCTCGAGCGCTGCGTCCTCGGCGTGGCGCTGCTCGGGGTGGATCGTCACGCGAGCGCGATCGGCGTAGCCGGCCAGTGCGCGCTGTTGCTGTCCGTTGCGGAAGCGGCTCTGGTCGCGGCGGTCGGCGGGGTCGCGGGCGCGCACGTTGCGCTTCAGGACAACAAGCGCCTGGGTGTCCTGGGCGGCTTGTTCGAGGTGCGGCCACAGGCCGCCGGCGCCGACCGCCAGGGATTGGCCGGGGTCGCCGACCTCGATCAACCTCGCCCCAGACGCCTGGACCGCTGAGAGGAGCTGGTGTTGTTCGCGGGTAGACGCGAGTGCCGCTTCGTCGTGGATAACGGTCGTGCCTGGATCGAGCGTCATATGACCCGCAGCCAGCGCGGCGTGCAACCCGACAGTGGAATAAGGGATGGCGTTAACGCCGGCGGCGGTGAGCTCGCGCGCGAGCCGCTCGGCCGCGAGCGCAGCCGTGCTCGTAACGACGATCTGGCGGCCGTCGGCCTGATGTGCACGGGAGACCCCGACGAGCGCGGTGCTCTTACCGGTGCCCGCCTGTCCTTCGACCAGCACCAGCCGCCGGTCAGCGCACGCCAGCTGGACAGCCTCGCGCTGCTCGTCGGCGAGCACCCCCCATTGGCTTGTAACTGTGCGTCGAGCGCATCGGTCTGCGCCTCGACCAGCTCGGGCCGGATTGGTGTGACGAGAGCGCCGGCGAGCTGTTCGGCAAGCGTGACGGTTCGCTGCTCGGCGCGTCGATGTGCGCGGGTGGTGGTGCGGCCGTCGAGCAGCGCCAGCAGCTCATCTCTAGAGCGCAGCTCGTGAAGGCTCCAAAGCGACGCGCGGATCGTGGCACCGGTGGACGCCTCGAGCGCGACGGCGCGCGCTTCGCGGTCGTTGAACGTCGCGTCGAACTCTGTCAAGCGCCCAAGCAGCTCGCGATCCCCGGCCGGCTCCAGCGACCGTCGCGGCGAGCGGAGCCGCTCGACCTCTCGGGTGTCGAAACCGGACCGCCCGCCCCGTCTGCGCCCAGTGCCTGTCGAGATCGCCACGGGTGACGAGCTGCTTTCGGTCGCGGGTGAATGCGGCGACCGCCCGGTCCTCCCTGGGCGCCAGCTGGCCCCACCGCCGAAGCCGCTCAAGCCGCTCGCTGCGCGTCCTGGGCGCCGCTAGCGATGATCGCCTCCAACGCCGACTGCTTGTGGCGCAGACGTGCGTCGATCACGGCTCTGACCTGGTGGTGGCGACTGGACCACCGGTCGATCAGACGGCCAGGGACTCCCTCGATCTCGAAGTACCTGCCTCCGCGCCCGGTTCCTCGCTCTATCCCGAACCCGACCTGGAGAAGTTCGTGGGCGAGTTCGGTGCGATACGCCGCGCCGACCTCGCGCTGGTGTACCAGCCAGGAGCGCGAGTCGATCGCGACGATCCGGCCATCACGCCGCACCGCTCCGTGCAGCAGCACGTGGGAGTGCAATTGCGGGTCGGGCGGCCGGCCGCCGACCGCGCGCGCGGTCGTGTGCCGCCAGCTCGTCGCGACCAGCGCCCCGGCCTTCGCGTGGATGACAGTCTTGCTGTCGACCCGTTCGCGGATCATCGGCACCATCCGGGTGCTGTAGGCGAGCGCGCGGTCGATCGCCTGCTCGTGCGCACGCTCGATCCGCTCCCGCAACTCACCGCCTGAAAGGGCCCAGGCCGCGCTGACGGACTTCGGTGCAGAGAAGGTCGCGTCAAGCGCCGCAACAGCCTCACCATTCCCGCCCACCCGACGAAGAGGCAGGCCGCTGTCCGGGCGTCGGACCGCCATCAGAGCGCGCAACGCCTCGCCGCCGACCGGCTGATCCGGGTCGCAGCGAACGGCAACCGCGCCCGCCGCCCACCGTCCCGCCGCCTCGACCCGCTCCCCGTCCCTGAGGTAATAGTCGCCCAGCTCCGCCGGTTGTGACCGTCCGTCGAGATACTCCGCGTAGCCGACCGCTCCCCCCGCGGTGATCTTCGCGACCGTCAGCACCAGGACGTCCCCGCTCCAAGACGTCCCCCAAGATGCCCCGTCGACAGCAATACACTGTACGCACTGGCAGTGCTGATCAAGACGTCCCAAGACGTCCCCGCCGTCGGGACGCTCACAGCAGGCTCCCGGGCTCACCCGGCGCGGATCCGCGCGGCACCTGCGTGAGCGACTTCCACGGCTCGTCGCGATGCGCGGGGGTGAGGGCCAGCAGCCGCCAGTCGACGCCGTCGAGATACAAGCCGCGGCCGGCGGGGATGTTCGCGACCTCGCCCGGCGAGAGCACCCGCTGGCGCTGAGTCGACACTGTCTGGCTTCGCTGCGAAGCAAACGACCCAGGAACCCGCGACCGGGTGTGGGAGACGACCTGCCGGTCATATTCGCCGAGCGCGAGCGAGATCGTCTCAAGCGTCTTTGCGTCGGCGATCCCGGGGAGGATCAGCTTTGCGCCGAACAGGGTCAGGAATCCGTCGGCGGCTGGACCCCACCGGGCGCGGGCCTGGCTGAGGTCCTGCAGGGCGGCGAGGAGCGAGAGGCCTTGGCCGCCGCCTTCTGAGGCGATCTGCGGCAGCTCGCCAAGCGGAGCGATGTTCGCGACCTCGTCCAGCGCGAACAACACCCGCCCCCGAAGCGAGCCGTTGCGGTGCGCGTCGTAGGTCGCGCGGCGGATCTCTGACAGCAGCCCGCAGACCAGCGGGGCGACCGCGGCCTGATGCTCACCCGGCGCGTGGATGTACACGGTGTCGCGAGAGACCGCGAACCGTTCCGCGAAGAAGTTCGGCGGCCCGGAGGCGACCAGCGCGGCCTGGGAGCTGTAGGCGTCCAGCGCGTCGGCGGCGGCGGAGAAGATCGAGGAGCGCTCCCGCGCCTCCGTGTTCGCCAACCCGACCAGCACACTGACCGCCAACGGCGAGCCGTGCTGCTCGAGCAGCATCCCGGGCTCGTCGAGCTCGTGGCACATCACCCAATCCACCACCTCGCCGACACCGCGGCCGCTGACCGCGGCGGCATGCAACAACGGTGCGAGCAGCGCCTGCGCGCGCCTTGACCAATGCGACTGATCAGACGTCCCCACTCCGACGCTGCTGGCGGTGACCATCGCGCGCGCCATCAACAACGCCCCGTCCCACGACCGCGCGCAGAACACCGGCGACCACCGCAACCGCCGCACCCCCGAAAAGCCACATGTGCTCCGACCAACCGCCCTGACCCGCACCTACCTACTACTCGCCAGCAAAAACACCCAAATCCTCGCATGGCTCGCAAAGCCCGGCACCAACCTCTGGCTCATCCCCAAACACATCGCCAGCCGCGAACGGGCCAAAGAAGGCGCCGCCACCGGCGACGACCTCTACGGACACGCGCTCCCGATCGGGACCGTGACCGAGCCGAGCGCCGCGATCAAAACCGCACTCAACCACGTCGGACACCACGACAGCTGACAAGCCCGAAGACCGAACCAAGAGATCAGGCGCAAAGCTCACGCCCACGATCCCGTTGCCCTGCTCGCGAATCGGGCGAACGCGAGCGGCCGGGACTGTTGTGGCGCCCGCGCCTCCTTTTCGTTGCTCTCGTGCGTCGGGGGGCGTCTGTCGCGGACGACTGCTCTTGGGCGAAGGCACAAGCGAGCAAAGACTGAGGGTTGGACAAGTCCGGACGCTTGCACTCTGGGAGAACAGGAGCGCCGTCCGCGACGGAGTTCTCGACCTCCGCGCGTGAGGTGCCGGCGCGTGCTTCCACGCGGAACCACAAGCGAGCGATCTTGGCCGGCGGGACTGAAGCAACAGCCAGTACTTCATCGCTTGAGCTAGGCGTCGACTACGCCGGGACGTCGGCGCGACCGCGTTCGCTGTTAAGCAGGCGCGCGGCGCCGGCGATGTCAAGGAGCCGTCAGGTCGGCGCGGATCTCGTGGCCGCAATCGAGGAGGAGGAGCTTGACGAGGGTATCTCGGTCCGACACTCGGGCCGGATGACCGGGCTAGTGGTTCCCGGAGTCGGCTGCGCGGCGTAAGCGCCGCGCCAGATGGCATCAGGACGACGGGAATCTTGCTCGGTCGTCGTTCTCTTCGCGCTCAACCTGCGCGAGGAGGGCAGCCGCCTCACGATCCAACTGACCGGACTTGTCAGAGAGGTCGAATCGAGCCTCCTTGCGGGCCGGATCGCACTTGAGCTTGACGACCTCGCCGACGATCGGCGCGTGGAACGCACCCGCCGTGACTGGCTCGCGCACTTCGGTGCGAAACGGCTCTCCGGAACTTGGTTTGACGTCGATAACGTAATGCGTGACGATCGGCGAGTTATCACCGGGCCCGAATCGGCTCACCCGCGTTTCCCGCACAGTTCCCTCGCCCTCTTGCCACTTGTGCCCGAACATCTCTCCGCCTTGTCTGTGTCGGAATCGAACGAAACACCGAACTCGACCACCCTCGCTGGCGGTCGCGCTGCTGAGCATAGCCACCTCCTCCCGACCCGTGACTGACGGTCGTTCGATCCACAGCAACGTGCCCGCGCGACTCGCCGGACCAGACCGCCCCTGCCGCTCAGCAAACCGTCTTGCACCTGCGCCTGAGAGTGCTGTCACTGTCAGAGTCTTTGATGGTCTGGCGGTGACGTCTGACGCGTGCGGTTGGTTCTCGGGCTGGCGGTGGGCTGACTTTGAGACTGCTTGTCGACCGGCTGGTCTGACTGGCATAGGTTGTGTCGCCCGCTGGCGCCCGAGGACCTTCGGCGTGACTTGATGGGAGCGTGGCAACCGCCCCAGGTGAGAGCTGTTCGCCGGAGATCCGCTTCGTCGACGATATCTAACGAAGGGGTCGTCTGAATGATCGTGGTCGGGACGGACACGCACAAGTACAAGCATGCGCTCGCGGCCGTCGATGAGGGGACCGGCGGTGTTCGCGGTGGCCGGGAGATCGATGCTGGTGCTGGCGGGGCATCTCGCGGCGGTGAGGTGGGCGCCGGGGCCTGGATGACGAGCGTGTGTGGGCGATCGGGGACTGTCGGCATGTCTCCAGGCGCGTGGAGCAGGCGCTGATCGCTGCCGGTGAGCGAGTCGTCGGTGTGGCGCCGCACCGGATCGGCGCATCACGGAAAAGGGGGAACGCGAGCCGGGCAAGTCCGACGAGATCGACTCGCTGGCGGTCGCCCGCGCGGTGGTCAATGGACGGCGTGGAGTGCTTCCCTGCCGCGTTTCTGGACGAGCGGGGCAATGGAGATCGGGCTGCTGGCTGATCACCGCAACGATCTGATCGCCGAGCGCACCGAATCCAGAACCGGCTGCGATGGCATCTCGTCGCGTTGTGCCCCGAGCTCGAAGGCGTCGCTGAAGAAGCGCTCGCTGTCAGAGACCCGCCAGCTTGACCGGATCGACCGACGGCTGCCTCGTCAGACCCCGGAAGCCCGTGTGCGGGTCGCGCGCGCCCAGGTCGCGCAGATCCGCAGCCTGACCTGCGGTCCGCTGACCGCTGCGATTCTGATCGGCCGGACCGCCGGAGCCGAGCGGTTTCACACCGACGCGAGCTTCGCCCTCCAAGCCGGCATCGCGCCAATCAAATGCTCCTCAGGCCAGCACCAACAGCACCGGCTCAACCGCGGCGGGGACCGCCAGCTCAACCACGCCCTTCACATCATCGCGATCACCCGCGCCCGCCACGACCCCGCCACCCGCGAGTACCTCGCGCGCAAACAAGCCGAAGGCAAGACCAGAAAGGCGCGCTGCGCTGCCTCAAGCGCCACCTCACCCGCCGCTTCTGGCGGCTACTCTCCGAGCCGCCGCTCCCAGCAAACCAGGCCGTCACACGCGAACACACGGCCGCGCCAGCCGAGCCCCAGCCGCTCACCATCCCAGAACGCGCCGCCCCACCTCGAGAGGTCAACCACACGACCACCGGGCCGATCCCGATGCTCTGCATCACCCAGCCGCCAGCAATCCGACCACAGCCTCCCATCTGCAGCCAGCTACCAGCCGCCAAGCGCCGCCGACCAACTCCGCACAACCCCAAGCTTCCAACTCGACAGCGGTCCGTTATTGGCAGCCGGCGGGTGCCAACAACGCCGGCCGATGGTCGGCTGTCGTTCACGCACGAACGCGAAAGTGTGCCCGGCCCTTGCCCAACGGCAGCTGCGTTTCCCCAGCAGCAGGAGCCAGCTCGGGCCGGTCGCTGACTACCGCTTCGATGGGATCGCTTGCAAGGTGTCTGCAAACACCGGATGCGCGTTTGTGGCGACGAGCAGGACGCTGGGAGCTCGGGCTAACCCACCTGCTTCGATGTCGTTTGCGATACGCAGCTCGGAGCGTTGCGAGACGATCGAGATCGTTCCGGACCAGCAGCCCCGGTGGTCGGGGCCCGCACTGCCGCTGTCTCGGACGGAAGCAGCAGCGTCGGGAGGCTCAGTCGGCACGACGCGGAGTTCCTCCTTTCGCGCATTCCGGGTGTGCACTGGCGCCAGGCTCGAAGCGCTCCTCGGCCTGCCCTGATCACGCACGCTGCGGAGGCACGTGGCACGTCGAGACCTCCGTTCGTGGCGATCGCCTCCGCGTGGTTGCGCCCCACCGGTTGAACCAGCTAGTGTTCCTGCGGGGTAGGGGTACCCAAGCATGGACATGTAGAGGTGGCTCTCCTAATCGCTCAAACCGGGCTAGCGGTGATCTTCGCGCTTGCCGCCGTAGCCAAGCTCGCCGATCGGCGCGGTACGCGGTCGACGATGGTCGAGTTCGGCCTCCCGCCGAGCATCGCCGCGGTCGGTGGAATCGCGCTTCCGGCAGTCGAGTTGGCGATCGCGGTCCTGCTGTTTCCGACCGCGACCGCGCGCTGGGGCGGGCTCGCGGCGGCCGCGACACTGCTTGTGTTCTCAACTGCCATCGCCCGATTGCTGGCTCGTGGCGAGCAGCCCGACTGCAATTGCTTCGGCCAGCTTCACGCGGCGCCGATCGGTCGCCGCTCCTTGCTGCGAAACGTGGCGCTCGCGGCGGTTGCCGGGGCAATCGCTGCCGCTGGCCCGGGAGAGAGCATCGGCTCCGCGCTCGACGGCGCCGACCCCGTACTCGTCGCCGGCGCCCTCGTCGTCGCCGCGGCGCTCACCCTCCAGGGCTGGTTCAGCTACCAGCTCTTCCACCAGAACGGGCGCCTCATCACGCGGGTCCGGGCGCTCGAGGAGGCAGTCGGCGACTCACGGGCGCCACGCCAGCAGACCGGCCTTCCCGAGCGATCGCCGGCGCCGCCCTTCGAGCTCCCAGACCTCGACGGCCGCCACCGCTCGCTCGACGAGCTCCTCACGAGCGGTCGGCCGCTCGCGCTCGCCTTCTCCGATCCCGACTGCGGTGCCTGCGAGCCCTTGGTTGCGCGACTCGCCAAGCTCAGCGCCGAACGAGTCGGCGAGCTCGAGGTCGCCCTCGTCACCCGCGGCAGCGCAGCCGAGAACCGCGCGCGGCTTAACGGCTACTCGTTCGGCCCGGTCCTGCTCCAGCGCGAGCACGAGGTGGCTGACGCCTACCACGCCCATGGCGTCCCGAGCGCCGTCATCATCGGGTCCGACGGGCGGATCGCAAGTCCGGTCGTGATCGGGGACCGCGCCGTGGAGGAGCTCCTACGTGCTTAGGTGCGCGCGCAAGGCAATCCTACTCGGCGCACTGGTGGGCGCCCTCGCAGCCCCGATCGCCGCCCTCGCCGCCGATCAGACATACAACGGCAGGGCCGACGGGAACGGCACGGTCCGCTTCAAGACCGACGTCAAGAAGGGCAAGATCACCGGCCTCTCGCACTTCACCTGGTCGGTCACCACTCACTGCAACATCGGCGACGCGACCGAGAACGACTCCCAGAGCTTCCCGATCAAGGTCAAGCACAACAAGATCGTCACCTCCAGCGAGGGCCTCCCCTATCCGAAGATCACCGGCACGTTCAGCGACGGCGGCAAGCAGGCTCACGGAACGTTCCGCGACAAAACGAGATTCCAGGGCACCACGTGCGACACCGGCACCCTCAACTGGACCGCGACCCGGGGCTGAGCGTTGTCGCATCCGACCAACAAGGAGCTCAAGGCCGTCCACGCTGTGCTCTACGAGCGAAAGCGGCTGCGGCAGATCTTCGACGACATCAGCTCGATCGACGTGCTGATGCACTTCAACGATCCCGCCCAACCCGATTCGGCCCCGCTGTGGTACGAGCCCTCCACCGGCCAACTCACATCCTCGGTGCTCGACGCAGCGCAGCGCTGCCATAACATCGCCAAGGCGCTGCTCCAGATGCGCAACGAGCTGGCCGGGGTGAAGTTCGACGGGGCCGACAAGCGCCAACTGCGCGAGGCGCTGAAGGAGCAAGCGGCGTCGTGGTCGACGCGCGGTGACATCTGGAGCACGCCGGGCGCGCCCAACGAGGACGCCGAGCGCGTCGTCGCCCCGATCACCGCTCACCAGGTGGCCGGCGCGAAGGCGGCGGAGCACGTGACCGACTACCTGAAGCCGAACTCCGACTTCAACTTCGGCCCGTCATGAACGCCGGCTCCGAACACTGGCTCGACCGACTCGCCGCGCCCCACACCCGGCGCCAGGGCCTCAAGGCGGCGCTCGCCGCTGCTGCCCTGACGCTTCCGCTCGCCCGCGCCGCCCCCGCGCATGCCGACGACCCGCACGCCTGCCAGGACGGATGCTTGTGGACGAACGGCAAGAACTTCAGCGACAACTACAATGCCTGCAAGAACGGCTCCAGCTTCCTTAGTTGGTACGCGTTGACCTTCGGACCGGGCGCGTTGCTCGGGCCAGCAAGGCCTCTCTCAGGGCCCGATAACAGATTCACAGCCAAGTGCCTCGATGTCGCCGCCATCGTGGGGCGCTCGGGGGCCTGGCAGTGCATACAGGACAACTGCCCCGGTTTCGAGCCGAGCGCGCACAACGGCCCCTGCGAATACTGCGCCGCGGCAGGGGGCACCTGCTGCGTATATCCAGGCAATAGCGACACGGGCTACTTCTGCTGCACGATCGTCACTGGCAGGTCACCGTGCTGGTGCACCCAGGGCGGTTGAGCGGCGACGCCCGAGACGGCTGAGCGGTAGGTTCCGCTGGCGTTGAGGGGCCGCGCCGTTAAGCGTTAGCTCGCCGATAGGCACGTAACCATGTCTGGTCCCGGCCGGAACTCGCTGGCCGGCCTTGCGGCACGACCCGGTCTTCATGTCGAAGCGGGCTGAGGATCGTCGGCGTCGGGCGCCGACCCTCGACCCCGACGAGACGAGCGGTCCGCCCGCGCCCCATGGTCGCGATCCCGCTCCTCGCGCCACATCCGGGTCATCACATCGGCTCGCGCAGCAGCTCCCGGACAGTTCTGCGAGAGCGACGCCGCCACCGCCGTTTGTGGCATCTTGACAACCGCGTCTGGGCGAGCGATGAAGCAGGAATCGATCTGCGCACCGATCGGGTGCCCGCTCGTGAGGACCAACAGCACTCCGCCGCCGGTCAGCGCGCTCCTGCTCTCCTCCAGGAACGCGCATCTCGTGAGCGGTCGCGAGTCACCTCCTAAGCGCGGAACTCGAGCACGTGGGGCCGCAGGTGCTAGCAGCCTCCTTGCAAGATCCGGTCGAAGCGGAAGTCCGCGGCGAGCCGGCAGCGCTGACGCTCCGGAACGAACTCGATCACGTCGGCCCTCGCCGGCGACGCACTCGCTTTCACCGCAGAGCAGAACGGCGCCGAGTTCGACCACTCCGACACGCTCGCGACAAGCCGTGGGTCCGTCGCGACGGCACGGCGCCCGTCCCGCTCCGGCGTCACAGCAGGGACAGGGTGGCCGCGGTGGTCGACGCTCCCGGCGGCGATCCGCGCGCCGTCGAATGTGCGGTAATCGATGAATCGCGTCCGTCTCGCGATCGCGAGCCCAAACCGTCTCGGCGCCACGTGCGGTAGCTGGTTCGACTCCGCGGCTACCGGCGTCGACCCCGGGCCCGCGACCACTTTCCACGAGCAGGCGCCACGTTGGCTCCGGCGCGGTCGCGCCGCGTGTCCTGCGCACGCGTCCGTGTCGCTTCCGCTTTCATCGCCCGGGCGCGATCGGCTCGCTTGCGGAGTCTCCTATGTCAAGCGAGGTGGGTTGTAGTCGCGTCAGCCGGCTCGCGTCAAGCGCCGCGCCGTGGTCGTGGAGATGCGTTGAAGGGGTGAGCTGCGGCGTTTGACCCGCAGCCGGCCGCGCGGCTGGTGTGGCAGTGAGGTTGTGCGGGCAGCGGCCCGCACGACTGCTGCTGCGGTCCGGACGGCATTGGTTGTCAGGGCACGTGGAGCCCGGCGCCCCCCGCGAGGCGGGTGCGGTCTATCCGCAGATGAGGGTGCTGGGGGTGTCCTTGGGGTCTTTGAGGAGGTTGTAGACGCGGCGGATGAGGTAGCGCTTGAGGCTCCGGATCGCCTCTTTGTTGGTCTTCCCGCGGGCGCGTTGTTTGGCGATATAGACCGCGGTGCGGGGGTCGTGGGTGATTTTGCAGATCGCGAGCAGGTGGATCGCGTGGTTGAGCTGGCGGTTGCCGCCGCGGTCCAGGCGGTGGCGGTCGGTGCGACCGGATGAGACGGGATCGGGGCGCAGCCGGCCATCCGCGCGAGCTGGGCGTCGCTGGCGAACCGGTCGATCCCGGCGATCTCACCGATCAGCTTCGCGGCGAGGATCACGCCGAGGCCGCGCTCGGCGAGCAGCTGCGGCGCGACCTGCGCGACCAGGACGGCGAGTTCCTGGTGGAGCTCGGTGATCGTTCGGGTCAGATCGCGGATCCGGCGGATCTCGTCGCGGGCGACCCTGACTCGCACCGTCGGCTGCGCGCGCTGCAGGCGACGAGCGACGCGCTGCTGCCAGGCTGTGCCTTTCAGCGCGCGCGTGGGGATCTCCCACCCGGGCCAGAGGTCGTGCAGCTCCCAGCGCAGCTCGTTGATCAGCCGCGTACGAGCGTCGACCAACCGCTGGCGATGGACCACCAGCTGGCGAATCTCGAGCTCCGGGCCGGCGAGCCGCGCGGCAGGAAGCGACTCGATCCCTTCGCGCAGCGCAGCACGCGCGACGGCGAGCGCGTCAATCGGGTCGGACTTCCCGCGCTCACGAACGCTCTGTCGAGCACCGGCCATCAGGTGCGGCGCCAACCGCACCACCGTCTCGCCAAAGTCCAACAGAAACCGCTCCAACGGCCCCGATAAATGCCGGCAGTCCTCGATCACCCACACCCGCTCCGGGTCCGGCAGCGCTCGCGCCCACAGCAACAGCGTCCCAAACCCGTCCCGCACCGCCGCGGCGGTGCGCCCGTCCAACTCGCCCCCGACCTCGTTGACAGCCACCGCCGAATGCGTCCGCTTGTGCGGATCGACCCCGATCGTCACCATAACCCTCGTCCCTTCCACTAGATGAGCAAGAAGCGGACTCCTGGCGGACAAATCTCAGTCGGGGCGATGCCACGCTCCTATCAGGTCACGCCAGAGGTCCTTGACGGCGACGGGCGACAACTCCACAAGAGGTCAGCAGAGCGACCGAATCGCGTCGAGTCAGCCCGAAGCCGTCAGGGACCATCCACCACACGCCTGCACGAACGCAAGCGCCCACCAACTCTCTCACTGAGATTCGCGTGGAGGCAGCGGGCCGCGCCGCGAGCTGGCGGGCGAGTGCTTTGTCGCCAAGGCGATCACCCGCCGCGTGGCGGCGAGATTACGAAAGCGATCGTCTGACGCCACCGTCGGCGACGCATGCCTGTGGGCGACAGCACGAGTGAGCGGCACGTGAGCGTCGGACAGGGCAGCACGTGTGCTTTTTCGGAGAGCAGACGTCCGGATGGGTGACTGAGCGCTCCACAGCGACCGCGTCTTCGGTGCCAGCGCGTCCTTTTCACGCGAACTCACAGGCCACACGGAGGTCCGCCAACTGCTCCGTACCGGCTCTTCTGCATAAGCATGTCGCGAGGTGCGACCACATCCTGAGACTGCCCCTGGTTCGTGAATGCGGCAGTGAGAGGCGGATCGGCACGAAGCGCCGGATCTCCTCAAAGGGGGCAGCGTCTTCGAGACTGCCGGAACTCGATCAGAGGAGCAGCGGTTTGTCGCGCGTCGGTGTCGGTGAGCTCACATCCGATCGCCGAACTACCGGTTCGGTTGAACCGGGGCCGCCGTAGCGTACAGTCTGCCGTCCGGCGTGACCGCGTATAGGTGCTTGGCGGATAGCCCTGCCAGCGACGCACTCGGCGGCCGGGTGAGCCTGAACCGGCGGAGGGTCGGAAGAAACAGGCCGTCGAACGCCGGATGGCTGTAGCCGGTCATCCAGATCACGGCGCGCGTGTTCGCGGCAATCGGCCATCCATTGGGGTCGATCGATTTGCGTAGCCGCGAGGCGCACCGCTCAAGGTACGTATAGAGATTCAGGTTGCCGGCCGACCATTGTTGGGCTACTGCGAACTGGCCGTAGAACTCGATCGTCCCCGGCATGGTTCCGGAGTTCGGGTCTGTAAAGCCACGCGGCACCCTCAGCGGCTCGCAGAGCGTTCGCGTGAGCGTCGGCGAGTTCAGATCGGGAATCTCAGTGCCGCCCGGCTTCCAATCTGGCGGTTGGTCGTCGACCTCTCCACTCTGGATGTTCTGGAAGCCGAAGGTTGTCGGTCCGCAGTGATAGCCACAGGTGATCTGGAACTCAAACCACTGGCTGCCGATCGCGGCGTAGTCTGTGCTGCACTGCGGATCCCCCGTCTTGCAGTCGGGATTGAACGCGAACAACTGGTTCAAATTTGGACTAAGCGGCGTCCACGTCCCGTTCGGGATGCTGTACAGCTCGTAATACCGCAGGGTCGGATAAGGCGGATCGCATCTCGCCACCACCCACGAGCCACCGAGCGCCGAGCCCCCGAGCGCCGGCGTGTTGGCGTGTTGGCGTGTTGGCGTTGAAAAAGTGGGACTCCTCGTCGTTTGGGGGTGACTTCGGGGGTTTGGGAGGTTGGTTGTTGAT
>OCTA010002036.1_pt1 | contig 18548 bp, 18 predicted proteins | sample 1538991 | NCBI WGS metagenome assembly OCTA01 (sample SAMEA3539302, study PRJEB22396) | soil metagenome | biome: tundra; feature: field; material: soil | place: USA | collected 2010-05 | depth 0.15 m | reverse complement strand
TGGAATATGGCGGGCGGCGTTACACCGTCCTCGAGATGGAGCGCAATCGCATCGCTCGCGTGCGCGTGGAACGTCTCACGCCGCCCCAATGATGTGGCGCACGCACTCGTCTCGGCGGCCGGCGAGCGAAGCAAGGGCGGTGGCAGAGTAACTTGAGTTCCAACATTTGGCAGTCCCGCTCTGTAGTTTCTGCATTTCGGCCAGGCCTGGAGGCCCGATTACATAGGCCCAACTCACTGTCCAGGAACGAACCCCGGGCTGCCACACTTGCAGCAGTCCGCGCCGCAACGGGATTTGCCGGCCCGCCCGTGCGGAACGTCCGAATGCCGACAAGCGGCGGGTGCGAGCTGCCCGTGGCGGTACAAGTCTCCTCACGGGCGTACGAGAGCGGGACCAAGCCGTCAACAACGTATAGTCGCGTCGGTTGTTTGTGCTGACAGTGGGGGCACTAGCCGAATCCAGGCGTCGCGTAGCCCTGAGCCTGCTCACGGCGCTTCTATTCGGCGTGGTACCTGGGCGTCCTGTTCCTTGAATCCCGCTTGATCCCAGCGCTCCCTGGCCGGGAGCGAATAGTCGGGGGTTGCGAGGGCTTCCTCTTCGCGAATGGCGGCCACCCATTCATCGACCGCCGCCTTGTAGGCCTGCTGTAAGCGATCTAATTCCGCACTGTCAATTCGCATTCCCCTATAATATGCCGGGAAAATGACAGATTGATGTCAAACCGCCCCGATGGTTCTCGGACAAGGCCCATTTTCATCCGTGCGCATCTGTGTCCGTCTGTGGCCAAATTCTTAGTCACTTGTCCAGTATCGGCGAGCAGCAGGGCTTCTCGACCGGCTTCGGTTCCATCAATTCCGCGCGCGTGCCGTTCGGATCGTAGAGATTGAGCTGCCATTTTCCGTCGCGGCCGATCTTGGGCTTTTCCGGATTGATGCCGCGCGCGACCACCGTTTTGTAACCGGCCTCCACGTTCGGTACGCCCAGCGCCAGATGGTGCATCACGCCCAGCGTGTGCGGGGATGGGTTGTGCACGTTGAGCATGTACTCCAGCCAGTCGGTGCCATCCGGCACGCGCATATCGACCCAGTCGGTGCGGTCGTCCTGCATGCCGCCATGCCAGATGTCGTGGAAGCCGAGAATGTCTTTGTAGAAGCGGTCGGCCGCGGCCTGGTCCGCCACCGTGATGCCCACGTGTATGATGCGCTCTGAGACACGCGTATCCGGCAGGAACTTGCCGAAGTTCTTGCTATGCAGCGAACCGGGACGGTACTCGACGAATTCCACGTTATGGCCGTCGGGGTCTTTCAGCATCATGCTGAGGTTGCCGTCCAGGCCCGCGTGCAGCGTCTCCGGCACCTTCACGCCCTTGCTGGCCAGATAATCGCGCAGTTGCTGAATGTTGGTGGTTTCGAAGGCGACGTGCGACAGGCGGTCTTCCGTCTCGCTTTTCAATTCGGGGAAGACCTCGATGTACTGGTGATCGTTGACCTTGAAATAGGTGAGCATCAACCCTCCGGAAGGCTTGTCGACGGTGAAGGGCTCCTGGTAACCAAGCACGTGGCCATAGAACTGGCGGGCAGCGGCGAGGTTGTCAGTCTTGAGTCCGATGTGCGCGACTCCCACGATGGGCGGGCGCTCCTGCGCGCAACCCGGCAGAGCCGCCACGACAACTAACGCAACGATTAACGGAACGAGGTAACGCATGAAGCCAGCATTATCACCTTTCGCGGGTTAGCGCCACTCCGCTTCCGCCCGATCCCAACAAAAGAGATGGCGGCATGGCTAGCATCGACACCGGCAAGGTGAGTGCCGCCCTTCCGATACCCTTCCCCAGCACGGACTTTGGAGCAGGATCACGAGAAACGCGAGGTTCTCGGACGATCGAAACGGGGCCGAGCGCGGCTATCCGGCGGCGATCGGAAGACCATTGCAGAATCGCGATCGAGGCGATCTCGACGGGCCAGGGCGGCTTGGCCATTTGTGTTGCGCCAGCGAAACCTGGAACCAGACGCCCAAAGCAGAGGACGGCCAACGATGCAACGAAGCCGAACAGCCAGACGGTTCGGGCCTCAGGTGTCGCACACTTTCCGCGAACGTGGCTGCGCTATAATGACAGTTTGCGCCTCCCCGCTCTCGGGTATTCCTATGTTCCTTAGCATCAAAGAGATGGAATTGCGGAAGATTCGTTTCGACGAAACTTTCGCCCCCAGGGAACTGGATTTCGAGCAAGATGAGATCTGGCAGGCGGCCCCGCTGCACGCGCAGGGAACGGCCGAATTGCTGGCCAATACCGAGGGCGAAGTCCGCATTCAGGGCCGCTTCGACGTGCAGATGGACGCGGAATGCGACCGCTGCCTGGGCCGCGCGCGATTTCCGCTGGATACCAGTTTCGATCTCTTCTACCGGCCGATGTCTTTCATCGCGCGAGAGGATGAGGTGGAGATCGATGAGGGCGAAGCTGAATTGGGTTTCTACCAAGGCGGTGGGATGGAGCTGGAAGATATTTTACGCGAGCAAGTCCTGCTGGTAATGCCCATGCAGCGGGTCTGCCGCGAGGATTGCAAAGGGATCTGTCCAACGTGCGGCGGCAACCGCAATGAAACGCCGTGCGATTGCAAGGAAGAGCACGCCGGTAACCGGTGGAGCGCTCTCCAGGGTCTGAAAGACCTGAAAACACTTTGAAAACCCCCGCGGTTCCGGGGTAAACTCTTTGAGGTACTGAAATGCCGAATCCGAAACGACGCCACTCTGCGCGGCGGACGCAAAATCGCCGCGCGCATGATTCGTTGAAAACTCCCGGGATGTCCGAATGCCCCAACTGTCATGAGCCCAAGCTGCCGCATCGCGTGTGCCCGCACTGCGGACAATACAAGGGCCGCGAAGTAGTGGAAGTCGAGCAGGAGTAGCCACCCGCCCAACATGGTCACCATTGCTGTTGACGCAATGGGCGGAGACAACGCCCCGAAAGCGGAAGTCGAGGGGGCCGTCGAGGCGGCCAGAACGTTGGGGATCAGGGTCATCCTGGTCGGCCGGCAGGAAGTTCTGCGGCGGGAGTTGCAGCAATACGACGACTACCGCGGCTTGCCGGTGGAGGTGGTCAACGCCACCCAGCAGGTCACCATGGAGGATAGCGCGGCGCGCGCCGTCCGGGCCAAGCGCGACAGTTCCGTGCGGGTGGCCTCCCGCCTGGTGCGCGACGGCATCGCGCAGGGATTCGTCTCGGCCGGCAACACCGGGGCCGTCATGGCCACCGCCAAGATGGTGCAGGGTGTCATACACGGCGTGGACCGTCCGGCGCTGGCGGGCATTTTCCCGACGCTGATCGGCAAGCCCGTGGTGGTGATCGATGTTGGCGCCAATGTGGATTGTTCCCCGCGTATGCTGGCGCAGTTCGCGGTGATGGGCGAGGTTTATTCCCGCGTGGTGTTGCATCAGCCGCGTCCCAAGGTCGGATTGCTCTCGATCGGCGAGGAAGAGCATAAGGGCAACGACACCACGCGCGGTGCGACGCCCTTGCTCAAGAGCCTGCCTATCGATTTCGTGGGCAACCTGGAGGGCCGCGATATTTACACGGGCAAGTCCGACGTGATCGTGTGCGATGGGTTCATCGGCAACGTGGCGCTCAAAGTCAGCGAAGGGCTGGTGGACATGCTCAAGCAGATGTTGCAGGAATCCCTGCGGGCCACCATCACGCGGCAGATCGGATCTTTGCTGGCGCGGGCGGCCTTCACCGATTTCAAGAAGCGCGTGGACTACTCCGAATACGGCGGCGCGCCGCTGTTGGGAGTGCGCGGCATTACCATTATTTGCCATGGCCGTTCGAATGCGAATGCCATCAAGAATGCGATCCGCGTAGCAGCCGAGTTCTCCGCCGGCAACGTGAACCAGCGCATTGAGGACGAGTTAGCCAATGGCCGGCAGGCGATGTAGAACCCTCCTTCTGCTGGCGGCCTTGCCGGCGTTGGCGCAAGGTCCCAACAACGTAAAGTGGACACTGATGCTGGAGCCAGCGGCCGCAGCGCCAGGGTCGAAGGTCATGGCGCATCTGGAAGGCCAGATCGACGGGGGCTGGCACGTCTATTCGATGAGCAGCGCGGGGGCCATCCCCACCACCATCAAACTGGCCGCGAATGCCGCTGTCGAGAAGGTTCGGGTGTTCCAGGCGCCTCCCAAAAAGGCCTACGACCCGAACTTCCAGCTTGACACCGAGACTTATGAAGGCTCCGCGGTTTTCCTGCTGGAGCTGCGACTGAAGCCGGACGCCCCGGCGGGCGCCTCCGAAATTTCCGCCGAAGTGCGCTACCAGACCTGCAACGACAAGGTCTGCATTCCGCCGCGGCGCCGCACGGTTAGCGCGACATTGACGATCAACCAGGCGGCGCCTCGCGCCGTCCCATTCGCCGCCCCACGCATTCCCGCGGGATACACCGAAGTGACCGGGGCGCCGAAGGCCAGCACGGACACCCAAGGCCTGGGAGCGTTCCTGCTGGTGGCTTTCGGCTTCGGCTTGGCGGCCATCTTCACGCCGTGCGTCTTCCCCATGATCCCCATCACCATGTCGTTCTTTCTGAACCGCCAGGGGACCCGGCGCGAAAGCGTCTTTCACGCGGCGCTCTTTTGCCTGGGGATCGTGGTGCTGTTCTCGGGCCTTGGCCTGATGACCACGGCCATTCTGGGCCCGTTCGGCGTGGTGCAACTCGGATCGAATCCCTGGGTCAACGGTTTCATTGCTCTGGTCTTTCTGGCGTTCGGGCTGAGCCTGCTGGGAGCGTTCGAGATCACCATCCCGTCGTCGGTGCTGACCAGCCTGGACCGGGGCACGCAGAAGGGCGGCATCCCGGGCACCCTGCTGATGGGGCTGACGTTCGCGCTTTCCTCGTTCGCGTGCGTGGGGCCTTTCATGGGTACGCTCCTGGCAGCTTCGGTGGGCAGCGGAGGAGCGCGGCCGCTGCTGGGCATGCTCACGTTCGCCTCCGGCCTGGCGCTGCCGTTCTTCCTGCTGGCGCTGTTTCCGTCGTACCTGAAGCGGCTGCCCAAAAGCGGCGCCTGGATGGCGCGCGTGAAAGTGGTGATGGGATTCATCGTGCTGGCCGCCATGCTGAAGTTCCTGGCCAGCGTGGACCAGGTGCTGCAATGGAACGTCATCACGCGCGAGCGCTTCCTGGCGGCGTGGATCGTCCTGTTCGCCATGGCCGGACTGTACCTGCTCGGCTTCCTGCGCCTGGAGGGCATTTCCAAAGACGAGCCGATGGGCCTCGGACGCCTGCTGACGGGCATGGTGTTCCTGATCTTTGCGATCAGCCTGGCGCCGGGCATGTCGGGCGCCAAGCTTGGCGAACTGGACGCATACATCCCCGTGGCTTCGGGCGGCTCTGGTGGCGGCGGGGCTGGGGGCGAGAGTGCGCTGGTCTGGATGAAGAACCAGTATCGCGAGGCGCTCGACCGCGCGCGACGCGAAGGCAAGCTGGTGTTCGTCAACTTCACCGGCTATGCCTGCACCAACTGCCACTGGATGAAGGCCAACATGTTCACCCGGCCGGAGATCGCGGGCGCGCTGCAGAACTTCGTGTTAGTGGAATTGTATACCGATGGCACGGATGCAGCGTCGCTGGCCAATCAGGAATTGGAGCAGAGCAAATTCCAGACCATCGCCATTCCGTATTACGCGATTCTGGACGCCGACGGGAACGCCATCGCCACCTATCCGGGCGCGACCCGAGACGCGGGCGCGTACCTGGCGTTTCTGCAGAAAGGCGCCGCCGCGAAGCCGGCTACTGCGGCGGCACCGGCCGAAGGCGCGCCGAGCGACCTGGCAGGACTGCAGGCGACCACGCTCGACAGCGCGCCTCTAGACACTGCCGGGCTGCAAGGCAAGGTGGTTGTGGTAGACTTCTGGGCGACTTACTGCGTGCCGTGCCTGAAGGAGATTCCAACCTTTAACCGGCTGCACGAGCAATATGCGGACCGCGGCGTGGTAGTGCTGGGCGTTTCCATGGACGTGGATGGTGGCGCGCCGCTGGTCGAATCGTTCCTCAAGCAGCACCCCATGAAATACCGCGTCGTGCTGGGCTCCGAGAAAATGACGGACTTATTCCACGTGGACAAGTTGCCTACGACAGTGGTCTTCGACCGGGGCGGGAAGGCGCTGCGGCGCTTCGAGGGCTATACGCCGGCGGACGCGCTGGAGAGCACGGTCAAGCGGGCGCTGTAGGACAGGCCTCCTGGCCTGTCCGAGCTGTGGTAGGATCGATGGTAGGATCATGAAGCGTACTACGCATCGGCAAACAGGCCGGAAGGCCAAGAAGAGCTATACCCTCTCTCCCGAGTCGGTAAACTTCCTCGAGACGCTGCGCAGGAAACGCCGTGCTCGCTCAATCTCCTTCGTACTGGAGGAGATTTTACAAGCCGCTCGGCGCGAAGCCGAAATGGCAAAGATCAATCAGTCGGTCACTGCCTACTACGACTCGCTTTCCGACGAGGAAGCGGAAGAGCTGAGCCAATGGGGCGAGTTCGCGCTGAGCCAATTCCCAACGGAGAGCGCCTGAGTGCCACCGCCGAAGGAGTGTCCTCTGCGCGGTGACATTTGGTTCGTTCAGTTGCCGACCGATCCGTCCACAAAAGGAAGACGCCCCGTGGTGATCGTTTCGCTCGACGCGCGCAACCGCAACGATCGGGCTGACACGGTCATAGTCGTGCCGCTGACCACCAGCGTTCACAAGGAAGTTGCGACACACGTTTTCCTCTCGGCAGGCGAAACCGGCCTACAGTCGGATTCAGCGGCGCGCGCGGAGGATATCACGGTTGTGAAAAAGCAGAATCTCTTTCAACCGCAAGGTGGGCTTCGGCAACTGAGCGACAGGCGCGTCTGCGAGTTAGCGGCAAAAGTGCGCATCGCGATGGGTTGCGCTCCGTAGGGGGCATGCGAAGCTGCTTTCGACGTCGGAAACAGAACATCTGAATCCGGGTTGCCGGCCATCGCACTCGCGGGATTCCTACCACTGGCTCTTTCAGGTTGTTCTGGACCGGGGATGATCGAGACAAAGATTGTCAGCCAGATCGGTCAATCATGCCCAGATCGAGCTTCTTGCCGGATCCGGATCCGCGCCATCACATGGTTCGACTGGGACAAGATGTATGTCTTCAAATACAACGCTACGGAGGCGGATCGCGAACGGGCGCTCGGAACCCGGGATCGGGGATTCCGCGAATTGGAGCGTCAGCTTGTCTTTACGAAGGGAAGCACGATTGTCTTCCAGGAAAGCGAACCGAAGGACATTGAGGGTCTTGTCAAGAATGAAGTGGTGTTCGACATACCGGATACCGCCAGCTACAAGAGCTATCCTCCGGATGCCGTCTTTTCCGTCAAGGAGATGCGCGGAAAGGCTGGGACTTACTACGAGTTGAACCAAGTTCATTGAAGTTCATTAGAGGAATCGTATGGCGGAGACGCTGGGTCTCGAACCCAGACGCCCCGAAGGGCCTTCCCGTTTCGGGCGGGCTGCCGCTAGGCCGTAACTCGGCTTACGTCTCCGCATGGAGCGCCGGGTGGCCGTCGAAACCACTAACGCGGGAGTTCCAGTCCCGCCGCTCCTCCACTTTGTGTTCCGGCGCATAGTGCGCCCCCTGGGATTTGAACCCAGATGCCGAAGGCCACAGTTTTTGAGGCTGCTGCGTAAACCGTTCCGCCAGGGGCGCAAACTCAAGTGGGCCTGGAGAGACTCGAACTCTCATGTCCGAAGACGCCAGTTTCTAAGACTGGTGTGTATGCAATTCCACCACAGGCCCATGGCACTCCGGGGCCGATTCGAACGGCCAATCGTGGGTTTGGAGGCCACTCGCGTCACCATCCGCATCCGGAGCACACTGGTGGGGAGAGCGGGATTCGAACCTGCGAGGTTTTCCCGAAAGGTTACTGGAGCTACAGCGCAGCGGCTTCGACCAACTCACCCATCTCCCCGATGTCAAAGAACTTACACGAATATATGGCTTGGCGGAAGGCCGGCGAGGCGAACGCCAACGTGCCGGGCACACTGGTCGGCAAACCAGCCGGGATTGCCGATATCCCACGCCTTCCGGGCCGGCAATTACCAATACAATAACGATGAGAGTGGATAACTGGACAGGCAGGAGCAACAGAGGAAGCGAGTTTTTGTTGCGGTGTCCTGGAAAATAGTTAATTCCAAAATCGGGATCGGCCAAGGCGTACGGTGCTTCCGCTCCTTCGAACCGCAAGAAAAGGAGGACGATATCGGGGCCGCATCCGGGGACGGCCCAGGCCGGTTCCCACTGCGTGACCAGCACGGTGAGGCCGGCTGCGGGAGCAGACCCGCGGTACATTTTGACTACCGAATACTGCTCCAGGTAATCGATGGGGCCGGCTTGCCGTTCTGCTCGCCCGTCTGGCTGGCATCTTTCTGTAGCACCGAATTACACCTCGCCACCGCAACCAGGTCAGACTTCGTAAAGCAATGGGGGCCGTGGCCTGCGAGATCATGGCTCGCATGCCGGTCACGGTCAGAAAAAAGAGTGAGAGTGGGCGGTTCATGGCGTCTCACTGGGCGATGTTCCGTAATACATTTGGCCCGATTGCGCCCAATCTGAGGATGGACTCTCAGGCTTGCGCCGCTAGGAACCTGAGTGCCATCGCGGCATAGGTCACTGCGGGTTGATCTGCTTCAGGGCCAGTGCAGCATACTGCCGGGTCGGGATTTTCTCCTTCGAGTCCTCCGCAATTCTGCGAAGCTGTGGTCCAAAGTGCTGAATCACGTCGGGACGCTGCCGACCGACCGCCTGGACCGCCATCAGCCTGACATTGGGGTCTGTGTCGACCAGGCCGGCACCGAATAAGGCAATGGTTCGTTCGGTCACCGCATGTGCCGCTCCCATCATCCGCACAACTTCGGGTCTCATGTCGGGATGATCTTGAAGCAAGTTCAGGATCGCGCCTATTACCGCCGGATCGTCCGGTGCCGCGGCCAACAGCACGCCGGAAAGCGCCAAGAGTTTTTCCCTCGGCGCCTTGCTATCCAGTAGACGCGGAAGCAGATAGGGAACGAGGGTGGCCGGGGGCTTAGGCTTAAGCAGGGCGAGGAGGCCCAGAGCTGTCCCACTGTGCGTCTGGTCATGAGCGCTGAGCAAGGTGACTAGTTCAGGAGTGTCCGGGCCCAGCAGTTCCGCGCTGTCTGGTCTCAGGGCTATTGCGATCAGCGTCATGCTGCCAATCGATTGGTGGTTCGGGTTATCAGAGCGCAGCAGGGACAAGGCGAGCGGTAGAATCTGGCGGACCTCGGCCACAGGCTCCGATCGCAGGACATCAAGGCGATCCGCGAGGGCTCCCATATCGGGCGAGGCCCTCAGGTCCCCCTGGCTAAGGAATTCCTGCAACATCTGTTTGACGTCGGAGGACGTCGCCCAACCAGGCAGCGCAAGCAGCAGCAACGCGGCAACACTATATAGCGGCAGCGAGGCCATAACGTCCTCCTCAGTTGGTAGGCACCGTGTAGGTCGGTCCCGTGATGGGTCCGATATAGCCGAGCCCGGCCAGGCGGTATGTGAGATAGGCGAGGGAGTTGTTCGTCGGCTGGTAGTTGTAGATCACGGTGCCGTTGACCGTAACAGTATGTGCCGGGTAACAGGTATGAGTTGCGACCATGTACGCCGTGGGCGTCGATACGGCAGAGTCATCCACGAATATGGCCATGTTCCAGCTTATCGGCCAGGCGTAGGATATGAGCGGATCGGAAGCGCTTCCCCACATCCCGACCGTAGCATCATACGGATCCGGATACGTAACGCCGATGTTCATTCCAGATGTGCCGGCTTGCCCGATTTCGTTGGCCAGGTGGCAATCGTTGTATATGCCATCCTCGTCGGCGCGCTCAGGCTCGGTAGGTGCACGGGGGACCCGAAGCCGTAGTTCTCGGTTATCCCAGTCTGTTCGAGATGGTTCGTGTCGAGCTGAGCGTCAGGCACAACAAAAACGGATTCGAAAGTCCTAAAGGTGCCGCGATTCAGGTCGCCCTTATAGATCAGCCCCACGGGAACTCCGCCGTACAGACAGGCGTCCGGTCCGTTCACGTGGTCAGCGGGGATGTAGGACATATAGGAGACGTTGAATTGGTCCGCTGTACAATCCCCCGCGTCCCCCGCGTCGGCGCCCTCATCGAGCGGACATTCCATCACTTCGGAGTAGCAGCCCGTTGAATACAAAGGCTCCGAAAGGTAGGAAGCGTCGGTACCAACCGTCCCCGGCGTGGTACAGTCGAGCAATCCGCTCGCCACCGTGGCTACCTTGGTATTGGTCGAACTCCATGTTCCAAGGCTCGTCAGGTTGTACTGCTTTCCTGTGTTGTATTGAGAAGTGAACGACAGTTGCGTGGTTTTCTTGACGGCTACCGAGAACGGGTTCGCGTCGATCCAGAATTCGGTGGCGCCGTTGCAGGTGATGCAGTGCAGCCCGCACGTCGCCTTCCGCACATTGTACGTGCCTGCATCCATGGCCACCAGGATGTGCTGGCTCTCCCCCTGGCTGCCGGTAAGCTCGGCGCTGCCCTCCTGGACCGCCGGCGGAATGCGGTTGCCCTCCGCATCCGGAATCTGGCTGTGGACGATCTCGGATCCGTTGAACGTCCGCGTCACCCGGCCCTCCATGTGGAGCGGAAAAGCGTAGTGGCCGCCGGAGAAGAACAACGTGAATACGAAATCCTGCGCCTCGTCCGCCGGATTCCACAGCGTGACCATGGTATCGTCGCCGTTCCCGATGCTCCAGTACGATAACGACTTGGCCAGACTTTCCAGTATAGCCATGGGCCGCACGGCGAAAACGTATGTACCGCTGCGGTCTACGCTGCCGCCCGCCAGGAGGAGTTGATGGGGCGGGCCTTGCACATCCAACGCCAGAGGCTACTTGGGGGGGCGGTCGTCGTCATCGCGGGGGAACTCCCTGGACCCCTCGGTTTCCCACCATCGATGCCAAAGGTCCCGGTATCTCTGCGGGCTCCTCTTGAACGGCCCCATTCCCGGGGCAAACTCGTGGCCCTTATGCGTAATCTCGGCCAAGGCCAAGACTGCCAGATGCGAAACACGGAGACCGGGGTCGTCGAGGTGCTGAACGAGAAACGGAACGCTGCCGGCCGCCTTCAAACTTCGTATTCCGCGCATGGCAGCTACCCTGAATGGGTTGTCCACGACCATCTCGCTAACGAACGGGCTCTGGGCGGGCAGCTTGTCGACCAGTTGCTCGAGCGCGGCGAGATCCTGGACATTCGCTTTGTTCTCCAGGAGGTCACACGCCAAAATCATCGTAAGCGCGTCCATCGACTGCGACGCCTGGATTGCGCGAACTAGGTCTTTCAAGTACTGCCCCGGATTCGCCCGCGCCAGTATATCGAGTATTAGCACAGCGGCGCCGTGGTCCGGCGGGACCGGAAGACGGGAGAGCGCCTCGACGGTTGCCTGGCTGACGTGCTGGAAATCGCAGAGCAATTGTAAGGCCGGCCTTTCCTGGGCGCTTACTCCAGATGCGGCGGCCCGTGTGCAGTCGGCCTGTAGTTGGTCTAGGCCGGATTGGCCCGCCGCGCCGCCCGGTTCGACACCAGGAAAGTCCCGGATCCCAAAGTTGGCATCGGCGAGTGTGAACATTCCGCCGGGCCCCGCGGACAGCACGAAGAGCAACACGTTCCCCGTGCGGCAGTCGGGCTGGCCCGATGCCGGATCCGGTGGCCGGATCAAGATGCTGAGCGTAGCGGTGGGATCAACGCCCTTATAGACCTTGATTACCGAATAACGTACCACGTAGTCCAGAGGAACTAGCCGACCGTTTTGTTCGGCGGGCTGACTCGGGTCCTTCGGCGCAACAGAGGAGCACCGAGCGACGGCGACTATGTCGGCTACAGCGAACAGAGGCTCAACCGGCGCGTGCGTCGGCGCGATTGCGCAAATAGCGCTCCCGGCGGCCAGTATGAAGAGAACGAACAGGTCGCCCATTGTGCGGCCCCAGCGCAAGCCCAGCATCGCGGCCCATGGGCCCAGCGACGCACCATTCAACCCCCCGCTGCTATCGCGCATCCCTTCCCCGCCGTCTGCATTGGTCCCGCTTGGCCGTCTCATTATTCTGGGCACAGAGGGCAACCGATGGTATCGTAGACGTCAAAATGGTCCTGCCAGCGCTGGTCGGTCTGGTACTGGACCTCCACGCCGACCCCGACGGAAGGGCTTCCAACGCTGTACACCTGGGTTGCGGTCCAGATGAGAAGGCTGTTGGCGCCGAGCGGGCTCTGCGGGGGCATTGAGGGAGGACGTGCACTAGTTTGGTTAGCGAAGCAGTAGGTATCGGCAAAGGTATTTATGCCAGCCTGCCCCTGCTGCCCGTTTGGCACAGGCGCCAGGTTCGATCCGGGGTACAGAGTTACATTAAGGAAGTTCTCGTTCATAGGCAAGCCCGTTGGACTGTTGTTGAAGAAGCTGTTCCATTGCCAAGCGTAGCGAGAGTAGTTTCCCACATTTCCACTCGGCGGAGGAACGCCTGTGCAACTGCTACCAATGGCCACATTGGATACTGATCCCGTGAAGAGAAAAGCCAGGTCAGACGGCCAGTCAACCGTAAATGCGAGCGGCGCGGCAGGCTCGATGTTGCCCTCTGGGTCGGTCCAGGTGAGGGAAACCTCCACGTCGTTCTCATCTTGACCCGGAGCAGACGCGTATACGGTCACCTGGTTGGTGCTAGTAGTGGTCTCCGTGACGCTCTCGCTTCTGCTGAAGCTGAGCTCGTCGTTAGAAATCGACCAGTCATAACTGCCTCCTGAGGCATACTGCGCTGTAATCGTCGCCTGCAGTTGACCGATGAATGTAGACGGCGCACTGGTTACCCCATCCCCCAGGAACCAAAGCGTCGAATAGGTTGTGGTCAGTATTGGAATACAATTCCCCGTATCCCCCGCGTCGGCGCCCTCATCGAGCGAATATTCCATCAACTCGGAGTAGCAGCCCGTCGAATACAGAGGCTCCGAAAGGTAGGAGGCGTCGGTGCCAACCGTCCCCGGCGTGGTACAGTCGAGCAATCCGCTCGCCACCGTGACTACCTTGGTATTGGTCGAACTCCATGTTCCAAGGCTCGTCAGGTTGTACTGCTTTCCTGTGTTGTATTGAGAAGTGAACGACAGTTGCGTGGTTTTCTTGACGGCTACCGAGAACGGGTTCGCGTCGATCCAGAATTCGGTGGCGCCGTTGCAGGTGATGCAGTGCAGCCCGCACGTCGCCTTCCGCACATTGTACGTGCCTGCATCCATGGCCACCAGGATGTGCTGGCTCTCCCCCTGGCTGCCGGTAAGCTCGGCGCTGCCCTCCTGGACCGCCGGCGGAATGCGGTTGCCCTCCGCATCCGGAATCTGGCTGTGGACGATCTCGGATCCGTTGAACGTCCGCGTCACCCGGCCCTCCATGTGGAGCGGAAAAGCGTAGTGGCCGCCGGAGAAGAACAACGTGAATACGAAATCCTGCGCCTCGTCCGCCGGATTCCACAGCGTGACCATGGTGTCGTCGCCGTTCCCGATGCTCCAGTACGATAATGACTTAGCCACACTTTCCAGTATAGCCATGGGCCGCACGGCGAAGACGTATGTGCCGCTCCGGTCCACGCTGCCCCCTGCCAGGAGGATCTGATGGGGCGGGCCTTGCACATCCGGTTCAGATCGATAACGAAGTTGAGTGCACTTACCTCGAGGGTGTAGAACTGGTGGACGGGCGCAGGTGGACCGCCAAGTCAAGCGTTCCCCCGGACTTCAATGCGATCACACCGGACTTCCAGGGCTCGTATCCCTGAGCCTCAACCGTAAGCCGGAACGGGACCGGTGGAATCAGCAGGGATTCTTTCGCACGCGCGCCCATTCGATAGGGTCCCGGAATGTCGTCTCGGTCGAAGGAGAGCTGAATGCCCGGATACGCATTTACGGGAGTTCCGTCCTGATCGGTGACCTCAATATTAAGCCGGCCCGCCCTAGCCCCTAGGCGGACGACGACGCCTCGCGTTACCGTCTCCGCCTCCACATGTGTCTTGATCAGCGGCCTGTCGTATGCGCAAAAAAAAGAGAAGAAGTCATATGGATAACCAGCGCTCTCCTTGTAGGCGTGGACGTAGACACCGCCGGGCGGGGCACCGTCAAGCGTGAATGTGCCTTCGGGGCCGGTTCGGGTGCGTAGTTGATGAAGCATATCCCCCTCAGGGAGAGCATAGACGGTTGCGTCGGGCAGCGGTTGCTCGTGGTCGTCGAGTACGATACCCTGGACCGACCCGGATGGCGGCTTCTGGCCAGTGCCGATGGCGGCAAGCAGCAACGAAATCGATAGAATTCGATATATAAACATACTCCTCATTGGTTGGGTAGTTCGGTGCCGGGCGCAAACTGGTGCGTCTGACCATTAACCGACACACTATTGCTCTTTGTGATCCGGGGCGAGTACCAGATGCTGTTGCTTAGCTCGCTGCTACACATGGACCAAGTCGAGGTGACGGCGTAGCCGCACCCGCTCGATTGCTTTATCCCGCTCCCGCAAAGATTGCCCGAAACACTCATGCTATCTAGGAACGTGTTGCCACTATCTGCTGGGGCGCAGGCCGCCGCCACGGGATTCCCATTCCCACAGGTATTATTGATCGAAAACGATTGGCTCTCCTGGACGGAGTAGGTCTGGTCGTTAACCGCGTTACCATCCTCGTCAATGATCTGCATTTGCATTTGGCGCAGATAGACACCAGTTGTGACGCAGTTGCTGGGAAACCCCTCGTTATCCACGAGGACGCTGACGCCATTTGGCGGTCCGTTAACGTCACCCGAGTCGTCCGCGTCGGCGCCCTCATCGAGCGGACACTCCATCACCTCCGAGTAGCAACCCGTTGAGTACAGAGGCTCGGAAGCGTAGGAAGCGCTCGTGCCGACCGGCCCCGGCGCCATACCGTTGACCAACCCGACGTTCACCGTGGCTACGTGGGTATTGCTTGAGCTCCACGTGCCCAGGCTCGTCAAGTTGTACTGCTTTCCCGTGTTGTATTGCGAGGTAAACGACAGTTGCGTGGTTTTCTTAACGGCTACCGAGAACGGGTTCGCGGCAATCCAGAATTCGGTGGCGCCGTTGCAGGTGATGCAGTGCAGCCCGCACGTCGCCTTCCGCACATTGTACGTGCCTGCATCCATGGCCACCAGGATGTGCTGGCTCTCCCCCTGGCTGCCGGTAAGCTCGGCGCTGCCCTCCTGGACCGCCGGCGGAATGCGGTTGCCCTCCGCATCCGGAATCTGGCTGTGGACGATCTCGGATCCGTTGAACGTCCGCGTCACCCGGCCCTCCATGTGGAGCGGAAAAGCGTAGTGGCCGCCGGAGAAGAACAACGTGAATACGAAATCCTGCGCCTCGTCCGCCGGATTCCACAGCGTGACCATGGTGTCGTCGCCGTTCCCGATGCTCCAGTACGATAATGACTTAGCCACACTTTCCAGTATAGCCATGGGCCGCACGGCGAAGACGTATGTACCGCTCCGGTCCACGCTGCCGCCCGCCAGCAGGATTTGATGGGGCGGGCCTTGCACATCCAAGGCCAGAGTGATCTCGCCGTTGAAGTGCTGCAGCCCCGCAGCAGCCAGGAGCGCCGGAACGCCCAGGTCGAGGGCCTGGTACGGCGCCACGGTTACCGGCTTGAGCCGCGCCGAGTGGGGCGCCGCGGCCTGCGTCCAATACAGCGCAGGCGTGACGGAGATGGTCTGGGCGGAGGGATTGCGCAGCACGGAGTAGGGCGTAAATGTAGTGCCGGCTGGGAACCGCATCATAGGATCGGCGGCGCCGGCCATCAGCCCCGACTCCACGTAGGTGAGCTCGACCGGGGCTGCGGGAGCCTGGGGCATCAGGCGGAACGGGATGTTGGCGGAGTAGCCTATGGCCGGATCTTCAAGTCCGCCGTTGACGGCCAATTCATCGCCGTGGCCCTGGTATGTGATGCGGATTCCGCCCTGCGCCGTCGCGGCGGACTGCAACTCCCGGATATCGACCAGCTTGGTTTCATGCGGCGGGATGGTGAGAGCCTGTTCTCCCAGCGGCTTGGCGGCCGCATCGGTTATGGCCAGGGTTGCGCTCACCGGTTGCGAAGATACGTTCGCCACCGCTACGAAGGCCGAAACGTTCGGTTCCCGCTTCCACCAGAGACCCTCGACGGTATTAGTCTGGGTTGCGGCGGCTTGTCCCGGCGGCAAGTTTTGTGGTCCGGCAACGAGACCGTAGTTGAAAAGCTCGCTATGTATGGGATCGACATTGCGCACCGTGACGCACAGTGCGTCCCAGGGCCACGAATAATCGATCTCCACGTACCCCGAAAGCGTCGCCCATGCCGCGATGCCTTGCTGTTGGAGGGCTGCGTTGATGTCCACGATGGCAGTTCCCGCTGGCGCCAGATTCACGGCCGGCAAGGCGTACCGCATGCCGTTGCTCACATACAATACCGGCGTGACGCTCAGGGTTGAAGTCTGCACGTCGTTCTTCAAGTATATGGCGGATTGGAAGTTAGCGTCGGTTCTCCACAGCCCGCCGACAAGGGATCGCGGCTTGGCCGGCTGGTGCCAGTGCGCCGCCGTGGGCAACTGGGGCGGGACGGGCTTGTTGGGAGCGGGCACAAACGGCTGCTGCCCGAAACAAGTGTGGCTCACCAGGGACGTAAGCAAAATAGAGGAACCGAGGCAAAATGAAACGACGCGGTGCGCACCCAGATGCATTGTTTCAACTCCGTTAGGTAAGCGAGATGCGGGAGCCCAGTAAATCAGATTGAGTCTACATGAATTCCGGGCGTCCGTCAAGAGGTAATTCGAGATTAATTCTCGCTAATTGCTCTTGTGATTGAGCGCGTAGTCGCGTATACTACCTCGAAGCGGCTTGACCTTAGTGCCAAGAGGCGGTTTTGATCGTGCTCATAACAAGGGTCTTGGGATACAGCTTCGCTATGTTGTGCGGCTTGCCGCTTTCGGTTCGCCCCGCTATCTCCAGCCCTCCGGCCGAGCCGAACATAGTCGTCCAGTGGGACAATGCCGCCTTGCAGGGCATCCGGGATTCGAAGCTCGGGGCACCCGTTGTGGCGCGCGCCATGGCCGTGGTCCACACGTGCATGTACGACGCTTGGGCCGCCTACGACAGCGCAGCCCTGGGTACTCAGTTGCGCGGAATGCTTCGCCGTCCGGCTGCGGAGAGAACGCCGGCCAACAAGCAGAAGGCCGTCAGTTATGCGGCCTATCGGGCCCTGAATGACCTGATGCCGGTAGATACGGATACGGTGTATCTCCCGCTAATGAAAAAGCTGGGCTATGACCCAGCCGATGGGTCGACGGATATCGATACCCCAACGGGCATCGGGAACGTCGCCTGTGCGGCCGTGCTGGAGTTTCGCCACCACGATGGATCCAATCAACTTGGCGATCTGGCGCAGGGACCGTACTCCGACTGGACCGGTTACGCCGCGGCCAACGCTCCCACTTACCTGCGGGCGCGGGGGCCCGTATCCGACCCAAATCGCTGGCAGCCGCTTGCCTATTTCGACGCGACTGGCGGCTTGGTCAGCCAGCGGTTCGCCGGGGCGCAGTGGTGCGATGTGATCCCGTTTGCCATGTCCAAAGGAGATCAGTTTCGCTGGGTGGTGCGGCTCCTCGGTCCGGCAACTTACGGCTCGGCGGAATACCAGCGTCAGGCTGACGAGCTTATTGCCATCAGCGCTGGATTAACGGACCGGCAAAAGATGATTTCCGAGTATTGGTGGGATGGTCCCAATTCGGAGCAGCCGCCGGGGCATTGGACGCTGCTCGCGCAGTACGTGTCCGCGCGCGACCATCACACCGTCGACGAAGACGTGAAGATGTTCTTTGCACTGACAAACGCGTTGTTCGATGCCGGCATAGCGGCCTGGGACACGAAGAGGACCTTCGATTCAGTCCGGCCCCTCACCGCTATCACGTTCCTCTTCCACGACAAGAAAATTCGGGCGTGGGGCGGACCCGGAAAAGGGACAGTCGAGATGGACGGGTCGCAATGGATGCCATACCAGCCTTCAACTTTCCCAACACCGCCATTTCCGGACTATGTATCGGGCCACAGCACGTTCAGTGCCGCAGCCGCCCAGATTTTGCGTCTATGGACGGGCAGTGAGAAGTTCGGGGCCTCGGTAACGCTGCCGGCCGGCAGTTCCAAGATTGAGCCGGGGATCACACCAGCCCGGGCGGTCGTTCTGCAATGGGATACCTTCTCTAATGCTGCTGGCGAGGCCGGGATGTCCAGACGCTATGGCGGAATCCATTTCCGGGCAGCGGACCTGACGGGGCGCCAGCTCGGACGGCTGGTTGCGGAGCAGGCCTGGGCCGCCGCGCAGAGCTATATCGACGGCACGGCGCCCGCAGTCTTTCACCGGCAGGTCGTCAGGGCCGGTTCTTCCGAGTAGCGCCAACGCGCCCGGCCTTTCCAAATTAATATTCGTATGGCGGAGACGCTGGGTCTCGAACCCAGACGCCCCGAAGGGCCCTCCCGTTTCG